>JAEEGL011483151.1_pt1 | contig 11290 bp, 11 predicted proteins | sample 9134231 | NCBI WGS metagenome assembly JAEEGL01 (sample SAMN16246548, study PRJNA631951) | gut metagenome | biome: gut microbiome; feature: rumen; material: fiber-attached | host: Bos | place: Iran: Karaj | collected 2018-10
AGAAGCATCGGTCTGCTGAGTGAATATGGCATCGATTCAGAGGAAAGGCTTGATGAATTCATAAGGAACAGGGAGGAGAGCATGGAACTGCTGATAGAAAAGAGAAGGAAGTATGATATAGATCGTTTAAATGCATACAGGAAGGGAGATGCCGGGCTCAGGAGGCGCGCCGCAGAGAAGATGTCTCAGATATCGGCTCAGCTCAGGGAACTGAGACCACAGCTCAGGACCGCAAGACAGACAAGGGATCAGAGCGGACGGATAGAAGATGAACTGGAACTGATGATGAGTCTGCACGGACCTCAGGAAGAAAAGGAGGAGAGAAGAGATGAGCAGCTACTCGACGCAGGCAGCTGATGAGGTGATCAGAGTCGCGGTGCGCGGAGCCGGACTCGCGCTGAGACTGGCAGGAAGAGGCGCAGAGAGGATGTCCCGGCTGCTCTTCAGCGCTCTGTCCGGAAAAAACAGATCCAGAGGCAGGACAAGGCTGATCAATCTGCTCAGGAGCGGAAGAGAAATAAAAGTATTAACTGTAAAGGATAAGGACCTTACACTCTTCTGTAAGGCTGCCAGAAGGTATGGCGTGCTATTTACTGTCCTCAAGGACAGAAAGCAGGATGACGGAGTCACCGATATCCTCATAAAGGCGGAAGATATGCTCAGAGTGAAGAGGATGACGGAGCGATACGGGATAGGAGAAGCGGAGCATTCGGAGATCACTGAAAAGCAGAGCGAAGGTAAAAAGGCCCTGGCAGCACAGGAAAAGAGAGATGAGTATCTCATAGACGTGATGGGAAAAGGAAAAACGGAACGCCCTTTTTCGGACCGGACGGAGCAAAGAGATCCGTCCGGTCTTTTCTCAGAAAAGAGATCGATCACAGAAGAGGACGTTTCTGAAGGAAGACCTTCCGTTCTCAGAGAGCTTAAAAGACTGAGTGAAAGAATCAGAGGAAGCGAAACAGGCAGACAGATCATTGAACATGAAAAGGAGAAATGAGATGGAGAATAACGTGAGGATAGATACAGTAAAGACGAATACAGAACAGACAGCAGTCTTCGACAAACAGGAGTGGATGAGGCAGAAAAGCGCGGAGAGGGAATCTGCCTTCCGGATGATGGATGAGATGACGGATCTAATTAAGATGAGAACGTCGGATTTGAGAAACTTCCTGGATCTCATGGCCAGGCTGCCGGGATTCTCAGTAGGCAATCTGCTTCTCGTAGCAGCCCAGAAACCCGACGCAACATCGCTCAGGGATTTCGGAGAATGGAAGGCTCTGGGTACATCCATAAAGAAGGGGCAGACAGGGATAATGCTGCTGGAAGCAGGGAAGGAGTACAGGAAAGCAGACGGCACGGCAGGAATGAGATACAACATAAAGCGGGTCTTCGACATAAGCCAGACGAAAGCTCTGAGCAACCCTGAAGTGCCGTTTCAGTATCAGGCTCAGAGACTGCTTGACGCCCTCATGAGCGGTCCTTTGTGCGAAGTGATCACTTACGCAGATATGGAGGAAGACGCCGTCTATGACACTGATAACAGCGTCATAAGGCTAAGGGATGGTCTCAGGACATCGGATGCCGTAAAGGCGCTCTCAAGGGAAACAGCCAGGGCATGCCTCTGCTCCGGAGATCATATCCCCGATAATGCGGATGAGACAGCTGTATGCGCATCCTACGTATTCCTGAAAAGAAAAGGCGCGGATCTGAGCGATACAGACCTGTCCCGCGTAACGTCCTGCATTAAGGACATGGACAACAGACAGATCAGGAATATCATGAACAGGGTGAGGGGCGTCTCCTGGGATCTCAGGGATCTTACGAACGGTTATTTCAGGCAGCAGAAGGAACAGGAGCAGGAAAGGTGATTTGAATACATCTGAAAATGCATTATTATTAATACAGAAGAAATAATGATGAAAGGAACGGATACTTAACATGTCTAACTTCAGATGGAGCAACCCCGTTACGGTCTACTTCGGACCGGAACAGTTCAGCGAACTTGGAAAAGTAGTCGCCAGCTACGGCAAGAGATGCCTCATGACATACGGCGGAGGCAGCGTAAAGAGGACCGGCCTTTATGACAAGGTGATGGGATACCTTAATGAAGAGGGCGTCACCGTATTCGAAAAGGGCGGCGTGCAGCCCAACCCCAAGATCTCCCATATACGCGAAGCGGTCGCCATGTGCAAGGAAAACGACGTGGACGTCCTTCTCGCAGTGGGCGGCGGAAGCACGATAGACGCCACCAAGTGCATAGCTGCCGGCGCCTGCGTGGATTTTGATCCCTGGGATTTCATCGCAAAGCACATAGTACCCGAGAAGGCTCTGCCGATAGTCGTGGTGCTCACGGCAGCGGCGACAGGAAGCGAGATGAACTCCGGAGGAGTCATCAGCAACGAGTTCACCAACGACAAGGCCAGCGTGCGCGGACCTGTCCTTTATCCCAAGGCATCCTTCCTCAATCCCGAACTGACATATACTGTGCCGAAGTCCCGGACAGCAGCGGGATCCTTCGACATAATGTGCCACATCCTGGAGGGGTGGTTCACCACCAAGCCTCCGATGGACATGCTGGACGAGATCCAGAAGGTCGTCATAAAGACCGTCATCAAGTACGCTCCCGTAGCGCTGGAGAAGCCGGATGACCTTGAAGCCAGGGAGAACCTCATGTGGGCTTCATCCTGGGCTATGAACGGATTCATGAGCTCCGGATTCGGCGGAGGCGGTCCTTCCAACCATCCGATGGAGCATCAGCTGTCCGCATACTATGACATCACCCACGGCGTGGGGCTCGCGATACTGTTCCCGCGCTGGCTGAGATACTGCCTCAATGAGGAGACTCTGTTCAGATATGTCACGTACGGCGTGGACATCTGGGGCATAGATCCCGACCAGGATCCCCATGACATCGCCGAGCAGTCCATAGAGAAGACAGAGGAGTTCTGCTTTAAGACCCTCGGAATACCCTCGACGCTTACCGAGCTCGGCATCGGCGACGAGAACTTCAAGGTGATGGCTGAGAAGGCATGCGGAGCCAGAGGAGCCATAAACGGCTTCATCAGACTGGAGCCGAAGGACGTGGAAGCGATCTACAGGATGTGCCTGTAAGGAACGATCACAGCTGCACCGGCTGAGGAAAAGGGAGAAATGGACAGATCTGAGAAGATGACCGAGACCATCATCAGGAACGCATACCGCGTGACACTGAGCGAGATCGCGCCGGTCGAGATATCGGAACTGGAGTTCGAGGACTGGGTCAGGGACTTCTGCCAGAACGGCTGCAGGTCCTACAATTCGTCCTGGGCGTGTCCTCCCGCGGTCGGGACTCTGGAGGAATGCAGGGAGCGCTGCCTGCAGTACGGAAACATGATGCTGTTCGACAAGTGCTACAAGCTGTCAGGCAGCTTCGATTCCATAGGAGTGCAGAACGCTATGAGCGACTTCAAGCTCATCGTCGACAGGTACGCGGAACTTTTACGTCCTATCCTCAGCAGAAGTCTGTTTCTCACGAATGAAGGCTGCACCAGGTGTGCGGAATGCACATGGCCTGACGCTCCGTGCAGGTTCCCGGAGAAGCTCCATCATACCATCGAGGGATACGGTTTCAACATTACAAAGATGGCAAGGAGAGCGGGACTTCACTACAACGGAGGACCGAACACCGTGACATTCTTCGGCGCGGTGCTTTATGACATCTGAAAGCCTGAACAATACAGGAAGCCCCGGACATCATTTGTCCGGGGCATTTCGTATATATGATATCAATTGATGTGCTCTGATATTAAACATAATGCGGATAGTTGTTGTTCACAAATTCCTTCGGCGGCTGTATCATTAAACTAGCATTAGTTCACAAAACAATCGATCCGTTTCAAAAGGGAGGATGAGATGAGATTCGATCCAAGAGAGGTAGAAAATGCCAAGATCGTGGAGGGACGCCGGACCATGATCGAGTTCGACTCGCCGATCACCGCGAGGGAGAATTTCCGGAGGGCCCTTAAGGGAGATCCTATGTGGATGCCCTCTGCCTTCGACAAAGGCGGCGTGCCAAATGAAGTTATCCCGGACAACCCTGCAAGGATGAGGGGCGGAAATGACATGTTCGGGATCTACTGGGAATTCGTTCCCCGCGCCGGAGGTTCCATTGTGCGTCCCGGAAACCCGACGCTGAAGGACGTTACCCAGTGGAGGGAAGTCATAAAGTTCCCGGACGTGGACAGCTGGGACTGGAAAGGCGAAGTCGAGAAGCACAGGGAAGAACTTGAGAACAGTACCAGGTTCGTGTTCTTCACCATACTCACCGGATACTTCGAGAGGCTGATCTCCTTCATGGATTTCGGCCCGGCAGCTGTCGCGATCATGAACCGCAAGGTCAAGCAGGACGTCAAGGACCTGATGGACGCTCTTGCAGATCTGTGGATAGACATAGTCGATCATGTTCATGAGTACTACGGCGACCTGATAGACGGCATAACCCTTCACGACGACTGGGGCGCCCAGGACGGACCGTTCTTCAACGAGAGGGTCGTTCGAGAGATGATAGTGCCCTACATGAAGAAGGTGACCGACCGCATCCACAGCTACGGCTACGCCACCAACCTGCACTCCTGCGGTAAGGTGGAAAAGCTCGTTCCCTGCATGATAGATGCGGGATTCGACTGCTGGGACGGCATGGCGATCAACGACTATCACATGCTGTATGAGCAGTACGGCGACAGGCTTCTCATGAACGTGCCGGCAAATGATTATCCTGCTGACGCGGATGAGGAGACAAAGAAGGAATGGACAGCGAAGTGGGTTGAAGAGTTCGCCAACAAGGGCAAGCCCGCAGCGATCTCCTTCTATAATGATCCCGGTTTCGATTTCGATTCCGAGGTCTACAGGCTCACCAGGATCAAGTTCGATGAGGATTGATCCCTGATCAGTGCAAAAGAAATATCCCCGGCTTTTTGAGAGCCGGGGATAAATTTATATGACGATCAGTCTTTCTTTGTGGAATTGTGGTAGATCATCGCCATCTTCTCCTCAAAGGAGGGATCCATGGCATTCTTGGAATTGATAAGTTCGGTGTCGAAGTCTATACGGGCATGGCTGTCCTCGCAGAAGACCATGGTCGCGGGGCATTCCTTCGTGAAGGCGGGCCACTCGGCCAGACCCCTGTGATTCGGGTCACCGGTGTGGCAGAAAGCTGCCCAGGCTCCGGCCATCTCGTCCTCCAGTTTCTCGACGCCTTCCTGCTGAGTCACCATGACTCTTGAGGTGGTGTGGAAAGCGTAGGGAAGCTCAGCGCAGTGGAACGCGGTGAGACCGTCGTCATAGTTTCTGAACTCCTGAGCGAAAACGTAGGAGTATACCGGCGCGCTGCCTTCAAAGGCGGATCTCTTCTGGATGTGGTCGAGGGAGCCGTAGCGGACCTCGGCGTCAAGCACCAGAAGATCCAGCAGGTTCTTCTCGGGATAGGCTTTCCTGAAGAGACCGATCAGCTTCTCTGCACCTTCCTTGTAGCGCTCTTTGATGAGAGATACTATCTCTTCTTCAGAGAGCTTGTATTTTACAGGCTGCTTGGGATGCTTCTCGAACTCAGAGAAGCAGGTTCCTATCATAGTCGGTACCTTGAGGGCATGCTCATAGAAGCCGTCCAGTCTTGCATAGCCCTGATAGTATCCGTTTGCGAGAGGCGCCCAGCCGTCGGGCTCCAGTCCCTCGGCGCGCAGCTTCGGGATGACGGTGTTGTACGTCTTTACCAGATCGTGGTATTCCACGGTCTCCAGTTTCTCGATATCTTCAGGCGCGATGTCAAGGACTTTGAGCATCTCGCCGACGATCACCTTGCTGGTCTCGGGAGTGGGGCGTGCGCGGCGCGCGTGGATGCCGCTGTGCACTATGGCTTTGTGGAACAGGCCGTCGGCTGCAGGGCACTGAAGGAGCGCGCATACCTTTCCGCCGCCTCCGGACTGACCCATGATGGTCACGTTATCCGGGTCTCCGCCAAAGCAGGAGATGTTGTCGCGTATCCATTCGAGTGCGCATACCAGGTCTGCGAGGCCTGCGTTGCCGGAGTTCTCGTACTGGGGACCATAGGCGGAGACATCCAGGAATCCCAGGATGTTGAGCCTGTGGTTGAGGCTGACCATCACCACGTCGCCGTATCCCACCATCTCCTCGCCGTCGGCGCAGAGAAGCTCTATTGCGGAGCAGTCGGCAAATCCGCCGCCGTGGATCCACAGGAGGACGGGCTTTTTGGCTTCCTTATCGATGGTGGTCGTCCAGACGTTAAGGTACTGGCAGGCTTCATTCTTGGGCCAGTATCTGTGATCCAGATAGGCCGTCTCATCGCGGCTGTCCTCTCTCAGCGTCGGGCAGTTGAAGCCCCAGGAGAGAGCGTTTTTGACGCCTTCCCAGGCTTCCACGGGCTCGGGCATGTGGAAGCGCTTTGCGTTGGCATACTTTATGCCCTTGAAGTTGAATACGCCGTCATAGTAATAGCCTCTGAGCAAGCCCTTGGGCGTGGAGACTACCGGGTATTCATTGTTGGAAACGAACTTTTTCGGCATGTTTCAGACTCCTTTATCTAATGTGATCGTGATCATATCTCGCTATAAAAATCATATGGGAAAACACATACTTCTTCAAGGAAGATATTTTGGCTATAATTGGAACAATGGAGGATATAAGATGCAATACGAGATCTTATCCTGTACTGATGACGATGCGGAGTTCATAGAAGAGAAGGCATATCTGGAGTTCAGCACCGCCGCACCGCCGGAGCCCGGCGCGGAAGATGAGGAATACCATTTTAAAGTGACAGATGCGCAGGGAGCTGTCATCGGCGGGTGCAGCCTGGACATCGATGCTCGCAGGACAGCCTCTATCTCGAGGCTGTGGGTAGAAGGATCCCACCGCCGGCAGGGCATGGCTTCCGCGCTGATACGGGAGTGTGAGAAGGTCGCCAGGGAAAAGGGCTGCTATCTTTCCATCGTAGGGACCTTCGATTTTCAGGCCAGGCCGCTCTACGAAAAGAACGGCTATACCGTGAATGATACGATGTACGGCGTTCCGAGAGGACACGAGCACTATATGCTCTCAAAGAGGCTCGACCGGACAGCCGGGGAACAAGTCCCTCCGGAAGACGGAAGCTACGAGATCCTCCCCGGTACGGAAGAAGACGCGGATTTCCTCTCGGAAAGACTGCGTGAGCACGACGAGTCCTTCGCGCCACGCGAGCACCCATACGTCGCCATCAGTAAGAAGGTAACTGACAGCAGCGGAAGGATCATCGCAGGGATCACAGGAGGCGTTGACGGCTGGAACGGCACGGATATCGACGGATTCTGGGTCGACCGGCAGTACAGAAGGCGGGGGATCGGTTCATCTCTTCTCCGTGCCTTCGAGCTGGAGGCAAAGGAGGCCGGGGCCGATGTCATGTTCATAGAAGCATACGACTGGGACGCAGAGTTCTACAGAAAGAACGGATATGAGACAGTGACCGGTGTACTTGAGGATTTCCCCAGAGGCCATACGATGTACTGCCTGCAGAAAGTTCTTTAAGATGCCGGCACGGTCATAAAAAGGAAATAAAGGAGACGGATGATATGCCTTACTGCAGGATAGACAGCGAGACCGAGATCTACTACATGGAATACGGAAGCGGTGACAGATACGTCATCTGCAGCCAGATAGACCACGAATATACGGCCTTCTCATTTGAGCGTGAGCTCTCCAGGAGAGGTTTTCATGTATATCTGCTCACTGACAGAGGTTTTGGACGATCCACTCATACAAAAGAGAATTACGGGCTGGGATGGTACGATCGGTTTGCCGATGACGTGATCGCCTTTGCGGATGAAATGGGAATAGACAGGTTCGTATACTCCGGCGCCTCACACGGTTCCGGCGTGGGCTGGCACCTGTGCCTGAGGAATCCCGAGAGGCTGATATGCTTCTTCGCAGACGTCGCGGGTCCCATAAGTCCGGAAGGGATACCGGTGGAAGGCATCCTCAGCGGAAACGACGTGACAGCGGAAAATGATCCGAATGCTCCTGCTTTCTGCTCGCTGCCCGACTTCTTCTACATACCGACAGACGATCAGGCGATAACAGAGAGAAGAAGGATCTGCAGAGAGGCTGACAGCGCCCTGAGAGAATCGGAGAATTATAAAGAGATATACGAGTCGGATGATACGATGAGGATCAACACCGGTCCGGCGCTTATAGGTCTGCGCACCGAGGAGAAACTCAGGGAAGCTCTTAGAACGATAGAGACACCGGTTCTTATGCTTGGAGGCACGGAGGATGTTATCTCTACTCCTGAACTGATGATCCGCACCGCGAAATGCCTTCCTCACTGCAAGCTTGTCATACACTCCGGCTTCGGGCATGTGCTGGACATCTACGAAGAGCTTGCCGACGACGCGGTGAAGTTCTACGAGAACGTGGTCAACACTGGAAGATACTATACGCCCCTGGACAACACGCCCATAGAGGGCATAAGATAAACGCTGACAATTCAACAGAAAGGACGAAAGATCATGTACTGCCCGAACTGCGGCGCCGAGCTCACGGAGCAGACCAACTTCTGCCCCTACTGCGGATCGCGCCTTCAGAACGCGACACCATCCATTTCGCTGCTAAACAAGGCATCCTCCGCGGCGAGATCCACAAACGTATACAACCTGGTGCTGGTATCCGTCGGCACCCTGGACAAGGTGACGGCCGGAGATCTGCTGGAGGACGTATTCGGCTACACCGACGAAGAGTCGTCCAACCTCATCAGGATGACTCCGGTCGTGGTCGGAGAAAATCTTACTTCGCAGGAAGCCACCACAGTGGCCCAAATGTTCACCGAATACGGCATGGAGGTCTCCATAACGGACAAGGAGGACAAATACGTCGACCTCACGAAGAATGCCGTGTCCTCCGTATTCGACAGCTCAGGAAAGCTGCTGGCCGGAGCGGCTGCTATCATCAGCGCGCTTACGGTTGCAAACCGAATTTCCGCATACCGCAGATACAAGAGGCCTTCGCTGCTGGAGAGGCTGTTCAGGATCGCATACAGACCTTACGTGCCGGTGCACAGAAGATACTTCAGGCCTTACATCAGCCCGAGGCCCGTGCCGCCGAGGCGCACCATAAGGAAACCGGCGCCGATACATCATACTCCTATGATGTCACCGGGTCCCAACGGACGCAACAGGCTCAACGGGCTGGGACCGGGAGTTGCAAGCGCAGTTCCCGGACCCGGCAACAGGACAGGCAACCGCAATCAGAGAAAGCCCGAGCCGAACAAAGGCGGCCCCGGAAGAAAACACTGACCGGAGGAGGAGAGAGGAATGGCTAAGACTCAGGAGGAGATACTCGCTGAAAGGATTGCTCAGAGAGAGGCCATGATGACAAAGCAGGCTGAACGCAGGAAGGATTTTGCTCCTGCGGAGCATCCGGCGATACCTCTGTATGAAAATGCGCCGAAATATGAGGCTGAGAAGCTGACTGCCCTGCAGAAACTTGGAGTGAAGATCCTTGATACCGATGACAGGAACGAGAGACTTTTTCTTATCGGTCAGTTCGAGTCTCTCAGGGACAGCATCAGGGAGATACCGGTACATCCTGAACCTGTCCCTCTCTGGCCGGAAGGCGTTCTGCCGTCGATAACGGATTACACCGACAACTCTGACCTGCGCTGGAACCACGATCCGGATTTCATTCCGTTCCTGTATGAACTGCTCGTTCCCGAAGATGTGACGCCGAAGGGACTGGTGGTGTTTGTCGCGGGCGGTGATCACGGAAATGCCATGTATCACGAAGCATACGGTTCCTGCCTGGACTTTATTGAGATGGGGTACCAGACGATACTGCTGGGAAACCGCACCAACGGATGTCCGTGGAAGGGCGAGGACGCTGCAGCGGATGCGTCCAGGGCGATAAGGTACGCCAGAGCGAACGCGGAGAGACTGCGCATCGATCCGGACAGGATAGCCCTCGCAGGTTTTTCCAACGGTGGGCTTACCGGTGAGAACGTGATCCAGTATTTCTCGGGCAGCAAGAAGATGACCGACATCTACAGGGATTACATACCGGATGAGCTCGATGGATACTACGGTGCTCCCGATGCCTTCATATGCGTGTACGGTCCCAGGTATGAAGGAGCGCCGTTCGACTGGGACGGAGTCGTTTATCCGCCTGTCTTCTTCGCGATAGGCAGGGAAGACGGAGCTCTGGACAACTTCAATTATGTATATCCGCAGCTTCTGGAACACGGTGTAAAGGTCGAAATACACACCTTTGCAGGGACTCCTCACGGACAGGCTGGAGCAAAGCTTCTGGACGGGTATTACAAATATCCCAACTTCCAGATGTGGGTCCCTCTGGCTGATTATTTCCTTATGGATGCTTTCAAAAAATAAAGTGTGATTACGGCGAATATATCAAGAGGGGACTGCATCATCTGCAGTCCCCTTGTCATAAGTCACGGTATTTTTTATTTGAGGATCCCGGAGAGCAGGTTGAATAACCAGTAGAGAGCTACCACTATCCAGTAATTGCGCAGCGTGGCGTTATCGGACTTCTGCTGCTTGTAAGCCAGATAGCAGCTGAAGATCACCAGGATCGCCTTGAGGATATGGACTATCGTGCTCATGTTTCATTGCCTCCGTCAATTATTTATACGTAAGGATCGTCGGCTACCTGCCAGCGCGCAGCGTTCGGGTTGGGATTGGGATCGAACTCCGGTGTGCCCTTGCCGATCGTGCCGTCGCCGAAGACCATGGTGAAGTCGTTGTCCCTGGTGAACGCCTGCCACTCGGGGAGTCCTTCTCCGTTGGGGTCTCCGTTCTTGCAGAAGTTGGTCCAGTATGAGACCATCGCGTCGGAGAGCTTGTAGTCATACTCCTCGAAAGGTCTCCAGCATCTCGACAGAGTTCCGTGAATGTACCAAAGGTCGCTGGAATGCCAGGATCCGGAATCGTCTCCGGGAAGAGGACGGCAGAAGAAGTAGAGATATCCGGGCTTTCTTCCGAGCTCCTCATGTTTGAGAAGCATCTCGCGCATCCTTCCGTTGATCGCGGGAGGCATCCAGGGTATCGGCTGGCCGCCGGCCATATCGTCCTTAGTCGAGCCCATAAGCAGCTGGACATCGTTGTAGTCACCGTTGTTAACGCAGTCGTCATAGGACTCGGTGAGAGCGTAGCCGTCCACGAATGGCCCGAAGGGAAGTCTGGAGCTTGCGTTCCTGGAGAAGTCCGGCTTGAAGGACTTGTAGAACTCCATCAGCTGTTCAGCTGACAGATCTCTC
>JAEEGL012521656.1_pt1 | contig 11290 bp, 9 predicted proteins | sample 9134231 | NCBI WGS metagenome assembly JAEEGL01 (sample SAMN16246548, study PRJNA631951) | gut metagenome | biome: gut microbiome; feature: rumen; material: fiber-attached | host: Bos | place: Iran: Karaj | collected 2018-10
AAGGTGAGCCATTCTCATAGAAGATCCAATCGTATGTGGAAATCAAACGTTAAATCTGTTAAGTGTAAAGTTGACGGAACTCCTAAGAGATTATATGTTTGCACTTCCTGCTTACGTTCTGGAAAAGTTGAGAGAGCATAAACGTTTCTAAGCGTTATATAAAAAGAACTGTCGAAAAGACAGTTCTTTTTTTATACCCTATTCTTCTAAAAATACGCATCAAATACTTTCTTCGCCAAAGGGACTGCATGTTTACTTCCGCTTCCGGCGCCTTCCAAAACAACAGCTATTGCGATTTCCTTTTCTCCCTTTTTTGCATAACCCACAAACCAGGAATGGGTATTATCTTTATCCGTAGTATACTCCGCAGATCCGGTTTTTCCGTAAACGGTATACTCATCCGTATCCAAAGCACCGGCGGTACCATCAGTAACTACATATCTCATTAGTTCTTGCAATTCATTCGCCTGTACCGAAGTCATAATATTTCCATAACTTTCCGGTTCATTTTGCTTAATCTCGATTCCGTTTACATTTTCCACCCGATCAATCATATACGGCTTATATACCACTCCATCCTCACAAATAGCCGACGCCAAAAGCGCCATATGTATGGGAGTCACAAGGGTTTTTCCCTGACCGATAGATGTTTGCATTACACGAAACTCCGTATCTTCATCGGTAAGCGAAAAGGAGCTGGCCTTGGAATTTGATATATTTAAAGGCAAATCCAAATTAAACAAAAGCTGATTTCCAAGAGATGTAAAGGTTGCTCTGTCCAACCCCATACCCACCTGGGCAAACACCACATTACAGGAATTGCCAAATGCCTCCAACAATGTCTGATGCCCATGGGACTTATTATTTACACAATGCATGACGGAATCTCCCACCGAAAGAGTTCCGTTGCAATCAAATTCATCGGTAAGGTGTCCGCCCTCGTTTAAGTATTCCAATGCAGTAACTATTTTAAAGGTGGAACCCGGAGGATATAATCCGTTGGTGGCTCTGTTCAGCAAAAACGAAGAATCAGCCTCCGCAGTCATGGATTCATAGTTATTTGCAATTTCATTCGGATCAAAATCAGGTTTGGAAACACAACACAAAATTTTGCCCGTAGACGGCTCAATAGCAATCACAGCCCCTTCATAATCAGACATCCCGGCATAGGCTTTTTCCTGAATGGAGGTATCCAATGTGGTAATGACGGTATCCCCGTTGTTTTTCTTGTTTTGCAAGTCATTCAACACTCTGGTAACTATAGAATCGTGACTTCTTAGCAAATAAAAGTTGGATTCGGACTCTGCCCCCATTAATCCGTTGGTGTCATAGCCCACAATATGCGCAAAAATATTCTCATAGGGATAAACTCTTGTCTCGTTTCCTTCTTCGTCTGTCTCGGTATAAGCCAACACCTCCCCGTCAGAGGAAAGGATCTTACCTCGCAAAATGCTTTTGGAAAGATTGGATATTCTGGCATTGTTGTAAGGATTATTGATAAAAGACTCCGATTGAAAAACCAGATAATACCCGAAATATACGGACATGACAATAAACAATGTCAAAAATGCATACGTAATCACAGCAAATTCCGTATTACGGGATTTCTTTTTCTCTGTTTCTTTTGTTTCTTCTAAAATCTCAATCACATCATTCTGCAACTGTTTTGACATCTTCTTTTTCTCTTTCTTCGTCATTTCGTTTCATATAAAGACCTTGTATCACAGCAAACATAATCATAGTAGCCAGCAAAGAGCTTCCGCCGTAGCTGACAAGGGGCAAAGTAACTCCTGTGGAAGGAATAAACTTGATAACGCCTCCAATGGTAATAAACACCTGTGTGCTGTATTCCACCGCCAATCCCAGGGCGATAAGTTTGTAAAACGGATCCCGTATGCTCATGGAAATGTTAAAAAACATAAGCAGGCAACTGATACACACAAAAATCAGGCAAAGAGCAAACACCCCACCCAATTCTTCGGAAATCGCAGCAAAAATAAAATCTTTGGAAACAATGGGAATCTTTTCCGGCATGCCCTCTCCCAGTCCGCTTCCAAACCAGCCTCCGGTGCCAATGGCAAATAATGACTGGCTTACCTGATACCCCTGATTATCAATTACAGACAAAGGGTCCAGCCAGGCTATCACACGATTCTGTACATGAGAAAACAGTTTGTAGGCCGCAAATCCGCCAGCCCCAGCAACCATTGCTCCTCCAAGTAAAATCCAAATCTTACGGGTTGCCACATATAGCATGCAAATATAGGTAATTAAAAAAATAGCGGCTCCACCCAAATCTCTGGATGCAATCAACAGTCCTACATGAAGCAAGGCTACCACCGAAGCATATACCAGCTCATAGAATTCCTCATAATCATATAAAATCGCAGCCATGAAAAATACGAACAAAATCTTTACAAACTCTGAAGGCTGAATGGATACAGGTCCCAAAGAAATATTAAGCTTTGCACCATATTCCGCTGTACCTGCAATGGCAACCACACCCAAGCAAAGCACTCCGATGACTGCATATAAAAAGCTTAATCGATTCAAAAACTTTAATTTGCTGATAAACAGAGGAATCAAAACCGTAATTACAAGTGCAACAATCGCTATCACAAACTGACGAATGGCTTTTTCCAAATCCAGTCTGGTTAGTATTACAAAGCCAATTCCCAAAAGCATACACATATTGTTTACCACGGATTGTGACGCACCTTCGTACATCTTCGTATAGATGATAGTAGCAATGGAAATAAACACCACTTCTGCAACAGCCATAACAAGAACCCTTGCATCCATGGTAATGCATAGCAAAACCGCATTTGTATTTAACAAAATTAAATAGGTCAACGCCTTTTGCTTTTTATACATCCATTCCCTGTGTTTCGGTTTCATGCCGGTTCGAAGCACGGCAAAGCAATAATAGGTGTATAGGGCAAACATTATCATTATGGTGTATTTTGAAATTGTGGTTATTAAATGTAGCACCTTATAATACTCCTCGTTTTAAATGTCCCTTAGTATGTCGGAAAGGAAGTTCTTTAGTTTGACCATTGATATAAATATCTTCAAACAAACGAAGCACCTGCGTTTCTTCTTTCAATGACTCAACCGTAAAATCCATCCGAAGACTTTGGGGATGCAAATTCTTTATAGTTCTTTGATTATCAAACATCGCCAGTGGCAAGCTGTTATATATGATATTGGTACATATCTCGCATTGGTTTATTACCGGAAACGTTGCCTGTTTTCGATCTCTAAGATACAAAAGAAAATTCTCCTTTGTCCGGCAACCGTATTTTAGCTTTGAAATGCAGTTTGCGGTATACATTAAAGGAACATATCCGTAAACCATCAATTCCGAAGACGTATTGATTCGATGGGATAATTCCTTTTCATTCAATTCCAAAGGCGCAAAGAAATTTGTATATCCAATCTTTGCAAAAGCATCCATGGTGCGATTGGAATATGTATACAATCGATTCGAAAAACGGATTTTATCCTTCTTTACCCCCATGGAATTTAAAAGTTCCAACCCGTCATAAGATGCAGCATAAAATCCGTCCGCAACATCAAAAAACTCTGCAATCTTTTCTTTCAGTAAATCAATGGTATGTAAACGAATGACCACCGGAAGTTCTATATATACACTTCCATGTTCTTTTTTGATTTCATAAATATTGCTTTCTTTCAGCCATAATGACGGATTCAGCACCAATTCATAAGAAAATCCCACATCTTTTAAAGGGTTTAATTGCTCTATTTTTGATATACCGATACGTATGCTTAAGTTTTGCTCTTTGAATAACTGTTTCTGAAGCTTCTTCTCATCCAGAGGCGTAAACTCGTTAATTGGTCGATCCACATGATCAAAGAATGCAGACAGCCCATCTCTTCGAAGAGATTTTACGTATTTTAACGGTACAAAGGCATTTTTATCCACATGAATATTCAGTTCTCCGAACGTATACGGCAATTCGCCTAAAGCAGATAATTTCTCTTTAATCTCCGCTTCGCCGGTAGGTTTACTTTTGCTCTCTTCACAAACACCTCTGGAAACGGTAACACAGTTTCCTCCTTCATCCCAAAGAGTAAAAGACATCTCTTCTCCAACGTGTGCTATAAACTCACCAAACAAAAGAGTCTTTGCATCCAACCCATCTGTTACAAAAGGAGACTTGTTTTCCTGATAAAATGCGGAATTGGAAGTATCCGTTAAATCAGAACCGTTTTTTTCGTAAAAATACAGATTTGTAAAACCTCCGCGATTACCCGCATCAACCAAACGCTTTAAATCCTTTTCCTCCACTTTATAATTGGAGGCACCTTCCGACAGCAAAAGATCCATATACTTTCGATAAATCGAAACCACATTGGTCACATAGGCCTCATTTTTTAAACGACCTTCAATTTTGTAAGAATATACGCCGGCATCCAGCATTTTAGGCAAGTCCCGAATACCCCACAGATCCTTGGGTGAAAGATAATACTTTTCCCCTTCGGATTCCACTTGGTTTTTGTCGATTAAAAGTTCATAAGGTAATCGACATGGCTGTGCACAATACCCACGATTTCCGCTTCGTCCGCCAATAAAGGAAGACATTAAACAGTTACCGGAATAGCACACACAAAGGGCTCCATGAACAAACGCTTCGATTTCCACATCAACGTTCTCATGAATATCCTTAATCTCTTTTAAAGAAAGCTCTCTGGCCGTCACGATACGCTTTGCGCCTGCATCCTTTAAAAACTTAGCTCCGTACTTTGACATCAGACTCATCTGGGTGGATGCATGCAATTCCAAGTCCGGGAAATGATCTTTTAAAAACGAAAAAACTCCAAAATCCTGAACTATAACACCATCTATTCCGGCTTCGTAATACTCTTTCATAAAATCATAAAGCCGAAACTCCATTTCCGTGTTTTTCAATAGAGTGTTGACCGTTAGATATGCCTTTTTTTTGCGTAGATGGGCATATTCCAACCCATTCTTGGCATCGGTTACGGAAAAGTTCTTTGCACTTGCCCGAGCACCGAAAAAATCTCCGCCGAAATAGACGGCATCCGCCCCGGCATTAATGGCGCTTTTAAAAATTTTCAAATCTCCTGCAGGAGCAAGAAGTTCCATTGAAGTAAGCATACTGTAATCTCCGCATATAATAAAAAACAGGGGCTTTGATACCCCTGTAAGTTTAATCCTCTGAGCCCGGCCCCAACAAGGCATCTTCCAAAGAAGCCTCTAAACGTGCCTTCAAGGTCAATAATTCCTTTTTCTCAGCTTCGAGAACGCCGATTTGTTCTTCCAGCGTTTCGATACGAACCTGATTTGAAATCAAATCGTGTTTCAAATCATAGATTTCTTTATCCTTGTTTTCCAAATCACCTTCATATTTCTCGCATAACTCTTTTGCTTTAAAATAGTCGTCTGCGATATTGATGTCCAACAAGGTGTTTTTCATATCAACGGTAAAATTATGAATGCTGTCAAGTTCGTCAAACTCTGCCAGTTTGCCATTTATATATGTAGCGATTCTCTGGAGATAATCTTCTTCCTCATAACCGCTTAAAGTATATATTTTCCCCCCGATAAGCACTTGTGTACTCTTTTTCGCTGACATATACTCCTCCAAGATGAATAATCTTTCCTATTATAGTCATAAAACAAAGGAAATTACAATCATTTTTTCAAACCAAAATGCTCATAAGCGTAATCTGTCGCCACTCTTCCTTTCGGTGTACGATTGATAAAACCGTTTTTCACCAGATACGGTTCATACACATCCTCAATGGTACCAGCGTCTTCACCGATAGATGCTGCCAATGTATCCAATCCCACTGGACCTCCACCAAACTTCTGCATGATAGTCAGAAGAATTTCTTTATCGTAACGATCAAGCCCCATGGTATCCACATCCAACAAATCCAACGTATCAGACGCCACCTGTTTGGAAATCACGCCTTCATATTTTACTTCCGCAAAATCTCGCACACGTTTCAGCCAACGATTTGCCAAACGGGGAGTTCCCCGACTCCTTCTGGCAAGCTCATATGCCCCTTCTTCATGAATCTCCACGTTCAACCGGTTTGCAGAGTTTAGAATAATGGTCTTTAATTCCTCCGGTGTATAGAATTCCAAATGGAACACCACGCCAAATCTGTCTCTTAAGGGTGCAGACAAAAGTCCGGCTCTTGTAGTAGCTCCCACCAGTGTAAACTTAGGCAAATCCAAACGAATGGAATGTGCTGTGGGACCTTTTCCCAAAACAACATCTATGCAATAGTCCTCCATTGCGGAATACAACACTTCTTCCACTTGTCGGTTCAAACGATGTATTTCATCAATAAACAATACATCCCCCTCTGAAAGGCCATTTAGAATCGCTGCCATATCCCCAGGTTTTTCAATAGCCGGTCCGGTGGTAATCTTTATGTTTACACCCATTTCCGTAGCGATAATATTGGCAAGTGTTGTTTTACCCAATCCCGGAGGTCCGTACAATAGCACATGATCCAAACTTTCACCACGTTTTTTTGCCGCATCCATATAAACTACAAGGCTTTCCTTAACCTGGGTCTGACCGATGTAATCCTCCAGAGTCACAGGTCGAAGAATATTCTCGTTGGATAGTTCTTCTCTATTTAATTCCGTAGTAATAATTCTGCTTTTCATTGATTATCTCTTTAGTTTCAAAAGGGCCGCTTTCAACATGCCTTCTTCTGTAGTAGTTTCATCAAGTTCCACTTCATTTAACGCTTTTATGGCATCAGATGAAGAAAAACCAAGTGCCGTAAGACCGGCCAAAACATTGTTTCTCATTGCACCCAAAGAAGAATCTGCGTTTGTTTCACCGGCATTTAAACTACGCTCAATGGTTTGACCCAAATCAAGCTTATCCTTCAGCTCCACAATGATTTTTTGTGCAGCCTTTGTACCAATGCCGTTTGCAGCAGTAATTGCTTTTACATTCTCTCCGATAATCGCATAAGTCAAATCCTCTGCAGATAATACGGAAAGAATGGCAATGGCACCTTTCGGTCCAACACCACTTACGCTAATTAAAAGTAAAAATAACCTTTTTTCCTCTTTCGTTAAGAATCCATATAATGCGGTTCCGTTATCATTTGAAAGATAATAGGTATATACTTTAACATTTTCATGATGAATCAGCTGGGCCAGAGAAGTGCTTGGCATATAAATCTCATAACCAATACCATGATTGTCTATAACAGCGTACTTTTCGTCAACTTCCTCAACGATGCCCTCTATATATGCATACATTTAAACCAGTTCTCCCATAAAGTAAAATCCCTTACACTCGGTAAGCTTAACAGAAACAATCTGTCCTATTAGGGATGCGTCTCCCTTAAAATGAACCAAAGTATTGTTATCACAACGTCCGGTAACCAAAGAAGAATCATGTTCATTCACCTGTTCCACCAATACTTCTTCTGTCTTACCGGTCATTTCCATCGTTTTTTTCTGACCTTTTTCCTGAACTACCTTAAGAAGTCTCTGGAAACGATTCTTGGTAATTTCCTCCGGTATCTGTTCTTTCGATGCTGCCGGTGTACCCGTTCGAGGAGAATAAATAAAAGTAAATGCCGAATTAAACTCAACCTTTTCGCATACATCCATTGTTTCCATAAAATCTTCTTCCGTCTCACCGGGGTAACCCACAATAATATCTGTGGTAATGGCAATATCCGGCATGGCTTCCCGAAGCTTATCCACCAATCCCAAATACTTTTCCTTATCATAGCGGCGATTCATATCTGCAAGAAGTCTTGAGGATCCGGATTGTAACGGCAGATGCATATGTCGACAAATCTTCTTATTCTCTTTCATCACACGAATCAACTCATCGGACAGATCCTTGGGATGTGATGTCATAAACCGAACTCGTTTTAAACCTTCAATCTTGCAAACCTCTTCCAAAAGTTCTGCAAATGTAATAGGCTCTTCTAAATTCTTTCCGTAAGAATTAACATTTTGACCAAGTAGCATAATCTCAACCACGCCATCAGCTACCAATGTCTCGATTTCATTTATAATATCCTTCGGCTGTCTGCTTCGCTCCCTACCGCGGACATAAGGAACAATGCAATAACTGCAGAAATTATTGCAGCCAAACATAATGTTAACTCCGCTTTTGAAAGCATATTTACGTTCCGTCGGTAATTCTTCCACGATTTTATCCGTAGACTCCCAAACATCAATCACCATTTTATCGGTTTGAAGCATTTGGCAAACCAACTCCGCAAATTTATAAATATTATGAGTACCGAAAATCAAATCCACAAAGGAATAACTCTTTTTAATCTTTTCTATGACGCTTTCTTCCTGCATCATACATCCACATAAACCGATTTTCATATCCGGATGTTTCTTTTTGTAATTATTCAAATAGCCAAGACGACCATATACTTTCTGGTTGGCATTGTCCCGAACGGTACAGGTATTGTAGATTACAAAATCCGCCTCTTCCTCTTCCACTTCCACATATCCGATATTTTCAAGTACACCGATTAACTTTTCGGAATCTCGGGCATTCATCTGACATCCAAAAGTGGTAACGTGAAAAGTAAGTTTTCTTCCTAAGGATTCTTCTTTTTCTTTTATCATTTCCTTAGCAAGATTCATAAAATAAAACTGGCGCTGAGGCTCAGTTTCAGGTATTTGATTCATTGTGTTTGACATAATATCTCTTTCTAATGATTAATAAATGTTTTTGTCGGTGATGACAACATCCATATCCACATCATGTTCCTGTGGATCAAAATCAATGATTTGTGCATCAAAGCATACACCGACTTTAAAAATATCCTTGTATTTTAAGAATTTATCGTAATACCCTCCCCCAAATCCAACGCGATGATGGGTTTTAGAGAATGCCAATCCTGGCACAATACAAAGCGACGGTTCATCATGATATAGATTCTTTTCGCTTGTTCCGTAAGGCTCCATAATCTGAAACGCACCGATTTTAAAATCCCGCATGGAATCAACATGATAAAACAGCATTTCCTCGGGATACGCTTTGGGGAAATACAGTTGATATCCTTCTTTTATCAATTTCTCATAAAAAGCCAAAAGATTGACTTCCACTTCCAACGGATAAAAGCAAAGAATATCCTTTCGATCCTGATTATGAATCTGCTCATACAATTTTGACTCAATTTGAATGGAAAGCTTTAAGATTTCTTCCGTACTTAAACCATCACGATACAGTTTCATTTTCTTACGAATTGCAGAAAAATCATTCATATACTCACCCAATTTCTTCTTCTATCACATCTAAAATGTCGAATTCGTCATCTTTATGACCTTTAAAAAACGTTCCTACAAACTGTCCTTCAAAGATCTCATGCAAAACGGATACGTCTGCGCCATTGGCAATTATCATATCGGCACCGCTTTTCCCCGCTATCTGAGCAGCACGAATCTTTGTGGTCATACCACCGGTTCCGATAGAACTTCCGGGTTCTGCGGAAGCCATAGACATTAACTCTTCATCGATACTGTCTACATAACCAACCATCTGAGCATCCGGGTTTTTCTTGGGATCGGATGTATACAAACCGTCAATATCGGATAAAAGAATTAATAAATCAGCTCCTACCAAAGAAGTCACAACCGCTGCCAAAGTATCATTATCACCAAACTGAATTTCATAAGTGGAAACCGTATCATTAGCATTTACAACCGGAATCACTCCCAATTCAAACAACTTATTAAAAGTATTCTGCGCATTTTTACGGGACACATTATCCAACATGGTATTCTTTGTCATAAGGACCTGACCGCAGTTTTGATTGTATTGGCTAAAATAGGTCTGATATACGCTCATCAGTCTGGCTTGTCCCACAGAAGCCAAGGCCTGTCGAAGCGCCATTTCTCTGGGTTTATTCTTGTATCCCATGGTTTGTCTTCCGACTGCAATGGCACCGGAAGAAACCAAACATACATCCAATCCGCGGTTTCGCAAATCACAAACCTCACGAACCAGTTTTTCCAGTTTAATATAATCAAGCATTCCGGTCTTTTTGTGCACCAAAGAATTGGAACCGATTTTTACAACAACTCGCTTCTTTTTGGAAAGATTCTGTTTTCTCATAAAACACCCTCAAAACAAGTAACATAAAGTATCTTTTTTCTTCATTATAATGTACCAAAACCCACGGTTTTATGCAATGTATTTCTGTTTTCACGTAGAAAAAAAGGTACATATCATTCAGGAAAACATTGTGATATTTTTAGATTAGAAATGAAATCGAAGAAATCGAAAGGAGAATGAATCACTCTAAGATTTCAAAAAGAAAGCGTGGGTGCCGCCCAATATTGTAAATAAAAAAAACACGCTAATACAAATTAATTTGCATAGCGTGCTTTATTTATTTACTTATTCGGCTTGTAGCTTTAATACATCCCACCCATTCCAGGTGCACCTGCCGGCATTGGAGGTTCAGGCTCTTTGATATCAGCTACAACTGACTCTGTTGTAAGGAGTGTAGATGCAACGGAGCAAGCATTCTGTAATGCAGAACGTGTAACCTTAACCGGATCAAGAATTCCGGATTTTACCATATCTACATATTCTTCTTTGTATGCATCAAATCCCATACCAACCTTTTCTTCACGAACCTTATTGATGATAACGCTTCCTTCAAGACCTGCGTTAGCAACAATATAGTAAAGAGGAGCTTCAAGTGCCTTTAAGATTACGTTAGCACCTGTCTTCTCATCACCTTCCAAAGTATCGGCAAGTTTAGCAACTTCCTTGGAAGCGTGGATGTAAGCAGATCCACCACCGGAAATGATACCCTCTTCAACTGCTGCACGAGTAGCATTTAAAGCATCTTCCATACGAAGTTTAGCTTCCTTCATCTCGGTTTCTGTAGCAGCACCTACGCGGATAACTGCAACACCGCCTGCCAATTTAGCAAGTCTTTCCTGAAGTTTTTCTTTATCAAATTCAGAAGTGGTTTCTTCAATCTGTCCGCGAATCTGAGCAACACGGGCATCGATATCAGCCTTTGCGCCTTCACCGTCAACGATAACGGTATTTTCTTTCTGAACCTTAACGCTCTTTGCACGACCAAGCTGATCCAATGTAGCATCTTTAAGTTCCAAACCAACTTCTTCAGAGATTACGGTACCACCAGTAAGGATTGCGATATCCTGAAGCATTTCTTTTCTTCTGTCACCATATCCCGGAGCCTTAACTGCTACTACGTTAAATGTTCCACGTAATTTGTTAAGGATTAATGTGGTAAGTGCTTCACCTTC
>JAEEGL013873462.1_pt1 | contig 11290 bp, 7 predicted proteins | sample 9134231 | NCBI WGS metagenome assembly JAEEGL01 (sample SAMN16246548, study PRJNA631951) | gut metagenome | biome: gut microbiome; feature: rumen; material: fiber-attached | host: Bos | place: Iran: Karaj | collected 2018-10
CCAAAATCGCAGGCAGACTCTTCAACCCAGCTCAGAACAGTACGCACATCGCTCGCAAAGTTCGCTTTTTTGGAAACCTTGTCCCAAACATCAAGGCTTTCGAAAATCGCCTTTGAATACTGACCGACAGGAACGCTGGAAGGCTCTCCGATTGCAATCATTTTTACGGAAGGCAAAGCCAAATCCTTGAAAGAAGAAATCGCGCTTTCAGATGAAAAAGGCGCAATAAGTACGACTTCATTTTCCAAAAGATTCTTTACGCTTTCTTCTATAATAATGCCTTTTTTTTGAAGAGCCTCCATCTGTTTAGTGGCGGCAGAAATAAAAATGTCGCAAGGCGCGCCTGCCTCTATCTGAGCTTTTAGGGAACCAGAGCCACCGAACGAGAACAGAAGTTCCACATGCGGATTTTTTTTCTCATATTCAGATTTAAGCTCTTTGCAAACATCGCAAAGACTTGCCGCCACCAAGACGGTAAGCTCAGTTTTTTCAGTTTTCTTTTTGCAAGACACAGCTCCGAGAAAAAATCCTGCGACAATAAAAATAATAATTTTTTTTGCAATCAAACTATCCCTCCAAGAAAAAAAGAAGGAAATCATATTCCATAGATTAGACCTGTTCGGAAACATAATGGCCAGACTTTCCGCCGAATTTTTCTTCAAGATGAATCTCGCCGATTTCCATAGTTTTATCAAGAGCCTTGCACATATCATAGATTGTGAGCAGAGCAACGGAGCAGCCTGTCAGTGCCTCCATTTCTGCGCCTGTTTTTCCTGAAAGTTTTACCGAACATTCACAACGAATCTGATTTTTTTCAGGAAAAAGCTCAAAATCAACTGCGACATTCGATAAAATCAATGTATGGCAAAGCGGAATAAGCTCCGGAGTCTTTTTTGCCGCCATAATGCCCGAAACCCGCGCAACAGAAAGAACATTTCCTTTAGGAACGCTGTCCGAATTTATTGCATCCATCACAATCTTGCTCACAAAAATACTTCCGCTTGCGCGCGCAAACCGCACTGTCTCAGTTTTTTCGCTTACATCGACCATAGAAGCGTTCCCGTTTTTATCAATATGCGAAAATCCGTTCATAATCTCACCTATCTATACAAGCTGGCAGAAATTTATCCTCCGCCCGATTTATTTTCCGAAGCCACAGTTCGGAAAGCGACATTCCTTGCAGCCAAGACAAAGGCCGCCCTCCCCGAAAAAAGCCATATCTTTTGATGAAAGTTCTTCTCCGCAAAGAATCCGCGGGAAAACCAAGTCAAAAATCGTGCGCCCCGCATACATTACGCAGCCAGGAAGCCCTAGGACAGGGATTTTTTTAGAATTATATACCAAATACGAAAGCAAAAACATAGCCCCGGGAAGAACAGGCGCGCCGTAGGAAATTATTTCCGCGCCACTCGCCTTTATTGCGCCAGGAGTTCTGTCGTCCGGGTCAACGCTCATTCCTCCGGTGCATAAAATTATGTCCGCCCCATGCTCGGCAAAGCTCAGAATTTCATTTTTGATTGAATCCAAGTCATCGCCCGGAAAAACCTGATTCATTATCTCAAGGTCACAATCATATTCCAGAATTTTTTTCCGAATAACATCGCCGAACGAATCTTTTATCAGTCCTTTCTGAATTTCGCTTCCAGTAGTAACAAGCCCGATTTTTTTCTTCTCAAACGGAATTATTTTCAAAATCGGCTCATTTCCTGACACATTTTTTGCGCGCTCCATTTTTTCTTTTTCGATTACAAGCGGGATTATCCGCGTTCCGGCAAGTTTGTCGCCTTTGTGAACAACAGTGTTTCCGTGAATAGTCGCAATCATCATCTCGGAAAGCGAGTTGACTTCAAAAAGTTTTTGAGAATTGATTTTTAAAAGACCCGTCGTTTCCGAAAAAATCTCGATTTTTCCTTCGCTTGGTTCAGTTGCCCGCATAGTCGTAAAGTTTCCCATGCAAATATCACGCAAAATTTCTGCCGCATCGTTTTCATGAAGAATGCCCTCGGTTTTTTCCCAGACATAAAGATTTTCCTTTCCGACGGAAAGAAGGACAGGAATATCTTCCTCACGCACGATATGACCTTTTTTGAAAACCGCGCCTTTTTTTTGCCCCGGAATAATCTGCGTGATGTCGTGGCACAAAACATGCCCTACGGCATTTTCTGTTTTTATGTACTTCATTTTTTTGTCCTCAAAGGCGGCTTGACTTAGCGGACTGTAAGCCTGACTGAATGCAGGAAGGCATACCGAACCACAACCACCGTTTTTCTTCAATGCTATCAAAAATTTCTTCAGGTCTGTAATCGTCTTTTGCAATGCAAATCAACGGCTCTTTGCAAACTGATTTTTCGCTGATTTCTTTTCGCATAACTTCAATCTTTGGAAAATCCGAATCTTTTAAGCCCTCAATGATTATAAAATCAGGAGGATTTGAAAGTGACTTTATTTTTTCGATTAAAGTTTCCGCATCGATTTGTTCATTCGCAAAAAACATAAATCGATTTTCAGAAAAAACAGCTGTTGAAACAGCCCCATGCTCAGAAAAATAATAAGTGTCGGTTTGGGGCGCATCAGAAAAACAATCATGTCCGTCATGTTTTATGACAGCACAAGTATATCCACGGGATTTTGCTTCCGTAAGAAGAGAACAAATCATCCGGGTTTTTCCGCTGTTTTTAAGACCGCTCACACAAAAAACAAAAGGCTTTTGCAACGCCGCATACTCTTGGGGAGTGTTCACATTCAGAAAAAAATTTTTATCCAGACTTGATTTTTCAACCGAAATGAATTTTGTGGGAACAAGCTCAAAAAGACGGGAGATTTTCAAATCGTTTTTTTGAACTTGATTTTCAACAAATTGCAAAACTGATTTTTTATAAAAAGCGCACAAAGGCTCTGTTTTTCCACAAACAGTCGGAACATAAACCTGATAATCGGAAGAGAAAAATTCCTGCAAATATTCGGGGATTTTTTTTGAAGCAAAAGGCATATCGCATGCACAAACGAAAACAAAATCATTTCGAGCCTCTGAAAGAACGCGCCTGAGAGCTTCCAAAGGTCCAAGCCCTAAGTTTTCGTCAAAGATTATTTTAAGAGAATACTGAGACTTCGGAAAATCCGACAGAAGAACGTCTTCGTACGAGCCTCTTTCCCCTGCGCTCAGAATGATTTCATCAAAACAGCCGAATTCAAAAATCAGCCTATCAAGGAATGTTTTTCCGTCAAGAGGAAGAAGAGCTTTATTTTTTCCCATCCGAGAATTTCTTCCGCCACAAAGAAGCGCGACAGTAATTTTCGTTTTTTTTTCCGTAATCATGCCGTTCCCATAATCCAGACTTGAACAATATCGCCTTTTGAAATTTTTGTTCCGGAAGGAACATCGATATAACAGTTGCAATCACACAAATTACTGATTACGGAAGATGCATGGTTTTCGCTAGGAAGATAAACCTTAGAGCCAGAAATACGCGCCCTGACAAATCGGCGGAGTCGGTTCACTTTGGAGTAATCGTCAAAAAGCTCTGCGGACATTTTTTTTGGAAGAAGGGAGTCGGACTGCATAAGACAGGCTGCCGCATGATAAAAATAAATGTCAAAGTTGGCAAGGGCGGCATAAGGATTTCCCGAAAGACTCAGAATTATTTTTTTATTGGCAAGGCTTACCGTGGTAGGCGTTCCAGGCTGAATATTTACTCCAGAAAAAAGTTTTTTTGCGCCAAGATTTTTCAGAACACAAGGAAGCAAATCTTTTTTTCCCACAGAGATTCCGCCAGTCGTAATTATAAAGTCCGAATCTGACAAAGAATTTTTCAATTCATTTAAAATAATGTCCTCGTCATCCGCAAGGATTTTTTCCTTAGAAACACAAAGACCAATATTTTTTACGGAGCAAGAAAGCATAGCTCCGATGCTGGAATAGATTTTTCCAGAAAGAAGCGGAGTTTTTGGTTCGGAAAGCTCGCTTCCAGTGCATAAAATTGCAACGCGGGCTTTCCGCCTCACTTTCACGGAAGAAAGACCCAAACTGGAAAGAAGGCCTAATTCAGCCCGTCCAATTTTTCTTCCTTTTGGAATCACAAGCTTTCCTTTTTTTATATCCTCGCCAACAGCGCAATAATTCTGACCTGCCATTACAGGCTTGTACACGAGAACTTTTTTCTCTCCGTAATCTGTGTTTTCCTGCATTACGACCGAATCAAATCCTTCTGGAACAGGAGAGCCTGTCATAACACGGACGGCAGAGTTCTTTTTGTAAGAAATATTTTCCCAAGAGCCTGCGAATAATTCCCCAGAAACATCCAGAAGAACGGGATTTTCTTTCGTAGCCCCAAAAACATCCTCCGCGCGCACAGCATAGCCATCCATCGCAGATTTTGCAAAAGGCGGAACATTTTCCGAAGCATAAATATCTTCAAAAACAATGCGCGAAAAACTTTCGCAAAGCGGACAGTCCTCCGCTTCCGCTACAGGCAGTATGTTTTTTTCCAGAGAACTGACAGCTTCTTCAATTTCCATCAATTGATTTTCTCCATTCGGACGGCACACACTTTGAATTCTGGAATCCGTGCGAATTCATCAAGGGCTGCGTTCGTAAGGACATTAGCTGGAGAATCTTCAAAATGGAACGGCATCCATGTTTCGCCCTCTGAGCATTTTCTTCCGACTCGCGCCGTCACCGTAACAGAGCCTCGTCTGCTCGTGACGCGGATTTTTTCTCCGCTCTTAAACCCGAGCTTTTCGGCATCCTTGTAGTTCACTTCGATAAAGCCTTCTCCCGCAATTTGAACAAGTCCCGGGGCGCGGCTGGTCATTGCGCCAGCATTGTACTGATACAAGATTCTTCCTGTCGTGAGGAAGAACGGATATTCATCGTCAGGAAGCTCCGCCGCGCTCTTGTATTCAGCAGGATATAACAAAGCGCGCCCGCGGGCAGGTTTTCCCACATGCATAATCGGAGTTCCAGGATGAGTCTTGTCCTTGCACGGCCATTGAAGGCTTTCGCCTGAGTCCAGACGCTCAAAAGAGATTCCGTTCATGCTCGGCGTAAGCGAAGCAATCTCGTCCATAATCTGAGACGGCGTAAGATACGGCTGCTTGTAGCCCATTGCATTCATCAAATCAATGAGAATGTCGGTGTCCGGACGCATATTCCCCTCAACAGTCACAGCTTTTCTTATGCGCTGAACACGCCGCTCCGTATTCGTAAAAGTTCCTTCCTTCTCGGTATAGCTTATTGCAGGGAGAATCACATCAGCATATTTTGCGGTTTTGGTCATAAACAAATCCTGAACCACAAAGAACTCAAGGCTTTCCAGTGCCTTAATGATATGATGAGTGTCAGGGTCAGAAACGACTGGATCCTCACCGCAAATATACAAGCCTTTTATGTCACCTTTGATTGCAGCCGGGAAAACTTCCGTTGCCTTTAGGCCGGGCTTTTTACTCAGAGGAACGCCCCATGCCTTCTCAAACTTAGCACGCACCTCGTCGTTATCAACTTTCTGGTAGCCAGGATAATCCGTAGGCTGCGCTCCCATATCGCACGCACCCTGAACATTGTTCTGACCACGGAGAGGATTTACGCCGCAGCCGCTTTTTCCAAGCTTTCCGCAAAGAAGAGCCATGTTCGACATACTCATAACGCCCTCAGTACCGCTTGAATGTTCGGTAACACCAAGACAGTAGATAATAGGAGCTTTTTCTGCCGTAGCATACATTCTTGCAGCCTCCCGAAGTTTGTCCGGGTCAATATGGCATATCTCACCGACTTTTTCAGCAGTATAGTCCGCCACAAGTTTTTTTAGCTCTTCATAGCCCTCAGTAAACTCATCAATATATTTCTGGTCAACAAGATTTTCTTCAATCATCACATGCATCATGCCGTTCGCAAAAGCAACATTTGTTCCGGGCCTCAGCTTCAGGTGAATGTCGGCCTTAGACGCAAGCCCTATGCTTCTAGGGTCAACGACAATAAGCCTTGTTCCTTTTTCGACAGCCTGCCGAATCTGCATTCCAACGACAGGATGCGCTTCTTCGGGATTTGAGCCTACCAGCATAATGCAATCAATATCGTGAGTTATGTCGTAAATGGGGTTCGTCATTGCGCCCGAGCCGAGCGTTTTGGCAAGCCCTGCGACTGTAGCAGAATGGCAGACGCGCGCGCAGTTGTCCGTATTGTTCGTTCCGAAGCAAGTGCGAACCATTTTCTGAACCATGTAAATATCTTCGTTTGCAGACCGGGAGCAGGCAAATCCAGCAAGGCTGTCGCCGCCGTACTTTTTCTTTAGCTCAAGGAATTTTTCCGCCGTATACGAAATTGCCCTCTCCCAAGAAACTTCTTCAAATTCGCCAGTCACCTTGTTTTTTATGAGCGGATTTTTCAGTCTGTCAGGAGAATGAACGAAATCAAAACTGCCGGATTTTCCTTTTACGCACAAAAGTCCATGATTTGAAGGACCGTTTGCGGCCTCAACATTAACAATACGATTTTCTTTTACGACAAGATAGAACTGACATCCAGTGGCACAATGCGGACAAGTCGTAAGAACCTTTTTTACTTCCCACTCACGATAATGACGCTGCCTTTTCATCGTAAGCGCACCCGTCGGACAAGCCGCAGCACAGTTTCCGCACGATTCGCAGCCAGTTGACTTCCAGTTTTCGCCGAAAGGAGCCTCAACAAGATGGAAAACACCACTTCGTCCGCTTTTGAGAGCATGATTCCTTACGGAATTGTTGCATGCACTTATGCAAGCCTGACAGTGAATACATTTGCCCGGGTCGTAAATAACATAAGGATTATCTTTGAGAACAGGAAATTTATTCGCAAGTTTTGTCCGTGAGCCATAATATTCTGTCTGCGTAACCTCGTATTTATTGCACAAATACTGAAGCCGGCACACGCCGTTTTCAGCACAGTTCATGCAATCTACAACATGATTCGACAAAATCAGCTTGAGCATTTCCTTGCGGTATTCCGTGAGTTTTTCGGAGTCAGTAGTAATTACAAGTCCTTCGGAAACTTTCGTTTTGCAAGATGCAATCAGATGGTCGAGCCCCTTAACTTCAACCATGCAAAGACGGCAGGAGCCAATTTCATTCACGCCTTTAAGATAGCAGAGAGTCGGAATTTCGATTCCGAATGATTTCGCAGCTTCCAGAATCGTAGTGTTTTCTTCTACAGAAACAAGTTTTCCGTCAATCGTACAAGAAATCATCGCCTTTTCCTCCCACCATAGAACCGCAGCCAAAATGGTCGCAGCGAAGACACCGCCCTGCCTCGCGCGCGCCCTCCTCTTCCGTCATAGGAATCTCAACATGCTTAAAATCACAGACGCGCTCGAACGGGTCACGCTCTTCAATCATCGCCCGCCCCGTAGGAACATAGTTGTTCAAAAGCGCGTTCGGAATTTTTACATTACACTCCACTTTATGATGATAGCCAAGATACTCATCAATATTGAATGCTGCAACTTGCCCTGCCGCAATCGCATTTATTGCGGTGGAAGGACCTGTTACGCAGTCGCCTCCAGAGAAAACGCCTTCCGCCCTCTGAACCTGACAAGTTTCGTCCGCAAGAATACGGCCTTTCTCAACAGAAAGTCCCGCTTTCTCAAACGATTCCACATCACTTCTCTGCCCTACGCCAAGAATCAGAAGGTCACACTTAAATCGGTAAGGATACGCGCTTGAATGTTCCGTAGTCATCATTCCGTTTTTATCGTAAGGACCCAAGATTTCAGGCTGAAGCCAAACAGCCTGAACAAGTCCCGTATCTTTGTTCGCCTCAATGTGAAGGAAATTCAGGAGAGTCCTGAAGCGCACCCCTTCTTGCATTGCGGAAAGAACTTCGCTTCTAAGAGCTGTCATATCATCGCGCTTTCTGGTAAAGACATGGATTGTTGAAGCTTTAAGCCGCGCCGCAGTACGAGCCGCATCCATCGCAACATTTCCGCCTCCAATCAGAACGACGCGTTTTCCTTCGATGTCGATTTTTTCGCCTTTTGCGACTTTCTGCAAAAAATCAGCGGCCGGAATAACATTCGGACAGTCAGAGTTCTCCATCGGCATACGATTTCCAAGCTGCGCGCCAAGCCCAAGATAAACTGCATCAAAATCCTTGCGAAGCTCTTGCACCTGAATATCGCGTCCGACTTTTACGCCGAATTTTACCTCAATGTCGCCTGATTTCAGAATTGCTTCTATATCATCATCAAGTTTCTCTTTTGGGAGACGATATTCGGGGATTCCGTAGCGAAGCATTCCGCCAAGTTTTTGGTGTTCCTCAAAAACAACTGCCTTATGCCCCATGAGAGAAAGAAAATAAGCGCAAGTAAGACCAGAAGGACCGCCGCCTACAATCGCAATTTTCTTTCCTGTTTTTACATTCGCTTTCGGAGTTTTTACCTCCCGCGCATTGCACTCATCAACGGCGAATTTTTTCAGTCCGCGTATATTTATAGGCTCATCGATTATGGAACGCCGGCATTTGTTCTCGCAAGGATGCTCGCAAATCATCGCGCAGGCAGTAGGGAACGGATTTTTATCACGAATCAGGTTTATCGCATCCGCAAAGCGTTTTTCTTTTATCAGTGCGATGTAGCCCGGAACATTGACATGAGCCGGACAAAGCGTTACGCAAGGAATTGTCTGAATCGTATTTTCTACGCAGCGTCTTTCAGTTATATGACTTTCGTATTCATCGGCAAATTCACAAAGACTGTCCAAAATCATATTAGCCGCAACGACACCAACAGCGCAATCAGCGGATTCGGAAATCATCACGCACATACTCTTCATTTTTTCAAGAGTTTCGTGAGAGCCTTCGCCTTTCAGAACCGAATTCAAAAGTCTCTCGACTTCCACAAGCCCGTCCCTGCATGGAACGCATTTTCCGCAGGATTGATTCATAGACATCTGCAAAAGAGAGCGGTAAAGAACAAGCGGACACATTCCGGGAGGATAGGATGATATGCTGGATTTGAATTTGTTAAGTACAATGTTCATTCGGGAATTCATATTCCCTTTTTTTGCAAGTTTTCTCATTAGATTTATTATAACATGATTTTGAGGATTTTCAGAAATTTTTCTTAGGTCGAATTTTCCGTCGAGAATATCTAAAAATTATGAAAAGCGGTGGTTGAGACTCTCGTGCGAAGTTTGGGAACGCTAACCGACACATTGTGCGTATGTTCATTGAGTCTGTCGAAATGAACATACGCACAGAACTTTTTTAGGCAGCCCTTCCGGATAGCTTATTACTTGACAAGCTCTCGTTCTAGCGCACTGACCGTGAACATTTTCGGGTCAACATCTTTATCATGCACAATATCCTTGATTTCATACACGGTCTTGTGCTTTGACTGAACATTGCTCATAGTCATTTTCTTTACAGTCCAGTAACCGCTTATTTGAGAAATATCCTCGCAAGCAAGTTCTTTCAGCAAGGCATTTTTCCTGTCATAGTATTCGCCTTTGTAAGTGACATAATTATCTTTTCCAATCCAGAGAATACGCCTTGAGATTTTTGCTTTTGCGTCTTTTGCAGTGTATTCCAAAATCCAGCATGGAACACCGTTCACGCTTTCTTCGCCAAGAATCTTCACAGTATCTTTTGCAAGGCTCCGCTTTCCGATATCATCGTAAGTAAAATCAGTTCCCTGAAAATCATCGTCCCTGTTTGAACCAGCCACGCGGCGTACCTTCTTCATCGCAGGAAGATAAAGCCAGCTGTCACTGTCAACGGGTGTTCCGTCGCTTTTGTCAGGATATTCAAACGAAAGGTAGCTCACACCAGCCACATCTTTCGGAGTCTTAAAAACAAGAACACTTTTTTCCGTCGTGCCTTCTTTCATTTCATAAGACACGATTTCCCTTGTCCTAGATTTTCCGGCCTTGTCAGTGAGAATTAGAACGCCTGTGAAAGAACAAGTGTTCCCATTTGGCAAATCATGGACTTTTTTTGCGATTTCTGCCGCATTCTGAGAAAACGAAAGAACACCAGAAAAAAGAAAAAATGCCCCGGCAATAGTTTTTATAATTTTCATATAGACCCCCATTTAATATTCTCTTATATAAATAATCTTCAATAAAATTTGATACATTATTTTTTTGTTTCGCTGCCAAAAGGCTTTATTATATACAAAAGTGCCGGCGTGATTGTGTAGTCAGCTAAAAGCGCGCCAGCAAGACCTGTCACAGAAAGAGCGCCGATTACGAACAAATAATGAATCGGGCTGAACATATAAACCGCAAAAACCGAACACAGAATGAATGTTGTCATAAACATCGACTTGCCGATTTCACGGAAAGAATTCCGCATAGAATCAAGATAAGTTCCGTGCTTTTCAAGCCCGTATTTTAAGTGCGTCGTCAGATGAATCGTGTCATCGACTGCAATTCCAAGGATAATCGGCATGACAGTCATCGTAACAAAATCAAGAGAAAATCCGAAAAGCCCCATGATTCCGCCTACAAGAATTACAGGCATAACATTCGGAATCATTCCGATAAGACCTGTGCGAATGCTTCCGAAGGCAATAATCAGCATGATAGCAATCACGACGAAAGAGAAAAGGAATGACTTTAGCTCTCCGCGAACCATCCTGCTCGACATTTCCGCATATTCAATCATGTCACCGATAATGCAGCATTTTGCGTCGGGGAAAAGTTCTGCCAGTTTTGCATTTATGTCCCTTACATCCGAAATTGCAAGTTCGCTCTCAAATTTGGTCATATCCACCCCGACAGTCGCAATTCTGAACTCATCGTCCATCAGCTCGGAAAAATCCTTGCTCATTTCAATAGAAGAAAGTTCCAGAAGCTGGGCAAGGACATAATCGTCATACGGAACGCAAAAATATTCTTCTTTTCCCTCGTTGAGGGCGCGGTTCATTTCTTTGAGAATTTCCGTCACCGATGTTACATGAGGTTTTTCGCCTGAAATTTTTGTGAGCCGCAAACCTCCCAAAAAATTCTCGAACTGCTCCAAAGCGCGCATTTTCTCAGGCTCTTTGAACGAATCAACATCTTCATATGAAATCATCACATTGTAGCTGTATCTTGTGCCAATCTGCTTTGAGATTATTTCTTTTTCTTCAATCATATGAGGAAGTTTTGTTCCTGCCATTTCAAGCATATCGATTTTGATTGTAATCTTGAGAATAAAAGGAATGCAGACAGCGACAAGAAGGCAGGAAAGAGCAACAATGAGCCATCTTTTTCGTTTTACAGTGTCAGCCCAGGCCGCAAAACGCAGGTCGATTTTCCCAGCTCCCTTTTTGACCGCATC
>JAEEGL014030120.1_pt1 | contig 11290 bp, 6 predicted proteins | sample 9134231 | NCBI WGS metagenome assembly JAEEGL01 (sample SAMN16246548, study PRJNA631951) | gut metagenome | biome: gut microbiome; feature: rumen; material: fiber-attached | host: Bos | place: Iran: Karaj | collected 2018-10
CCCTCTACAACGGCGTGCTCTCCGGCGTGTCGCTGGACGGCGGCACCTTCTTCTATCCCAATCCGCTGGAGTCCGACGGACGCCACCATCGCGAGCCCTGGTTTGGCTGCGCCTGCTGCCCGTCCAACATCTGCCGCTTCATTCCGTCCGTGCCGGGCTATGTCTATGCGGCGAAGGGAAAGGACCTCTATGTCAATCTGTATGTGGACAAGACGATGACGCATCAGCTTGAAGGGCGTGCGGTGACGCTCTCGCAGCACACGGATTATCCCTGGAGCGGGGAAGTGCGCGTCACGGTCGATGCCAGCAAGGCCGGCCGCTTCACCCTGCGGCTGCGCATCCCCGGCTGGGTGCGCGGCGAGGTGGTCCCGAGTGACCTGTATGCCTATGCCGACGGCAAGCAGACGCCCTATACCGTCGCCCTCAACGGGGAGACGCTGTCGGGCGCGCTGGAGAATGGCTATTTCTGCATCGAGCGTGACTGGAAGGCGGGGGACGAAGTGACCCTGTCGTTCGACATGGAGCCGCGCTTCGTGCGGGCAAACGAGGCGGTGGAGGCCGATCGCGGCCGCCTGGCCGTGGAGTGCGGTCCGCTGGTGTATTGCGCCGAGTGGGTGGACAATCCGCAGGCCAATGTGCTGGAGGCGACTGTCTCTGCGGACGATGCCCTGACCGCCGAATTCCGGCCGGAGCTGCTGGGCGGCCTGCGGGTGATCCGCGACGGCCAGCTCACGCTGATTCCTTACTATGCATGGTGCCACCGCGGCTCCGGCGCGATGGAGGTCTGGCTGCAGGAGAGACAGTAGATGAAATCGGACATCGTAGTCATCGGCGGAGGCGCGTCCGGCCTGATGGCGGCGTATCATGCCGCCCGGGCGCTCGTGGATGCGGGCCTGGATGCGCAGGTGACGGTGCTGGAGAAGATGCCACGCCCTGCGCGCAAGGTGATGATTACCGGCAAGGGGCGTTGCAATTTCACGAACGTGAAGGATTGGAACGCCTTCTCCGGGCACATCCGCTCGAAGCCGAATTTTGTCAAGTCCGCTTTCTATAATTTTCCGTCTGAGGCGGTTGTGGACTGGTTCGAGGGCTTCGGCATGGCAACTGTCGTCGAGCGCGGCGACCGGGCCTTCCCGGCTTCGCACCATGCTTCCGATGTGGTGGACACCCTCGTGAACGCCTGCCACTCGCTTGGCGTCAAGATCGAGACTGACGCCGAAGTAGCCAGTTTGACGCAAGAGTCTCGCGGCAGCTCCCCCCTGAAAACGTCCGGCTCTGCCGGACCCCTCCCATCTGACGATGGGCCCCTCCCTCTTATGATGCCGAGGGTGGCACATTTTTCTGGGGGGACTGCCGCCGAGGCTTCTTTTTGCGTCAAACTGACCGACGGTCGGGAGTGGAAGTGTCGGCGGGTGATCGTGGCGACGGGGGGACTGAGCTACCCGACGACGGGATCGACTGGCGACGGGCTGCGCTGGGCGGCGGAGCTGGGTCACCGGATCGTGCCGACCTTCCCGTCCCTGACCGCACTCGTGCCGAAAGGCTACAAACTGCAGGAAGACAAGGACCTGCACATCGACCGCAGTACGCCGCTCAGCGAGCTGGGACAGGTGCTCTGCGGGGTGCAGCTCAAGAATATCCAGCTGTCGCTGCAGATCGAAGGGACGGAGACGGACAGTGAGTTCGGCGACGTCGACTTCACTGACGGGGGACTGGAGGGGCCAGTGGGCTTCCAGTTGAGCCGCAAGGCCGTCAAGGCCCTCGTCAACGGCTCCCGCGTCAGCCTGCTGCTCGATCTCAAGCCGGGCGTGAGCCTGACGGAGTTAACTGCCCGAGTCAAAGAACTTTGGGCGGAGATCGAAAAGGACCCGCGCTCGCGGGGCGTGCGCGAAAAGGAGCGCTGCCGCATCCTGCTGGGCAAGCTGATGCCCCGGGAACTCATTCCGGGTTTCCAGGCCATGCATCCCGAAATTATCACCTTGGAGCGGCGGGGAAGGGCCGACACCAAGGTCTGGGTGAACCTGGTCAGTATCGCCAAGGCACTGAAATCCTGGCAATTCGATATCGCCGGCTACGTCGGCTACGAGCGTGCGGTCGTCACGGCCGGCGGCGTGTCGACGGACGACTTCGTCGCCAAGACGATGGAGTCCCGGCTCGTGCCCGGACTCTACCTCTGCGGCGAAGTGCTGGACATCGACGCCGACACCGGCGGCTACAATCTCCAACTGGCCTTCTCAACCGGTGCGCTGGCCGGTCTGAATGCCGCGAAATCACTGGTATAAGCGACTATATGTGCGACAAAAAACAGCCGGATTGCTTCCGGCTGTTTTTTGTGTGCCCGGCTTCATTGAAAGACCAAATAAAATGTTATATTTGTTAGAATAAAACACGTAATAACCAATCAGACCCCAATTGCTTATGGAACAATGGACCCACCTGGTCATCGACGTGGACTACAGTCCCAGGGACCCGGGCACCGACAACTGGTTTTGCGAACGGACCGTATATGCCAAATCCGACCTTCAGGCCGGCATGCCGCTCCGGTATAAGGACCCGAGCGAACTGTTCGGGGCCATCCGCCTGCTGGATGTGTCGGACGAAGGAGTGGTCATGGAGTATCGCGACGGGAAGTACGGCCTCAACATGGAATACCCCTGTGGTCTGCTGGACGAGGGCGGGCGGGATTATACCGTGTTTGAACTGAATATTTATCTGGTGCCGGCGGACGGGGATGAGGAAGATGTGGATGATGACGGCCGTTGGGACGCTTATGTTTAATATGGATTATGAAAGAGATCAATAAGATTATCGCCAACGTGGACCGGATGCGCTCCAACGCTCAGGAGCAGCAGATCCACAAGAATGTACCGCTTGCGAAGGAAACCGTTGCACTGCTGGAGCAGCTGGACGATCCGGAAGAGGGCCCGCTGGGCAAGGCCTATGCCTGCCATGCCATCCTGGAGCAACTCTCCGAATACGACACGCCCCGCTTTGTGCTGGAGATCCTGCGCAAGGAGCTTGCGTGGCTGAATGAATCCGAGGAGAAGAGCGACTGGCTGTTCGCCGGGGATATCGAGGCAGATATCGCCCGGCTGGAAGCCTACATCGACACGGACGGCCTGTCGATGGACGAGTTCTGCAGCAAGTATGGACGCCACCTGCGTTTCGACCCCGTGGAGCGTACGCAGAAGTGGGAAGAAATCTATCTCGAGGTCGAAGAGGAATGCGCCCGCCGCTTGAAAGGAGTGCCCCGCGGGATGGGTTTCTGCTTCCCGTATTGGGCGGCCCGGCGTGACGTGCTCAGCAAATACGGGATCGACTGGAAGTCCCCCCATATGCTGAATCCCCGTGTACTCTTTGATTAAACATTTCATGCTATGACAGTTAGTTTGAGAACACTTGCGGCCATCTATTACTTTGCCCACAGACTGTGCCATATGGACGGAGATCTGCAAGGCGAAGAGACGGATGTTGTGGTTGATTTCCTGGAGTCATTCAGGGAAATGACTGATGAAAATCTCGAAAAAATCTTCGCCCTTGCGGACGATTTGGATGATGAGACGGCCCTGGCGCTGATCGACAAGCTGGATGACGACGGCAAGAAGCAGGTGGGCGAATTCTTCTTGAAACTCATTTCTGCTGACGGCTTGATCAGCGAAGAGGAAGAGGACCTGTTCAATCAGATCAAGGAACGATGCGGCCTGCAGGCCTCGGTGTTCGACAGCGATGCCTTCTGGCAAAGGCTGTGGAATGCTGAACCGAAAGACAGCGGGACGGAGGAGGAAGAGGTGGTAAAGGTGGTAGAGGATGATGAGAAGGTAGATGATGTAAAGGTGGTAGAGTGGGTAGAGGTGGAAGAGGAGGAATCCGAAGAAGATGCAGGGGAGGAAGCGGGCGATGCGATCATCCCGGCCTTCCTGGTGGTCAATTACAACGGTGTCGGCACCATGCAGCAGAGTGAACACGAGGACTGGTCCACCCTGGGCGATGAACTCGCCTCGTGGATCCGGGCCAGGCGCGTGGAGGTGGTGCGTTTCACCCCGCCGCTCAATGCGATTTCCGAGAAACTGAACCTCCTGGGGCGTCACCTGGTCTTCATGATTGCCCGGGGCCAAATAGACATGACCGTGGGCGACAACATGCCTGCGACCATCCTTTACGGCGCCGGCGAGCCCCTCTACGGCGACATCGCTTTCGCCCTGGAGACGGACGGGGACTACGAGATTGAAGGTTTCCGTACCTTCAGCTTGTTCCAGGAGGCCATGCAGGCCATCAACGAGGCTGTGGACGGTCTGATCGAGTTGCCCGACGTGACGTTCGGCGGGCAAGAGGAAGAAACGGAGGAGGAAGTCTGGCCGGATGAAGCCGACGGCGTGCCCTACAATATGGATTGGGAGACGATCCATGATATGTTTGACGAAGAGGATCAGGCGGTGGGGCTGGCCGCCCTGCACGGGGATGCTGCCGCGCTTGCGAAGTATGCCCGGATGTATCGGGAGAACCATAGTTATTACGAGAGCCTGCTTGAGATTCAGGAGACTGACTGGGAAGCATACGCCGAAGAGTATAATTTGGGCAGGACCCTTTATTTGGAAGAAAAATATGAAGAAGCCATCCCGCACTTCTTGAAAGCGGCTAAGCGCGGGAATGAGTATGCGATGTTTGCTTTGGGCCTGTGCTGGGATGAACTCAATGATTATTCCGGGGACAGGTCGGAGGACGAATGCCTGCTCGGGGAGTTTGAATGGTATTTGAAGGCGGCGGTCAATCAGCATCCGGAGGCTCACTACAAAATTGGCGCAGCCTACTATAAAGGCTGGGTTCCTGATGAAGAAGGAACCTTTGAGTCTGATGAGAAGGATTACGAATCCGCTGCATTCTGGTTCCACCAAGGGGTCGTGCTGGAGGATTCGGATTGTGCCAATCACCTGGCCTCGATGTACCAGGATGGGGAAGGCGTGGAAAAAGACGAAGTCAAGGCGGTCGAATTGTATCGGAAAGCTCTGGAATTCAATCCTGACAATTTCATTGCGCAGTTCAATCTGGGTCTTTGTTACGAGAAGGGACGCGGCATCCCCGCTTCCGATGACGAGGCCGCGAAATGGTTCTGGAAGGCAAAAGACAAATTCAACGAGGCAAAATCCCGTTATGCCATGATTCGTTACGACCAGAATCCCGGCGACAGCACTGCCATCGCCTTACTGAAAGAAGCGGCCGCGCATTACAGCTATTCAGCAAGGGATGCCCTCGACCAACTCGGAATCAAGTATTGATTATGGAAGAAGCCGAAATCAGGATTCGCGAGCGCATTGCGGAGAGGCCCGCGCAGGAAAGAATTGTCCGTGACGGTGACGTCTGTCCGCACTGCGGGGCGGTCCTGGACAAGGAATACGAATGGTGCCCGGTCTGCGGGGCCAAGCTGGTGGATTGGTGCACCTTCTGCGGCGCCCCGATGCTGCCGGACGACGTGGACTGCCCCGAGTGCGGCATGCCCGCAGAAGGCGTAGTCTGTCCCGATTGCGGCATCCGCAATTACCGCGCGTTCTGCCGGCAGTGCGGCCGGCCGCTGTCCCTTGCCGCCCGGCGCGCGGTCGAGAAGGCGAAGCAGGACCCCAAGGTGCTGGAAGCGGCGCGCCTGCTGGTGAAGGTCTCGCAACTGGAGGCGGAGCTCGACGGCGCCTTGCCGGGCAGTGACGGGGGCGAGGGTCCGGCCGAGTCCACGGAAGGGGAGACGTGGCTGAAGGAAATGATGGCCAAGGTGGGTTTCACGCCGGCCGAAGGGCCGAAAGTGACGCAGCGCCGGGTAGGCCGCAGCCGCGAGGAGGTTCTTGCAGAGTACAAGAGGGCGGTCGAAGAGGCCGACCGGCTGCTGGCGGAGATGCTCCCGCCAGCCGGCGCCACGCCCCAGGAGCAGCGCAATTACTATACGGCACGGAAGGTGGCCGTGATGGAAGTGACGGAAGAGCGGTGGTACGGCGTCAAATACGAGGACTCCATGGGTTGGATCTGCAACCGCTGCCAGGTGATTCACAACGATCCGTCGGAATGTGCCGTCCGGGAATTCGGCGGACGGTGGATCACCACCACCAAGTATCGGGTCGTGGATGCCGGGACCGAAGGCGCGCAGTGCTTCGTGGACAAGGTGGAAAAGAAAGTATATAAAAGACAATAGCTGATGGCGGACAAGGACAATCTCAGGAAAAAGCTGGAGGATGCCCTCCGGGGCGGTGCCCCCGCGCCGGATCCGCAAAAGACGGCCGCGGCCCCGCAAAAGACCGCCGTGGCCTCGCAGAGAACGGCTGCCGCACCGGTCAGGGCAGTTCCTCCCGGTGGGACTGTTCCTTCGGGTCGGTACAACCCCGGCGAGACGATCCGGTCGGGCGGCAAGACCTACACGGTGGAGAAACTGCTCGGCAGCGGTGCGGAAGGGGATATCTATGTCGTGACCGACCGCAGGCGCCGCTATGCCCTCAAACTCTGCCATCCGGGCTTCTATACCAACATGCAGGTCCTGCCTTGCCTGCAGTCGCTGAACGGCAGGGGCTTCATCACGGATATCATCGATTATGGCGACGACTTCGAACTGCTGGAATACATCCCCGGGGGAAGCGCCGCCTCGGCCGGGATCAAGGGCAACCCCCAGGCCATCCTGGCGATTGCCCTGAAGACGGCCCGTGCGCTGGACGAGCTGCACAAGGCCGGCGTGATTCACAAGGATGTCAAGCCGGCCAATATCCTCATCAAGGACACGAACAGCTGGGATAGCGTGCTGTGCGACTTCGGTATCGCGGACCTCATCGACAAAGACGGCAAGAGTGCCACCCAGCAGCTGCGGACCCCGATCTATGCGGCGCCGGAAGTGTACACCGACACCGTCACCATCGGGGAGAAGACCTATATCGAACTCACGCCCAAAGCCGATTTCTATTCGCTGGGCATGACCATCCTGTCGCTTTGGATGGGCGAAGGTGCCTTTCTCCCGCAGGAGCGGAAGGTGGCCCTCGACAAGGCCAAGGGTCGCATCGCCGTGCCGCCGGATATGCCCGACCCGCTCGCGAAGATCTGCCGCGGCCTGCTGATCCGCCATCCGGCCAAGCGCTGGGACCTGGATAAGATCGTGCGCACGATAAACGGTGAAGACGTGCCCGTGGAGGAGGACGAGATCATCGAGGACCTGAATATCGTCTACAGTGCCTCCGCACACTTGACGGCCAATACGCCGGAAGAACTGGCCGCCTGCATGGCTGAGGACCGGGACCTGGCCGTCAAATACCTCTATCGCGGACAGATTGAGAGATGGCTCAGACCCTATCCGGAGCTGGCCATGGAGATCCAGGATATCGTCGAGAAACGCTATCCAAAAGATCAGATGACCGGCCTGGTTGCCGCTATGTTCGTCTTGAATCCGGGAACGTCTTTCCCGTTAGACGGTATCGACCGGGAGACGGGGGAAGCCTTGCATGTAGATGCCTTGACGCTTAAGGATGTCAGCAATTTCTGCCACCGGGCCGTTCCGGATTCCACTACGTCCGTCGGTATTGCCTCCGATTCTTTTATGGAGTGGGTGCGCGTCCGTGACAAGGCGCTTTCCGCAGCTCTTCCGGCAGGCGACCTGGATCCTTCCTCCTACATGCTGCGCGTGCAGACCATCGACCCGCTGTCGGACATCGCGCTGCGCAACGACCCGGACGATCCCGACTATGCGATGACGCAGGAGGGCATCGGGCGCTTCCTGAACAAGGTGTACACCATCTTCTGGTGCCATTGCGGCGGCGATGTCGACGTGCTCTCCGAGAAATGGAGCAAACCGGAATATGCCCCGTGGAACCGTTACATCCCGAAGACTACCGTGGCCAATGTCGCGCTCAGTTTCCTGGCGCCTGAAATCTTCCATTACATCCCCTGCTTCTTTGACACGAAAGGGCAGCGTTTCAACCAGCAGCGGTCCTGGTTTGTCCATTGCACCGACAGAGACAACGACGACTATCTCAAAAAGGCAGGCCCCAAGGATGATATTTCCCGGGCGCAGTTGGCCTGGATGAAGGTGATCAAGGGCTTTGGCGTCACGCCGGAATATGAATTCGTGGACAGCGGCGAAAAGGTTACGACGCTGGAAGAACTCTTCAAATTCAATAAAAAGACCCTCAAGACGGAGTTTGACGATCGCGGCCTGCGCGGCTGGCTGGCCGTGCAACACCAGGAGGATCCGAATGCCGACCTCTCCGAGATATTTGCTTATGAGAGCCTGCTGCTGGACTACCTCGAGGACATCAGCAGGATCGATGACGAGAATGAGGCGGTACTGCGCTTCGTCGAGGCCGAGGATGAAGCAAAGGAGATCCTTTCGTCCGGCAAGGCCCGCATCCGCAGGCTGAACTTCCGGAGCACGCTGCAGTTTATCCTGACCCTGCTTCTGGCCGCGCTCCCGGCCCTGGTCCTGTTGGCGATGCTGGTATTCTCGATCATCGAGAATCCACTCGTGGATGTGTCGGGATTCCACCTGGAGCGTTTCGTCTGGGTGCTGGGAATCGTCTTTGCCGGCATCATCTTCTTCACTTCGGAATCCGAGGGCTGCCTCGTCCCGATCATCGGCGGAGGCATCGCTGCGTTTGTCCTGGCGCTGCTGGTCCGCTTCCTGGGCAAGTTCATCCTGTACATCTTCGCGCTCGTCGTGCTGGTCGTCCTGGTGTTCTTCAGTATCAAGACGCTTTTCTCCCCGAGCTCCTACGCCCGCAAGGCCCGGAAGTTCACCAAACCCGGTTTCGACGAAGAAATCCTGGAGCCGCTCTATTATGCTTTCAGCGACGAGACTTCGTTCGATTCTTCGCTCAACGGAGCGTTCAACGACGATGAGATCGACGGGTGGCGGGACGACCTGAAGCGGCGCCGCCGCAATATGTTCATCTTCATCGGCATGGTCTGGGTGCTGCTTGCATTCAGCCTGCTGGTGCCGAAAAGCGAGCGTTTCGGGCGCTTCTCTGCTCCGCTGCTGGAGTGGATCGCTCCCGCCCGGGAGGAGCCGGTGCCGGATCTGCTTCAGTTCGGGAGCCTGGAGCCGGACAGCAGGGGAGAAGACGTGCTGGCCCTGCAGCAGTACCTGAAAGATGCGGGCTACCTGAAGGGAACGGCGGACGGTATCTACGGCAAGGGCACGCGGCAGGCGGTCTCGGCTTTCCAGAAAGCCAATGGCCTGCCCCAGACGGGGATCGCCGACGCCGGGACCGTGCAACTGATCAACAAACTGGCTGCGGAAGCAGCCGCAAAGAGCAAGGAGGAACAGGGAAATGACTTGTAATCATTGCGGAAAGGAAAACCGGCCGGAGGCCCGCTACTGCCGCTTCTGCGGCGAAGCGATGAGCGTGGCGGAAAGCAGGCAAAAGGGGCTGGTCGGCAAGGCGAACATCACATCCAGGCTGGAAGAGCTGGATCGGAAACTTACCGTTGCCCAGCGCTATGCCCGCAGTGGCACCCGGATCGGTATGGACTGCATTATCCTGGGTGACAGCGGCACGGGGAAGTCTTTCCTTGCGCACTTCATCGTGGAAAAGATGCGCGGCGCCGGCGTGGTGAAGACGGCACCCAAAGAGGTGGATGCGGCCGATTGGAGTGATTTCTGCAAGGATTTCGACAAGAATATCGCAGCGCTTAAGGAGGGGATCCTGCTGATCACCAACGCGCAGAAACTTCTGCCTCGCGACCGGGCTTCGGGTGTGACCCAGTTGGACAAGCTTTTCGCCCGTATGGGCGGTTCGGGAGGCGCACCCATCGTGATCCTTTGCGGCCTGCTGAACGACATGACCCAGTTCCTGGAGAACAACAAGAACGTCTCCCGCCTCTTTGATCATACGTTTGTCCTGGATGCTTTCGGTATTCCGGAACTGATAGAGTTGACCCTGTCCCTTTTGAAGGATAAATATGACCTGGATGCCTCTGAGGAGCTTCCCCGCAAACTGGCCAGCCACTTCCAGTGGTTCATGCATCAGAAGGACCTGAACCATCTCAACGGCCACCTGGCGGAAAAGGTGGCGGAGGACCTGTCCGTCAGGGCTTCGTACCGTGGCAGCCATACCGTGACGGAAGACGATATTCCCGATGCATCGTGTTTCATCCCCAGGAGCGAAGAGGAAATCCTCGCCGAACTCGACGAATTTGTGGGCATGCAGAGCGTCAAGGACAAGATCCGCGACATCGTCCGCGACGTGAAGACCCGCAAGGGGAATGGCGTGAAAGCCAATGAGTTGCTCACGGATCATTACCTGTTCGTCGGCAATCCCGGCACGGGCAAGACCACCTTCGCCCGCAAGTTCGGGGAGGTCCTGAGCGCTGTCGGCGCCCTTCCGACCGGCCAGTTCGTGGAGATATCGGCCAAGGATTTTATCGGCACCCACGTGGGCGACACGGAAGCGAATGTCAAGGACTATGTAAGCAAAGCGATCGGCGGCGTGCTGTTCATCGATGAGGCGTATGCCCTTGCCCAGGACACAGGCTCCTCCCGCGGCAGCAGTTATGGTCAGGCTGCCGTCGACACGCTGCTTACCCTGCTGGAGAACCGCCGCGGCGAATTCGTGTGCATTATGGCGGGGTATACCAGGAATATGAACGATTTCGCGCGAATGAATCAGGGCCTCCAGTCCCGCTGCAATGTGACCATCGAATTCCCGGACTACAACGCGCGGGAACTGGAGAAGATCTTCCGCATGTTGCTTGTCAAGAATCAAGAGAAGGTCGTGTATACCCTGGACGCCAAGGCGGAGGAAATGCTTCCCAAGGTCTTTGACCGCATGTATTTGAAACGCGGCGACACCTTCGGCAACGCCCGTTCCGTGCGTAACCTGTTCAAAGAAGCCGTTCAACGCCACAATGCCCGCAGTAGCGGAGACAGTATCCTCAGCTATGCCGATATTGTGGGCGAGGAGAATACGAAAGAGCTTTCCGTAGAGGACATCATGAAGGAGCTGGACGGCTTCGTGGGCATGGATTCCGTCAAGGATGCCATCCGTCGCATCGCCCGGCAGGTCGCCGTGCAGAAGCAGATGATCGAAATGGGCGAAGCAGGGGAGAGTCTCACCAAGTTCAATTTCGTCCTGACCGGCAATCCGGGAACGGGCAAGACCCAGGTGGCGAACACTTTCGGCAAGATTTTCAAGGCCCTGGGCGTCACCTCCTCGGACCAGGTGGTGAAGGTCGAGCCCAAAGACATCCTTTCCCAGTACCAGAACGAGAGTGCCCGGAGGATGGATGATTACATCACGCAGGCCATGGGCGGAGTACTCTTTATCGACGAGGCCTA
>JAEEGL014342093.1_pt1 | contig 11290 bp, 8 predicted proteins | sample 9134231 | NCBI WGS metagenome assembly JAEEGL01 (sample SAMN16246548, study PRJNA631951) | gut metagenome | biome: gut microbiome; feature: rumen; material: fiber-attached | host: Bos | place: Iran: Karaj | collected 2018-10
CGTGCGTGAGTTCACCAAGGGCAGCGAGCTGATCGTCAGGGAGAAGAAACACGTCCAAGACCCCTACTCCTTCCGTTGCATGCCGCAGGTGCATGGCGCCTCGAAGGATGCCATCGACTATGTGGCCTCCGTGTTCAGCGAGTAGATCAACGCCGTCACCGACAACCCGACCATTTTCCCCGACGAGGACCTGGTCATCAGCGCCGGCAACTTCCACGGTCAGCCTCTCGCCATCACTTTGGACTTCTTGGCCATCGCCATGGCCGAGTTGGGCAACATCAGCGAGCGCCGTATCTATCAGTTGATCGGTGGCAAGCGTGGTCTGCCGTCCTTCCTCGTCGCCGAGCCTGGCCTCAACAGTGGCTTCATGATCCCGCAATACGCCGCCGCCAGCATCGTCAGCCAGAGCAAGCAACTCTGCACGCCTGCTTCGGTCGACAGCATCGAATCGTCGCAGGGTCAGGAAGACCACGTCAGCATGGGCGCCAACGCCGCCACGAAGGCCTTGCGCGTGGCTGAAAACCTGGAGCGCGTGTTGGCCATCGAGCTGTTCAACGCCACACAAGCCCTCGAGTTCCGTCGCCCGCTGAAATCATCGCCCGTCATCGAGAAATTCGTCGCCGCCTACCGCAAGGAGGTGGAATTCGTCCGCATCGATAAAGTGATGTACACCGAGATCGCCAAATCGGTCGATTTCGTCAAGAATTACCCGTTGGATTTTGACATTTTGAAAAACAAATAAGGGATTAACGTAGTAGAGACGCGATTAATCGCGTCTCTACCAACACAACAATATGGAAAACACCCAACCCATAAAACGTCCTACAGGGATCACCATCCTCTTGGTATTGTCATTCCTCAACGCCTGCTGGAACATCCTCAGTTCCTTGGTCTCGTATTTCTTCATCCCCAGGCTGTCGACCATGCTCGAAAACGGGCAGTTTGAAGAGATGATAGCACCGTTTTCAGGGATGAACGAGGAGATGGCCAAGATGATGACCGACGGTGCGACCCTGCTCTCCCAGATCAACCCCAACTATTACCTTATTTTAATGGTGTTGTTCGTCGCCTCGATGGTGGGAGTCATAAGGATGTTCAAGGGCGACAAGCGCGGTCTCCACATCTATGCCATCGCCCAAATCTGCATGTTGATCAACGCCTCGGTGTTCCTCTATCCCCTGCAGAAGCCCTCGCCTTTCGTCTCCGACCTGTTGCTGACCGTCATCTTCATCCTGATCTACCGTTTATATTTCAAGCGCATGGAGATGCCCGAACCGCCCCAAGAACTCGAATGACCATGGAACAGCCTGAGAGCAAGATATTCGACCTGAAGCCGAAACTCACCACGGCGATGAAGCTGGCGGCCAGTTTTGCCATCACCTACTATGGCCTGCTGCTCATCTATGAGGTGTTTACCTTGGTCTACAGCCGCTATTTCATCGATTCCTATTACTTTAACGAAGGCGATACCGGCGAAGGCGCGCAAGAATTGTTGATACAAATCGCCCAGCTTGCCATGTCTGTCGTGTTGGTTTTCAGCCTCATACAGATATTCAGGAAAAAAGTGTATGGGAAAGCCCTATTTGTGAGCTTCTCCGTATTGCTTATCGCTTTCCAGTTTTTCACCACGGGATTGGTGCCTTTGGTGAAATATGCCCTTGAAGTGCTTTTGGTCTTGATCATCGCCCCCATCCGTGTGAAGAAGAAAATCAAGCTGAAAGACGGAAAACTCACCGTGGAAACGGTTGAGGAGGCCCCGCAACCCATGACAGCCGACGACACAAACAAATAAAGGAATATGGACGCTGACTTTCACATTGGCAATATGATACAAGCGCAATTGAAGGCGCAAGGACGCACCATGACTTGGTTCGCCAATGCCATCCATTACGACAGGTCTAACGTCTACAAGATGCTGAAACACGAGACGATAGACCTGGTGTTGCTCATGAGAATCTCCGAGTTGTTGAACTACGATTTTCTTCACGACTGCTCAAATGCGCTCACATTCGAGGTCAAAAATCGTCAAAAGCACAGACAGCCGTCCGGAAACAGGAAAAAACAACCTGAAAAGGGCACCCAAGAGACGGATAAATAAATAATTTTGTAGCAATATTTACCACAATAAAACGGTAATATTAGCAACAAATATATTTATACATTTTCCCCACAAAACCCCTTGCCATTATTAATAATAGTTGTAATTTTGCATCCTCTTCTTTTGAAGAGTATTCATGCAAAATTCAACGCATGGATTGTCGCCAACAATTTGAACGAAATAGAAACAAATTTAAATCACAACCTAATCATTTATTAACAATCCAAACAAATGAAAATCAATGCATTAAAACGTGTCTATGAGACACCCAAAGCAGAAGTCATCCTGCTTGACAACGAGATGACAGTCTTGATGAGTTCAGGCCCTGTCATTCCTGATGCCAGCATCAACGGCAATGGCCTTCAATTCACTGAAGACAATGGTCAGTGGTAATTAACGGAATTTTCACTAGAAACTAAAAGAGAAAAAATGAAGAAAGTAGTAAGAATTCTGGGCCTGTGCGCCCTTGTCGCCCTTGCCTTCACCTCGTGCAAGAAAGACAAACAAAACGAAGAGCTGAAATTCATGGCCAGCATCACGCAGCCTGTGAACACCAGCAAGACGCATATCGACAACGCCACCAACATGCTTGTGTGGGACGCTAACAACACCATCAAGGTGTTCAACGCCAACGGTGTCGAGGGCGATTTCACGACCGCCGACAACGATGTGGTGGAAGCCACTTTCGTGGGTACCCTTCCTGAGACTTCAACCTATACGGCTTTCTATCCCAGCGCCGCCGTCAACGGCAGCGCTGTGACCCTCAGCCTGAACGCCAACCAGACCTATGTGGCCAACAACTTTGGTAATGACACTTACCCGATGGCTGCCAACAGCACCCTCAGCAACAATGTCTACCATTTCAACTTCCACAGCCCTGCTTGCGTGGTGCGTCTGCAACTCAAGTCGGACCACAACTGCACGGTGAAGAGCATCACCATGACGGGTATCGCCAACGACAAGCTGGCTGGCGACATCGTCTATGCCAACTTCAACGAGCCTAGCAGCTGCACCCTCGAAAACGGCGTGAACACGGTGACCCTCACCGCTACCGAAGGCGTGCAACTCGCTGCCGATCAAACGACCGCTTTCAATCTCGTCGTGATGAGCGGCACCATGTCGACCGGCACCAGATTCGAGGTGAGAGACATGAACGACCGCGTCATCAAGACCTTGACGACCAGCCGTCCCAACACCATGACCGCCGAGCACATCCTCATCATGCCCTTGATGGAAGTGAGCTACGAATATCCTGATGTGACCACCACTGCCGCCACTGCTGTGACTTACCAGACGGCCACCATCAACGGTACCTACACCTTCCCTGCCGGCGCTCCCGTGAACGCTTGCGGTTTCTACTGGGGCACCGACCAAACCGCTGTTGCCAACGGCACTGCCACCAAGGTGAACGCCACCGTTGAAACGCCCATGCACTACGACCTCAGCGGCCTCAGCGCCAACACCACCTATTACTTCAAGGCTTGGGCCACCAACGAGACCGGCGAAAGCTGCGGTGCTGTGTTGAGCTTCACCACCGGTGCTGCTCCTGTTCCCACGGTGACCACCAACGACGCCACCAACGTGACCAGCCCCACCAGCACAACTGGCACTGGCTCCGCCACTTTGAACGGCGCCTACAACGCCAACGGCACCACCATCACTGAAGTGGGCTTCTACTGGGGCACCACGAACAACCCCACCACCAAGGTGACTGTCGCCAGCTCCACTGCCACTCCTTTCGCTTACAACCTCACCGGTCTCCAGCCTGGCACCTATTACTTCAAGGCCTACGCCAAGACCAGCACTGAGTATTATGGTGTCGTGAAGCAATTCGTCATCAATCGTCCCACCGTCGTGGGTGCCTACTCCGTCAGCCCGACCCTGCAAGTGTGGTTCGCTCCTGCTAACCTGCAGTACAACATCAACCCCAACGCCTCTGAAAGTTCCACCACCACCCCGCAATGGCGCTTTGCCGAGCATCAGTGGGACTTCGTTAGTGAGAACGCCAACTGCCAAAACGCTTGGGATAGATTCTACTATGAAAACAACGTGACTCCTGAAAACGATCCTACTGTAGGCAACCGTTACATCGACCTCTTCAGCTGGGGCACCAGTGGTTGCACTGGTTCGGTGCAGCCTTGGTTCATGATTCGTGACAGTGACCCGTCGAACGGCGCTGGCGTTGCTGGTCCTGGTGGTGCCCCCAACCTGGGTATCGGCTACTCCATGGGTGCACCTGCCAACTACACCTGGTACTGCCCCGGCCACAACGACATTGCTGGAACCGATTTCGATTGGGGTGAAAGCCATGACATCTACAATCCTAAGACTGGTGAAATCGACCAAAAGGGTACTTGGCGCACGCTGACGGGAAGCTACTATCAAGATGCTCACCCAGAAGAAGGCGAATGGTACTATCTGATGCATGTGCGTGCCGCCTCCACCTTGAACGGTGTGCCCAACGCTCGCTACTGCAAAGCCCAAGTCGCAGGCGTGAACGGTCTGATTCTGTTCCCCGATGCATACACGCATCCTAGCGGTGTTGCCCTTCCGAACTACATCAACGAACCTGATGTGCGTTGCTACGAGAACACCTATTCCGCAACTGATTGGGCTGCCATGGAAGCTGCCTATGCCACCTTCCTGCCTTGCGGCGGTACCCGCCACGGCTGGGGCTACAAGGAAAACGTGTGGATTAGCAATGCTTGGTACACCGGTCAGCTCCTCGTCCAAGGTCAAGACAACTACGGCGGCTATTATTGGTCGTCGAGCTATCGCGCCAACATGCAAGCTGGCACCCTGCGTTTCTTGGATGCCACTGGTGGCGACCAAACCAACGTGAACGGTGGCAACAACTACAACCGTGAGTTGGGCTGCTGCGTGCGTCTCGCCAGAAACGTTGAATAAACATTTCAAATGAATCAAGAAAGTCAATAGACCCTCGGAGACCTCCCTGGGTCTATTGACCTTCAAAAGTATGGAGTTGTAACACAACCCGACTATTGAATACAAATGAAAAAACATACACCTTATTTAATTAATAAAAAAGCACTTCAGCTCGTCATGGCGGCCCTGCTCCTCCTCGGAGGAAGCGGGTTGGCTTGGGGACAAGCAACCGTCGTCTGGGATGCCAGCCACGATTGTTCCGGAGGCATTTATGGCGAATACAACAACGTTATCATCGAGATTGATGGCACCGTTGAAGTCAACAATATGGTGCAGATTCTCAGTGACAACCAACATGGCGCCCCCCTCACCACGGTGACCATTAGACCCATAAGCGGCACCACGAATTGTACCATAAAAAGAGCAGTTGGCTACACAGGCATCATGTTCAATGTGACAAGCGTTGGTATTTACCCTCCGGGATACCTGTACATTGATCCAGGTGTCACCTTCGACGGCAACGGAAGCAATGTCACGGCTACCAGCCCCATGATTGTTGTTGATAACGGCGGCCTGTGTAATCCTACCGGCTCAGCGACAAACCCCGTGCGATTCATCAACACGAATGGGGAAGTCGCCATCTGGAACCAGTTTGCAATGACCTGCACTTACACCGAATTCAGCAATAACACTACTTCTACTAACGGTGGTGCGGTGAGAAACTACAGCAATCCTAATCAGGCCTCCCCTGCTGCCGCAAGCTTTACCAATTGCACTTTCACCAACAACACGGGATTAGTTGGCGGAGCCATCTTCAACACTACAATAGTCTCGTGCCTCAACTGTAATTTTACTGGCAACAAAGCCACCAACCTCAACGAGCTGGGCGGCGGCGCCATCATCAGTGACGACAATAACTCGTGGACGGCACAGACGACGTTGAACCAATGCCGTTTTGAGGACAATACAGCCTATAATGGCGGTGCTGTCATTGCATGGGGCCTGCTCGACTGCGACGACTGCACGTTCTACAACAACCATGCAGTCAACACCAACAACCTGGCTGGTCCTGGCGGTGCCATCTACTATGGTGGCAGCCAGAGTGCCGCGCAATCGTTTACGCTCGACAATTGCACCTTCGACAGCAACACGGCCCAGTTTAGAGGTGGTGCCATCTTGGTTTTTAAGAACTACACGGACTATGCAAAATGCGTCATTACCAACACGGATTTCTATAACAACGAATCCATGCAAGGCGGTGCCATCGTGGTCCACAATTCCGGCGCTGAAGTCACCTTCAACTCCGGTAAGATCTACAACAACAGAGCCGTGTTTGTCTCAGGCAACCCAAGCGGTTCGGGACAAGGCGCTGGCGTGTTCGTCGACGGAGGCAGCACCTTTACTATGGAAGGTGGTGAAATCGGTATCGCCGGCACCAACGGTGGCAACTCCGCCTACTACAAAGGCGGCGGCGTCTACACCGCTGGCACCTTTAACTATAATGGTGGTGACATCTATTACAACGAAGCCACTGACGGCGGCACTCGCGGTGACGGTGGCGGCGTGTATGTGGCAGGCGGCGACTTCTACCTCAACAGTGGAAGAGAAATCATCAAGAATAGCGCTGTAGCCAATGGCGGCGGTGTCTACATCAGCGGTGGTACCATGCATGTGGACGGCACCGTTGGAGGTAGCACGGCCAACAAGAACACTGCTGTCAACGGCGGTGGTATCTACATCACCGGCGGCACCTTGGACCTCAACAATGGCGGCTTGGTGTCGTACAACGAAGCCACCAACGGCGGAGGTATCTACACCAACTGGGGTTGTTATATGAATCTGAATTCCGGCAGCACGGTGTCGTACAATCAGGCCACCAACGGCGGCGGCATTTACATCAATGGCGATTATCATAACTTAATGTATGCCGGCAGCAACGTGAACAACAACACGGCTTCCAGCAATGGTGGTGGTGTTTACATCAACGAAGGACAGCTGTACATGCAAGGCGGCGACATCCACTCCAATCTAGCCAACCTCGGCGGCGGCGTGTATGTCAACACCAACGGCAATTTGTATCAAACCTATGGTCGCATCGGCTATGCGAGCAATGCCAACAAGGCCCTCAACGGCGCTGGCGTTTATTCTTTAGGCGAGACCGCTTTGGCTGCTGGTTCTGTTAGCTATAACGAAACACTCCAAGCCAACGGCTTCGGTGCCGGTGTGTATGTGGGCGGTGGCAACACCACGCAATTAGGCATCCATGTCATCGACCACAACACGGGATGCAACTCAGGCGTCGGCGTCTATGTCGACGGCGGCACCTTCATAATGTCTGACTTGGGTGGCCATACCAACCACTTCATCCAAGATCATAGCGGCACCAACGGTGCAGGTGTCTACCTCAACAGCGGCACCTTCAACATGCTAGCTGGCTATGTCGGACAAAATGGACACCCCAACCAAGCTACCGACGGAGGCGGCGTCTACCTGAACGGCGGCACCTTCACCATGACGGGCGGTAACATCATCTACAACACCGCTTCGCAAGACGGCGCTGGCGTGTACATCAACACCGGCACCATGAGCTATGAAGGCGCAGGCGCCATCGAACACAACACCGCCACACGCAACGGCGGCGGCGTGTACGTGGCCGGCACCAACGCCACCCTCAACATGAAGAACACCAAGATCCAGCTGAACACCGCTGTCAACGGCGGCGGCGTGTACGTGAACACCAACGGCACCTTCACCATGTGGGGCACCGACACCAGCCACGCTTGCGAACTCGTCAGCAACACGGTGACCAGCGGCAACGGCGGCGGCCTCTACCACAAAGGCACCACCACCGTCACGGGTCTTATCCACATCAACAACAACACAGGCAACCGCGCTTCCAACAACGCCTACCTCGACCAGTCGGGTACTGTGCGCTACCTCTACATCGGTGAGCCAGGTCTGCTCTGTGGTTCCGACATCGCCATCAAGAACAACACCACCGGCATGGAAATCGCCCGCGGAACGGGCAGCAACTCCGTCGCCGTGGCGAATGCGCAATATGCCTATCGCAACAAGTTCTTCCGCAGCGACGTCGGCCTGGATGTGTACACCGACAACGCTGGCGGCTTCAACGCCAACAGCAAGAGCCTTTACATCTTCACGGCCAACACCAGCAGTATCTTCTACAACCTGGTGGCCCAGTCGCCCACCGACTACGAAGCCTCCGGCGGCTTTATCACCAAGGTGAAGACCATCGCTGGCTTGGCTTACCTGGCCTACGACGTCAACGTCGAAGGTGTCGACTATGAAGGCCATACCGTCACCCTCGAGAACGACGTCACCCTGCCTTCGGGCAGAGACTGGGAGCCTATCGGCTACCGTCTGGAATGCGGCCCCGTGCCTTTCAAGGGCACCTTCGATGGCCAGTTCCATGTCATCTATGGCATAAAGAGCGACCTCGGCTATCTCGATGCCGGCCTCTTCGGCTACACCGACGGCGCCACCATCAAGAACGTGCTCATGGATGCCAACTATGGCTGCAGCGCTTCCGAGAACCTCGGTGGCCTCATCGGCTACATGCACGGCGGCACGGTGAACAACTGCGAAGTGCGTTCCAGCCTCACCAGCGGCTCAGGCTATGTGTCGGGCGGCCTCGTGGGTAGACTCGACAACAACGGCACCATCCACTCCAGCTGCGCCATGCCTACCTTCACCGGTAGCACGGGCGCCGGCTTGGTCGGACAGATGACCAGCGGCAGCAAGCTGCACAACTGTTTCGTCAACACGACGACGGCAAGCAAAGGCCTCGTGGCCAACAATGCCGGTGAGGTGCGCAACTGCTACGCCCGTGGCGTCACCGTGGCCAACCTCGTGGGCGGCACAGCAGCACAATACTGCTACGCTTCGTCAGGCTCGGCCTCGGGCAACAACGGCGTGTTTGGCGCCACTGCCCTCGTCAACGGCAAGTATGGCTTCGCCCATCAAGACCAGCAGATCAGTGGTGGCTCGGCGACATACGTCACCAACGGCGCCATCGACAACAACGGTGAGCTGAAGGGCTTGCTCGCCACCCTCAACAAGTGGGTGGGCAGCAGCACGACCTACAGCCGTTGGACCCGCACCATGGGCAGCAGCATCAACGGTGACTATCCCGTGCTGATGTTTGCCAACACCAAGTGCGTCGGCTCGAAAGACGGCACCTTCATGGACTACGCCACCGACCTCAACCCGATGATCACGGCTTACAACAGCAATGGCAGCGGCGACATCTACCTCTATGCCGTGCCCAGCACCATCAACGTGAACACGGCCAGCAATGTCCGCGTCTACATCAACGAAAAGGTCGGCGTGCAGCAAGCCACTGGCAACAGGATAAACGCCCGCACGGGTGTCACCCTCGACAACAGCTCCAGCGGCTTCATGGCCTACGACTGGCACATGTTCTCGTCGTCGCTGACGGCGGCCCCCATGGGTCTCGTGTACCGCAGCGGCGTGAGCGACAGCTATTATGTGAAGAACAACTACAGCACCTTGCTTGCCAACGGTATCTCCAATTCGATCTACAACGCGCCCGCCAACATGGACCCGACCAGGACCGAATGGAGCACCAGCAGCATCGGCTACTTCCCCACCAACTCGCCTTATGGCACTTGGCGCGGCACGGCCGACCCGACAGGTAGCTTCGACTTCTACTGCTACAGCGAGCCTTACGCCCACTGGATCAACTTCAAGCGTGAAGGTGTGACGAGCTTCTTCGACCACTGGCACCAGAACGAAGATGCCAACGGCATGCACCAGAACATCCCGTACGAGAACGAACTGACGATGACGCAAGGCAAGGGCTACATGGTGGCTCTCAGCAAGCCTTCGATGCTCATGGCCGACGGCGTGCTCAACAACGGTGATGCCTCCGGCAATGTCAGTGCCGCTGTGACGGCGACGACCTTCACGACGGACTATGAAAGCGGACTCTCGGGTGTGAACCTCATCGGTAACCCCTACCAGAGCTACCTCAACTTCGACCAGTTTGCCGGCAACAGCAACAACGCTGATGTCAACAACACCTACTACATCCTCGATGCCGACCATCATGGTTATGTGTCGTACACCGTGGGTCAGTCCGACGCTCTTGCGCCGAGGGTGTTGCACCCGCATCAGGGCTTCATCGTCAAGGTGAGCGGCAGCCGCAACCTGCAGTTCACTCCCAGCATGCGTGCCACCACGGGTGCCGACTTCCGTGAGGAAGGCCAGCACTACCCGTTGGTGAACCTCTTCTGCGCCGACGCGCAAGACCGCAGGGACTACGCCACTGTCGAGCTTGACCGTCCCGAAGTCGGTGGCGGCGAGAAGGTGGCTGGCCTGCACGCAGGCGACGCCTCCGTGTGGATCCACTACGACGATGCCGACTGGCAGACCGCCTTCACCACTCCGGGCCTCCACGAGGTGCCGGTGCGCTTCAAGGCCTACGCCGACGGCTTCTTCACCATGGGATGGGAAACCCTCAACGGCGACTTCAGCTACATGCACCTCATCGACAACATGACGGGCATGGATGTTGACTGCCTGAGTGCCAGGGAGTACCACTTCGAAGGTAAGGTCAATGACTACGTGTCGCGTTTCCGTCTGGTGTTTGAATACACCGACGTGGACGAGAACGACGCCACCGTCGAGGACCAGAACTTCGCCTTCATGAACGGCGACGAGCTTGTGGTGAACGTTCCTTCGACAGGCTCAGGAGCCTTGTTGCAGGTGTTCGACCTCAACGGCCGCTGCGTGTTTGCGCAGGAGCTGTTCGACGTGCAGAGCACGGTGAGCCTGCCTGGACTGACATCAGGAGTCTACATCCTGCGTCTGACGGGCAGCCAGTGCGCCAGAACCCAGAAAATGGTCATTAAATAATGAAAGGAGACAAAGCGATGAAAAAGAGAATCATATCTGCAATTGCCATTTTGGCTCTCATGTTCGGAGCTGCAGTGATGCCGCAAGCCAACGCACAGATCTTCGTCACTGACAACGAGGAGGCTGTTGGTGTGGCCCGTAACCCCGACGGAAGCTTGGATCTCCCCGCGATGCCTATCTTGGACGTCACCTACGACCAGATGGCGCCATTGGGCGAGGGTCTCCTTCTGCTCACCGCCATGGGCGGCCTCTATCTGATGGGCAAGCGCCGCAAGGACGGCGAGTGCTAAATCAAGAGAATGACCTAATATGACGCGTGGCGAGAGGCAATGCCTCCCGCCACGCTGTTTTTACGCCCTCCCCGAAAAGCATGTCATCCCTACCCAAATAATGCATTTTAGCGTATTC
>JAEEGL014551573.1_pt1 | contig 11290 bp, 6 predicted proteins | sample 9134231 | NCBI WGS metagenome assembly JAEEGL01 (sample SAMN16246548, study PRJNA631951) | gut metagenome | biome: gut microbiome; feature: rumen; material: fiber-attached | host: Bos | place: Iran: Karaj | collected 2018-10
AGATACAACAAAGGCCGCAAAAGCGCTCTTGCAGACGGCATTGTCATCACCCCATCACACAATCCGCCATCTGACGGTGGCATCAAATACAACTGCACTCACGGCGGTCCCTCCGCTGAGGACATGACAAAGCCGATCGCTACCCTCGCCAACAAATACCTTGAAAACGGCAACAAAGGCGTAAAGATGCTCCCGCTTGCAGACGCTCTCAAAGCATCATGCGTCTCCGAATTCGACTTCATGGGACGATACATCGATGATCTTGACAGCATCATCGATTTCGCACCAATCCGTAAGGCTGGTCTCCGCCTCGGCGCTGACGCCCTCGGCGGCGCAGGTCTCGCATACTGGAAGCATATAGCCGCCAAATATGGCCTCGACATCACCGTCATCCACGACAATCCAGACCCGACTTTCAGTTTCATGTGCATAGACCACGACGGCAAAATCCGCATGGACTGCTCCTCACCCTACGCCATGGCGGGCCTCATCTCCATGAAAGATAGTTTCGACCTTGGCTTTGCAAACGACCCTGATTTCGACCGCCACGGCATCGTCTGCCCAAACTATGGTCTCATGAATCCAAACCACAATCTAGCTGTTGCTATTGACTACCTTTTCAAGACACGCACACAGTGGTCAAAGGACATCGGCATCGGCAAGACGCTCGTCAGCAGCATGATGATTGACAAGGTGGCCGCATCTCTCGGTCGCCGACTCGTGGAAGTGCCAGTCGGCTTCAAATGGTTTGTCGATGGCCTTGACGGCTCGACCATCGGATTCGCAGGCGAAGAGAGCGCGGGCGGCAGTTTCCTCCAGAAGAACGGCGATGTCTGGACAACCGACAAGGACGGCATCATCTTCGACCTCCTTGCCGCCGAAATTACCGCCGTCACGGGCAAGACGCCCGCACAGCACTACGCCGACCTTGAGACAAAATTCGGCAAGGCGTTCTACTCCCGCCGTGACACGAAGGCTACAGCCGAACAAAAGGCGCGTGTCGCCTCTCTTGATCCATCATCCATCGGCATGACTGAACTCGCTGGCGACAAAATCCTCTCCATCGCCACCAAAGCCTCAGGCAACAACGCCCCAATCGGCGGTGTCAAAATCCTCTGCGAAAACTGTTGGGCCGCCATCCGTCCCTCTGGCACCGAGGACATCTGCAAAGTCTATGCAGAATCCTTCATCAGCCAGCAGCACCTTGAACAGGTCATCGACCAAGCCTCGAAACTGCTGTAAAGCACAATTGAGCCTCATAGGGTTGCCGAATTGTCGCCTGCATCTGCGACCACTGTGTGTCCGCAGATGATTTCACCGTAATTGCTCATGAGATAGAATGCAAGTTCGGCAATCTCTTTCGGCTTGATGAAACGTTCCAGCGCGTGTCTTGGATATGGCTGGTCCTCGGCCTTGGCGTAAGTGGCAATCATAGGAGTCAACGTCGCGCCTGGTGCGATGCCATTGATGACGATTCCCTTATGTCCGAATCTCTTGCCAAATGCTCGCGTCCATTTGATGATTGACAGTTTTGCCGCGCCATACGAGCCGATGATATCCATGCAGGCTGCATTGGAGGCAATGTTGAGAATATTGCCATGGCATTGGCGTTCAAGCAGATAATTCACCTCGTTGCGAATGAGAAAGAAGGCTGCCTTGAAATTGGTGGCTGTCAACATGTCCCATTCTTCTGAAGTTATATCCCACGGCTCGTAGCCACGTCCAAGCGTCGCGGCCGCGCCTATTGCTGCGCTGTTGACAAAAGCGTCCAATCCGCCCATGAGTTGTTCGACCTTTAAGAATAGCGCCTGATGCGCATCAACATCTGCAACATTTGCCGCGAGGCAAAAGAGTTTGTCCGACTTTAACTCCTCTTTCACGGCAAGCAGTTTCTGCTCCGAACGTCCACAAATCGTGACACACGCATTTTCGAGAAGCAACCGTTGGGCAATGGCTTTTCCGATGCCGCTACCGCCGCCGAAGACCAAAACCTTGTCATTCCTCAACTTCAATTCGGGATTCATGAATATAACTCACTCCGTAATTGTGCAGGTCATTTCAAAATCTGCCGTGAGACAAACTCCTTTTGCTGAACAGGAGACAAAGACACAAATCTGGCGGAAAAACCATAAAGCCTTACGATAAGTTCATAGTGCTTTTCTGGATGATCCATTGCATCAGTCAACTCCTCTCTGGAGAGACAGTTCAGTTGCAGCATGCCAGATACCTTCATGGCCGCCCAAGCTCTGATAAAAGAGACAAGTTTCTCATCGTCCATTCCATTTGAATCCAAGGTGCATGTTATGAGGCTGTTTGCAGGGAAACGTTCCAGCGGGAGGTTTGACAAGTCGTTGAAAACGTCTGTAATAGAATCAGCATGCAAGCGTGATGGCGTAAGTCCTTGGGTTAGATAATCCCCTCTTCTGCGACCGTCGGGCGTTGCTCCTATTTTGTCAGCCCAGAGGTACAATTCTCTATAACTGTAAAGACCGCACTGGAAATGACCTCCACGTTCGTTTTTGAAATTTGCGATATAGTCGGCCAATTCTGTTAGAACACGCTTCAGGAGTTCATTGCCGTCTTTGTTTCCAACGCCGATATGTGGAGCGGCAAGTGCCTCCTGCCGAAGCGTCTCATATCCATCCCAGTTGGCCCGCACTGCTTCAAGAAGTTCAGAGAGAAGATGTGTGCCACCGTTGTCGAAACAAAGAGTCTTCACTGCCAGAAGCGAATTGATGAATGTTGCAACATCCGTCAACGGCAAACCATGCGGACTGTATTTTGCGCCGCCAGCCGAATAGTCCTTTCCGCTTTGCAGGCATCCATCCATGCAAGCAGAATAGAATGGTGCAGGATTAACCTGTGGCCACAAGGCGCCAAACCGACTGATAAACGTCATCATCTGTGCAAGACAAAGTTTTACGTTTTCCATCACGATTTGATAGAATTGCTTGAAATCAGCGGAATCGTCAAGCCGTTTAAAACATAATCCAAGGGCGTCTTCCTCCTCTGGTGTACTTTGGATAGACAAATCCAGTACACGTGCCAAATCAAAATAACAGTTAGCGCCTTGACTGTGTTCCGAATCTTCCAACATTATCTCCCAGCAACCGCCCGCCACATATTTTCGTGCGTCCTCCAATGATTTGCCAGCCGTCATCTGGGCTGGAATAATGACATCATCGTTAATGAAATCCAAAACATTGCGCCCCTTCAAGAAATTATGTGCGGCTTCAGTCAGATATTCATCCGTGGCAGTTTCATTGATTCGACAGTGTAATTTAGGATAAACAAGATTCAATTCACGATGCAACCTTAAAATCATCAGTGTCAGTTCATTGACATTTTGACCAAGCGTGAGCGTGTCTCCCTGCTCTCCTCCGTTGTACTGCCTGTCAGTACTGGTATCGAAATTGAGTTTGCAGTCTGTGTGGATCAGCCATATTTTCAGCAGTTCTTCGGCCTCTTCTCGTGTCAGGCGACCAGTTTCAATGTCTTGCCGATAGAGAGAGTGAAGAAGTTGGTCAGGGGAGCCAACAATGGACATCCCCACACCGTCCATGACACTGCCGATTTCATGCAGGAACCAGATGACTGCCAAACCTTCGTAGAAACTCTCTGCTGGTTTCCACGGCACTCTTAATGCGGCTGCAGCCAGTTTCTCATAAATTCGACGCGAATCCTTATCCTGCTCGCACTTGACCGCATTGACAGCAGCCTCTGCAAAACGCGAGGCTATCTTTTTGACTGCATGAAGTCCAAGTTCAGCGGCTTTGTAGAATTCCTGCATAGAAGTGTCAGAAGTATTAACTTCAATATCATGCAGAGTTTGCCAGATGCCTTCAAGCCCCTTCTCAAGCACATTGGCATATGGGAAGCCATGATGATCATAGTCGAAAATCCCGTAATCCAAATGAAGGCCAAGCCTGTTGCCATTGGCATAATGCAACCATTCATCAGGATCCAAATCCCGCATCAAATGAAAATTGCGCAATAAGAGCCATCCGCCAGATGATAGTTCGCGCCGACCATCATATTCGGCAACCTTCAGCCCCGTCTCAAAAAAGAATGGATCATTGCGAAATAGCACAGGATGGAAATTATCGGCAATAATTTCATACTGTGCTGCCTTGAGCATCATAGGGGAAAGATCAGGGTGCTCCGTTGCATATTGTTCCATCAAGTCCTTAAGTGGATTGAACGGAATCCTGTTTTCGCTGGCAAGTTTGCTATATGAAATGCCTGCGTAATAGTCACGCAAATCTTTCCGAAGTTGAGATAACATTCATTTTTCAATGCGTTTTATAGAAATAATGGACAATTATCTTCCTTCGGGCACCGCCCGAAGGAAGTATAGTAGTTTTAGATGTCGCCCGTCATCTTCTCGATGTTCATCATGAATGCCTTGACGCCTTCGTGGGAACCGATTTCATCGCGCAGTTCCTGAATGGCGGCCATGAGTTCAAGAGCCTCATTTTCAGGCAGGACTAGCATGATAGCAGAGTTCGCGCCTGGCCAGACATCATTGTCCATCTTCGGCCCAGTGGAGACACCACGTCCGATGACTCGCGGCCAACGCGTAAAGCAGGGCGTGCCCTTCTTGTTGATGATTTCCATGACTTCGTCTTCAATGGAGATGTTGAAGACGACCAACAACATTTTTATGTTCATAGCGTCGCTCATGCTTTCACCGCCTTTGGAGATTTTGCAACTAAACTGTACATGATTGGAATCAGAATCAGCGTGACCAGCGTGGAGATGGTAAGTCCACCAATGATCGCTATGCTGAGAGGCGACCAGAGTTCAGAACCCGTACTGGTGGATATCGCCATCGGCAGCATGCCGAAAATTGTGGTCAGCGTGGTCATGAGAACAGGACGCAAACGCTGGCGGCCAGCCGCCATGACAGCATCCATGATAGGCATCTCGCGCTGCAACAGAATATGAATGTAGTCGATAAGCACGATTGCGTTGTTGACAACCGTGCCAACCAGCATGATCAGCCCGATGAACGACATGATGTTGAGCGTCTTGCCCGTGATTGCAAGAGCAAATATCGCGCCCGAGAACGCGAACGGAATTGAGAACATGACGATGAACGGTGCAACATACGACTCAAACTGCGCGGCCATGACCATATATACCAACATGATACCGAGCACCAGCATAAGCGTCAGTTCGCGGAATGATTTGCCCTGCTCTTTAATCTGTCCTGCGTAGTCGATGGTTATGCCAGGCGGCAGAGCTATGTTGTTGGCGATGGCTGCCTTAAGGTCTGTCGCAACCTCACCGAGTGAGCGGTCATATACGTCCATCTGGAGATGCACGACGCGTTCCTGCGACGTTCTTGATATCGTGACAGGGCCGAGTTCTTCGGTTATGGTTGCGAAAGAGTCGAGACGGATGCGTTTGCCGTTGACGGTGATTTCGCTGTTCATGATGTCTGTGATGGATTTGCGCTGTTCCTCTCCGAGTTGGACGAAAATCTCGTACTCGTCTTCACCCTCACGGAACTGGCTCGCCTCCTTACCGTAGAAGAGGGTACGGATTGACGAGACTATGTTCTTGACGTTGACGCCGAGGACGGCGGCGCGTTCGCGGTCGATGCTGATGACGATTTCGCGGTTTCCGTCGTCAAATGTTACAATTGGGTCGCGGACGCCTGGAATGTCAAGAGCCATTTCGCGGATGTTGTTCGCGATGCCAAGGGTCGTCTTCAAATCATATCCAAAAATGCGGACTACGATTGGCTTCTCGTTATTTCCGCCCATGATGAGGGACATCAGGCGGTTTGAAGTGTCGAGATAGAGCCTTGAGAACTCAGGCCATTTACGCAGTTCGGCGAGAACTAGGTCGCCGAGCTCAGCGGTCGAATAGGGGCGCTCCTCCTTCGGAACGAACTTAATGTTGAGCTGTCCTATGTGAGAGCCGCGTCCGCCCCAGCCTGATGATGCGCGGCCTGCGCGCCAGTTGGTGAATCGGATGCCAGTGGAGCGTGGCATCGGGTCGCCGTGTGCGTTGAAATTTTCAGGGTCGGGACTGATGCCCAGGCCTTTCTTGTCAAGAAGTTCCTTCTCCTTAGCATAAAGGACGCCGACGATCTTCTTGGCGGTGGCGGCGGTCAGTTCCGCGCGGGTCGAGACTGGAAGCTGGAAGCGTATGCCCATCTCGCCTGTGTCCTGGTCAGGCGTGAACTCTGTGCCGACGAATGGGATGGTCATGACGGAAGCGGCGATAACTAAAGACGCGAAGATAAATACGCCGCTCTTGTGACGCAGACAGAAGCCGAGCAACTTGCCGTATGCGGCCTCGAATGCGAGGAACCATTTTTCTGTGGTCTCGTACATTCTCTTGCCAAATGACTTATTCTTTGCAGCCTCCTCAATCTCCTTCTTTGTACGCGGGACTGCCCTGAGCAGTTTTGAACTCAGCATCGGAGTCAGCGTCAGGGCGCAGACAAGGCTCGCGAGAAGAGTCGCGGTGACAAGTCCTCCCAACTGCCTGAACATGATGCCTGTGGCACCTTGCAAGAAGACTAGCGGAACAAAGACACAGATGGTCGTCGCGGTTGAAGCCACCAGCGAAAGACCAACCTCTGACGCCGCGAACATAGACGCTTCGCGAACTTTGACGCCTCGGTTGACATGCGACGTTATGTTTTCCAGCACAACAATCGCATTGTCAACCACCATTCCTATCGCGATGGCGAGCGCGGAGAGACTTATCATATTGATTGTCCAGCCCATGAAGTACATGTAGCAGAAGGCAATTATCAATGAGAACGGAATGGTCAGCACAATAACCAATGAAGTGCGGAAGTTGCGCAGGAAGATGTAGGAGACGATAATGACGAACAGGCCGCCCCATAGTACGGAGTCCTTGACGTTGTTGATGGACTGGTTGATGAATGTGCTGGAATCGACGACCGTATAGAAGTTGATGTCTCGGGGAATGGTGGTTTTGAGTCGCTTGAGTTCTTCCTTGACGCGTTCGCAGACCGCGACGGTGTTGGCTCCAGTTCTCTTCTGAACAATCATAAGCATACCGTCGCGACCCATGGTTTCGACATACTGCGTGATTTCCTGGAAGTAGTCTTTGACCTCAGCAACATGCTTGATTCGAATGATTGCGCCGTCCTTCTGAAGGAGGGGAATCTCTTTAATCTGATCAGGGTCAACGTATTCGCCGAGAACGCGGATGGTGTATTCGATGATACCAAGCTTAAGGTTTCCTGCTGGAAGTGTCTGGTTTTCATTGTCGAGCGCGGCCTCGATGTCCGATAGGGTCAGGCCGTATCCTGCGAGTTTCTCGCGCGATAGGATAACGTTGATCTGGCGCTGCAATCCGCCGAAGGCATCGACGGATCCAACGCCCTCCAGTCGCTGGAGCGGCTGGAAAACCTCATCGTCTATGAGGTCATAAAGCTTCTCGATGCTCTCTTTTGCTGTGACACCTATGACCATGATGGGCATGTTCGCAGAGTCAAACTTGAAGATTAGAGGATCATCAACGTCATCGGGAAGATTCCTCTTTACGCGGTCAATCTGGTCGCGGACGTCGTTGGACGCCTCATCAATGTTCGTGCCCCATGTAAACTCACATGTAATCATGGAACGGCCTTCAGAGGTGCTGGAGCGGATTTCGTCTAGGTTGGAGACAGAGCCGAGGCGCTTCTCGAGCACGCGCGTCACTTTGGTCTCGACATCCTCGCAGGATGCACCCTCCCATGTTGTCATGACAGAGATTCGCGACGGCTCGATTTCGGGCGTCAGGTCAATTCCCAGTTTTGAAAAACAGATTATGCCAAGCGTTAGCAAGGCTAAGAACAGCATTGTCGTTGCTGCCGGGCGCGTTACGCCAAATTCCGGTAGTTTCATATTACAGTGCCCTCTCTAGTTTTCGGATTTCTTCATTTCAAGGTTGTTGCCTGGCAGTACTTTGATTGTCGCGCCATCGGTGAGCCTGTGCTGTCCGACTACCACAATCTCGTCCCCTTCTTCAAGCCCAGAGAGAATCTCGACCATGCTGTTGAAGCGGATGCCGAGTTTGACGTCAACCGCCTCAACCGTATCGCCCTTCACACGATAGATTATGTTCCTCGTGAGGTTGCGGATTGGCAGTGCGGAATCGACGGCCAGCACATCAGGCTTCGAGAGAATAAGCACCTCGACAGTTGCGTACATGCCGTCCTTCAGTTGATAGGCGTTAAGTTTGTCTTTGAAATTCTTTATTCGAATCTCAACCTGCGCAGTTCTGGTCGTCAAGTCAATGGCAGGATAAATCTTCTCAATTGTGCAGTCTATGTTCTGGCCTGGCAACGAGATTGTGCTCATACGCGCCTTCGTCTCGCCTGGAACGATTGACGGCAGATAGTTGACAGGAACAGAGAGCAGCACCTTCACGACCTCCATGTCAAGGATGGTCAGAATTGTCGTTGTCGGCGAGACCATCGCGCCTGGATCAACATGCCTCTTGGAGACGACACCGTTCATCGGCGAGTAGAGTATGGTCTCGGAGAAGTTCACACGCGCTTGCTCCAAATTTGCATGTGCCTGCTGCTTGGCAGCCTCGGCCTCAAGAACGTTCGCTTTGTAACGCTGCAGATTCGCTTCCGCCTGCTTGATTGCCGCTTCTGCGGAACGTATCTGCGCCTCTGCAGCAGCCATGGCGGCTGTCGCCTTGCGCAAATCAGCCTCGGCCTGGTCGTTTGCAGTGACCGCCTGGTCGTAGGCCTGTTGGGTAGCCGCCTGCTTCTCAAAGAGGTTCTTCTGGCGTTGGAGCTCGCGTTGCTTGTCCGCTGCGCCCGCCTTGGCGGACTCGACTGCGGCGGACGCACTCTTGTGGTCGGCCACGCGTTGCTCATGGGACGCCTTCGCGTTCAATATCGCAGCCTCTGCATTTATCACATTCGCCTTTGCAACGCTTTCAGATGCTTCGGCGGCGGCAACAGCCGCCTCCGAATTTGCGAGTTGAGCTTTAAGATCACGGTCGTCTATATAACCTATAATCTGTCCCTTCTTGACGAAGACACCTTCTTCTACAGGCTTGCCGTCTTCAAGCGCCAACTTCAAAATGCGTCCAGATATTCTTGGCTGCAAATCAACGCTTTGCATAGCCTGGATGTCACCATTGAACGTCAGAACCTCGTCCAGTTTGGTGCGTCCAACCTTGCCAGTCTGGACGGTTACGGACATGTCACGCTTGCCAGCCTTCGCCATCTGAGCCTCTTTATGCTTCTCATTTACAGTCTTGTAGCCAACAATACTTCCGCCGATTATCGCGATGACAATAACCAGCGTCAATAATCCTTTGATTTTCTGCATGCTGGTTCCCTTTTATTATTGTGCGCCGCTCGACGCAAACTCTATTTGATCTAGTTTAATTATCAGTGCCGTCACCAATTTTCAAAATCTCGCCCGTCGTTGCCTTCAGGGCCTCAATGCTATTGAGCAACTGGATGGCAGCTGTGGAGTGGGCAGAAGCGGCGTTTGTGACGTCTGTCTGCACTTCGTTAAGGCGCGTGATGGTTGCCGTACCTTCCGTGTATTCCTCCTTCACCAAATCACGAATCTTGCAGGCATTGGCATAAACTCCCTCCTGAAGTTTCAGCAGTTTCGCACTTGACTCCATGGCAAGGATGTTCTGGCGGATTTCAGACGCGATGTTGATCAGAAGTTCATCGCGTTCCTTTATCGCGCTGAGGAGTTCCGCCTCGGCCTGGGCGATCTGCGCCCTTGTCTTCCAGCCGTTGAAGACATTCCATGTGGCGTTCACCCCGTATGTTATGTCACGGTCGTAGTGCCTGTTGAAATGTATCTTCCCTGTGCGAATGAGGTCGCTGTCAAAAAAGAGATTTACCTTCGGCATCCAGGTTCTCCTGGCCGCCTTGATTCCTTCCTGCGATATGTTTATCTTGTCTTCGATTGAACGCAGGTCAGGACGGTTCTGTATCGCGTAGTCGTAGAGTTCCTGGAAGGGCTTGTGGACATATTCCCCTGCCTCCTCGGAGACAAACTCATAGTTCTCCCAGATGTCATCCTTGTTTATGGCAAGCAATGCTCCAAGCGCGACAATCGCAATATGCCAGTTCTTCTCCGCCGTGACATAGTCAACGTCGGCGTGCTGGACCTGGAGCACGAAGTTGAGAACTTCGCTCTGCTTCAGCATTCCGACCTCCTGACGCTTCTTAGCGTCATCCAGAAGCACTTTGTTGAACTCCGCGTCCTCCTTCGCGATGTTCATGTTGTCCTGAGCGAGTTTGGATGCGTAGAAGGCAGTTGACACAGCCTTGAGCAGTGTGCGCTGCACATCCTGCTCGGCCTCCACCGCCGTGCTGTGGACATACTTTGCATTCAACAACTGAAATTGTCTCTGGAACGCATCGAAAAGCGTGTAGTTGACCGAGGCCCCGACCGCATAGCGGTTCGTGTTGTCAAAGTCGCGGTCGGGACGCGTCGTGCGCTGGTCGCGCAGCCTTGATATGCTGCCAGTCAAGTCAACCGTCGGATAGAATGCGGACTCGGCTTGTTTGATGCCTTCCATGGCAGACTGTATTCTCGCCTTCGCCGTCGCGAGGCTCGGATTGTCCCTCAACGCCATCCGCTTAGCCTCGTCAAGCGTCATCTTGATTTTGCCGCCATTGGCGACGTTTCCATTTTCAGCAGCCAAAACACTGATTCCAGCCGCAACCAAAACAATGATTCCAATTTTCTTCATTTTTACCTCTTTTATTTATTGTTAATTAATTATTGCTTGATTTATGCGCCGCGAACTTCTCTTTCATGGACTCAACCGTTCGCTTCACCGCGTCAAAAATGAAATCTCCCATCTCCTTCCTGTCGAGCATGGCGACACTGAACACACCATTGCCCTTATGGAATTTGTTCTCTATTTGCCTGTGGATTGGGAGGAACTGGCAAAGACTGTGGTAAGTATATCTAAGAAGATTACGGTTCTGCTGAGTCGCTGCGTCTCCAAGCAGACTATTCATCATTGCCGCCATGTGCTCCTCGTAGTCATGGCAACGCGCTTCAGCCTCCGCGGTTTTCTTCCTTTCGGGAATGTTGTCCATGTCCATTATCTCGCGCAGCCCCAACCAATTGACCTTGAACATGAGGTCGTCGTAACTCAAGTCCAACAGAAGTTCAATGTGCATTCTGAGAGCCGTCCACGGGTCTGTGGCGGCAACAGCCCAGCAGTGCTCCATCTTGTCACGCATCAGATCCCTTGCATAATCTCTGACAGCAAAGTAGAAGCCTGGCTTGTCGCTGAAGTAGTAGTTGATGGAGGC
>JAEEGL014680347.1_pt1 | contig 11290 bp, 10 predicted proteins | sample 9134231 | NCBI WGS metagenome assembly JAEEGL01 (sample SAMN16246548, study PRJNA631951) | gut metagenome | biome: gut microbiome; feature: rumen; material: fiber-attached | host: Bos | place: Iran: Karaj | collected 2018-10
CACCAGTAATAAGTAATACTTTATCTTTTAATATATTAGTATCATTATCAGCATATTCTTCTAATATTTCTTTAATTCTTTGAAGTTTAAGTTGATCTGCTGAATCCTCATCAATCTCATATGATACAAATGAGCGTAGCGATGTCTTTGTAATCTCAGCAGCTTCTTTTTGAGTTAATCCACATGTTTTTCTAAGTTCTTTTAAAGTCATATAAATAAATCCTTCTTATAATTATATAATTCATTATAACAAAAATATGCTAAAATTGCAATATTTTATTACTATTTATTGTTAAATTCGATATATTAAGCTAAATAATAAGTAAGAATTGCATTTTTTTAATAAATTATGTTTTTATTATAAAATTTATTATAGTTCTACATATTTACAATAAAAACTATACTTATATGTAATTGATTTTTAATTAATTTATAAATAGATAAATAAGATATTTCGATTGTACTAATCAAAAAAATTATTTTTCTCTAAAACTTAAAAATTTAATCAATAAATAATATGATAAAAAACAATAATAAATAAAAAAAGATATATCTGATAAAAAAAAGAAGATTATATTGTATTATTGAACATACAATATAATCCTCTTATTATCGATATAAACCATCTTTATTATTAAAATGGAAAAAAGTCATCCCCAGTTTTTTTGGAGCCACGCCATCTTTATTAATATTATCACCAATATAACACATTTTACTATATTCACTATTAAAGAATTCTTTTATAATAATGAATGCCGTTTCATTTGGTTTTCTAAAATTTATTCCACCAAGTCCATCAGTAATTATAATTTTATCAACAATTTTAGTTAATTTTAAAGCTTTTATTTTAGCTTGTTGTCCTTCGAGGCGTCCATCTGTTATAATACCAATTTTTTTGTTTTTTTTAAGTTTTAGTAAAAATTCTCTAACACCATCATATAATTTAATATTAGGTATATGATTTCTATAAATTAGTAGAGCCTCATCCCTTTTAGATGACATATTTAATTCATCAAAAACATAATCAATTGCTGGTTTTTTGTTAATAAAAGCATTCCATAATAATTGTGATAAATCTTTTATAAAAGAAAATTCTTTTCCTATAGCATTAAACCCACTTTTTACATAATCTTTTTCAGAATATAAAGTATCATCTAAATCAAAAATAAAAACATCAAAATCATTGATATATTTTTCTAAATCATTAAAATTATTTATTTCAATCATTTAATTCTCACACTTTGGTCAAAACGACTATATATAGCTCCATTTTCTGCAGCTTTAAATTCATACTGCACATCCTCTTTATTGATAATTCTTAGCAAAGCTATAGAACTATTTGCTCCGGCCTTAATTGACAAAGGTGCACCACCACCAAATCTCGGATTGATTTCTATAAAATAATCTGTATTTGTCTTTTTTTCTCTTATCAATTGAATAGTAATTGGTCCACATGGCCTAAATGCTTTAATAATACAATTAGTTTCCTCTATTATTTTATCATCCTGATCAATTTGAGTCTTTAAAACCTCCCCAGATCTAACAGCAACTCTAATTCTTGGAGTAATTAAAATAGGGTTTCCATCATAATCGCAAAATACATCAACTGTATATTCAGTTCCTTCAATAAATGGTGTAATAATATAATTAGGGACTTGCTTAACATATGTTTCTAGTTCAGATACATCTTTAACTTTATAAGCATTAATACTTGAACTTCCATCTATGGGTTTAATGAATGCCGGAAATTCCAAATTATATTTAGTATAATCATCAATAGGGATTGGACTTTTCAAATTAATAGAATTAAAAAAATTAGCAGTTTTCCTTTTATCTCTACAAATCAGTATTTCTTCATATGAACTCACGAATACTTTTGTACCAATTTTTTCAAATTCTTTTTTATTTTTTGATAAAATTAAAAGATCAGTATCAATTGTAGGAATTAATGCATCAATATTTTCTTGTTTACACAAACTAATTAATGAAGGAATATAATTAACTTCACTTATTTTACATACTTTCACTTTTTTATCACAAAAATATAAAGCCGGTGCCGTTTCACTATTATCTGCTCCATAAATAATTAAATTAATATTTAATTTTTTTGCGGCATCATAAAAAGACTGAATTAGTTCAACTCTCCTACCAACACTTGTAAATAATAACTTCATACAACTATTTCCTCCACATTTAATTATTAGTTTATTCTAAAAAATATTAATCATTTATAACTGCATGATTACATAAAATAATTAAAAAATAATTTTTTTATTGCAAATTATAAACGCCAAAATCTCATTCCTGATGCATTTAACTCGTCTATTCTATACAAACTCTTAACATCAATAAGTACTTTTTCATTATCAGGCACATCTTTAAAAAGCTTTTTAAAATCCATCATTGACATTGATCTAAACTCTTTATGTCCAACCGCAACAATAATGCAATCTGCCTTAGGTAAATTTTCAAAATCAACTAAACTAACACCATATTCATGCTTAGCAACTTCTTTATCAGCCCATAAATCGGTAACAATTGGTGAGATATCATATTCGTTTAATCTATGAATAATATCCACAACTTTACTATTTCGTGTATCAGGACAGTTTTCTTTAAATGTTATTCCGAAAATTAAAACTGTTGCCTTTTTAGGAGCCAAACCCGCTTCAATCATTTGTTTAATTGCAGCATCTGCGACAAATTTACCCATACTATCATTAACTTTTCTACCATTCAAAACTATTTGAGAATGATATCCTAATTTCTCAGCTAAACTTGTTAAATAATAAGGATCAACACCTATGCAGTGACCTCCTACTAGACCTGGTTTAAATCCTAAAGCATTCCATTTTGTATTCATTCCTTCAAGAACTTCAATAGTATCAATTCCAATTTTATCACATATAATAGCTATTTCATTCATAAAAGCAATATTAATATCCCTCTGAGAATTTTCAATTACTTTTACCGCTTCAGCAGTCTTAATATTTGAAACAGGGAATGTTCCTGCTTTAATAACTATATCATATACCTTTTTTATCTCATTTGAAGACTCTACATCCATACCTGAAACTATTTTTCTTATAGTAGTTAAAGTATGAACTCTATCTCCTGGATTAATTCTTTCAGGTGAATATCCAATTTTCCAATCAACGCCACACTTTAATTTTGATGCATTCTCTATAATTGGAACACATATATCTTCTGTTACGCCCGGATAAACTGTTGATTCGAATACAACTATTGATCCTGGGCTTAAATTTTCACCAACAATTCTCGATGCACTTTCAACAGGTTTTAAATCTGGTGTATTATCTGGATTTACTGGTGTAGGAACTGCAACAATAATAAATTTTGCTTCTTTTAATCTTTTAGGATCATATGTAAAATCAACGGAAGTATTTTTAATTACTTCTCCAACTTCATTTGTTGAATCAATACCATTTTTATATTCATTTACTCTTTTTTTATTTATATCAAAACCAATTACTTTAATATGTTTTGCAAATTCAACTGCTATAGGCATTCCAACATATCCTAATCCTACCAAAGCTAACTTTTCTTTACCTTTAATTAGGTCTTCATATATATTATTAAAAATCATTTTATTCTCCTTGTCATATCAATTAACAAATTTTCCATTTTTAATTTCATCAAAAAAACAATTTAGGCTGTCAATAACTAAGCAATTACCTATTGACAATTCATCACTAAAGGAATTTAATCCTGTGTTAACAAGACAAACAAATGCCTTATCTACTAGTCTAACATTATATTCCTCAACTGAATCACCAATGATTATAAATGGCTTATTTCCATTTTTTTCCAAATAATCAGCTTTAGAAATCTTCAAATCTGGGTTTATTACAATAGTTTTTTTATTTAACTCACCTATACCCAAATTATTTAACTCAGCATAAAAATTTTCTTTCTCTCTCCTCTTAGTAATTATATAGCAATCATTATTAGAAAAGAAATTTAAAAGACGATTTTTATCTACTAGTAATTTATCAAAAAATAAATAATCACTGCTCTCTAATAAGATTTTTTTCTTTTCAAAATAATCCGAACACAACAATAAACCAAAACTTGATGCTACCATTCCATCTTTCATATATTTTAGTTTTGCATTTTTATAATCTTCAAAAGAAATATTTTTGAAACCGTTTATATCAATAAAAACTCGATAAAACCTTTCCCATAAATTAATTATTGTCCCATCAAAATCAAAATAATATGTCATTGAAACCATTCCTCAAAATATCTATACATAGTCAATCCGTCATTTTTTGAAGAAGGCATGAAACTGTCAAGTTTCTTTCCCTCTAACAAGTCAAATAAAAATTTAGGGACATCAAGACCGCTTCTAACAGACAATGGTAAACCTCCAGAGGCATATCTCAAATTAATATCAATAAAATATGGAATATTATCTCTCAATATATATTGAAAATTTACACATCCTTTAAAACAAAATGATTTACTCATTTTTAATAAATAAGGATATATATCGAATGAATAATCATTTTTAGCTATTACAACAGCACCACCCATATTTTTTTGTCTTATTCTTTGATTATAAGAAATTAATTTACCACTTTCATCAAAAAAACAATCAACTGTATATTCAGTTCCTTTTATATATTCAAAAAAACAATATTCATTATTTGATAAATAAGATTTATGTGTTTTTGCATCGTTAATCAAACAAGAATTTTTTCCTCCACTTCCACAAGCAGGTTTCATAAAAATTGGATATTCATTATCATCTAAAAGATCATAAATTATTTTAGGTGTGGGAACACCAATAGCCAATAATTCCTTATTAGCATTATCTTTTCTATCTAATCTTTCAAAAGTTTCATATGGTGAGATAATGAAATAACCTTTCCATTTTTCTCTAATTAAATTTTCATATTTGGATATAATTATTGTTTCTTTAGAATTAGTTGGTACATAAAAATCTATTTTCTTATCAATTAATATTTTTAAAAGTTCATCTAAAAAAGAATCTGAAGATGCTTTTGAAACAATATATTCTTCATCTAAAAATTTACTAGTAACATTTGGAAAAGATATATCAAAACCACATATAATATTATCTTTATTAATTTTTTTAAATTGTCTTGCTAAAAAACTACCTGTAAGTCCACCGCAAGAACCTATTAAAATTCTCATAAAATCACCTCTATTTTTAATTTAAAATAAATTTGTTTAACAATATAGTTAATTAAATAAAACAATAATCCAATAATAACAAAAATAAAAACAAAAATATATTATTGTTCTTATTTTATTATATTATAGCAGATTTATTAAAAACTTTATATCCAATCATAAAATAAATAATTCCCTTGCAAATATTTGCAAATAAAAGACCAAAACAAAAACCAATTATATGATAATAAAAAGCACCAACAAATGCAAAAATCAAATATAATAAAAGATATATTATTTGAACAATTAGTATCTTTTTTACATCAACTGATGTAATAATTAGTGGTGTCACTAAATCAGTTGCATAGCCTAAAAGTATACCTGAAGAAGCAATAAATATATATTTTTTTACACTCTCATAATAACTACCATAAAAAATTTTAGTAAAAAAAGGTCCTATAAATAAACTTGCAGCAATCATAAACAAAATAGGAATATATCCAACAACAAAAAGTATTATAAACACTTTTTTATTAATTTTAATGTTTGCCTTAGATAAATAGCTAAGAGCAACAGCTGATAAAGGAGCGATAAAAGGTCCTAAACATCTACCCCAAAAAGATGAAACAAAAAATTTTGAAACATTTTCAGCTCCAAGTAGAGGATTAATAAGAAATCTATCCAAATAGGAAATTGACGCACCTATAAGATTTGTTAAACATAACAAAACAAATACTTTAGTCACTTTCTTAAAATTTTTAGAAATCCTAAATGGCTCCCTGGTTACTTTTGAAGCAAAAAGGGAAAACAATAGAGATAGAGATTCTCCCATCAAAAATGGAACCGGCCAATATTTTATATCTCTTGCAAAAAAAACACCTAAAATATATCCTATCGCTAAAAAACCATTCGAAATTAATTGCTTAACAAAATTTAATTCTATACGATAAGAAACTATCAAATATGCCCTATATATACCTATAAAAGATGTCAATAGAATAAAAATAATAGTAATTGGAGTGTTATCAAAAGCTAAATAGGTAATAATAAATATAAATAATGAGCCTATTGAAGATAAAATTAATATAATTATATTAAAATCACCATTAGCAAGCATTTTTTCATCATTATTTTTATTCATAAGTAATCTAACACTTGTTAAAGTATTACCCAGGGCCGATATTCCAATAGATATAATACCATAAATAGTTAACATATTTCCATTATCAACTTCATTATAAATATTCGCCAATTTAGGAAACACATAAAAATTAAGTACTATAGAACAAACTAATGTAGCAAAAATATTTAATAATACATCAGTTAAAATTTTCTTATTATTTTTCATAAGAACCACCGATATACTTATCACATAAATTAAATAATTCTTCTCTTGATTTATCAATTATCTTATTAAACTCACAACATTTATTTTTAAACTCATCAAAATTAAGGGAACAATACCAATTATATAAATTATCTGGTAAATTCAATATATTATGATCATCAACACAAAAAACCAGACCTAATTCTTTTCCAATCCTTCCCCATGTAGTATTATCATCAACTAATGAAGGAATATTTAAAAGAGGAGTATAACTTTCCTTAATACCCATAGCAAATTGAAGGCTCTTGTTGGATGCAAAATTGTTATAATAAGAATTAATTATATCGGTATTTTCAAGATATATACCTGTTTTTTCATAAGAAAATGCTCCACCAACAATAACGTTATTAATTTTTTCTTCTTCGCAAAATTTTTTAAATATTGTATCAAAATCTAAACCATAAAAAAACAATTGAAATCTATTATCATTTTTAAATAATTTAGCAATCTTTTTGAATGTATCTGGAGCAGAATGATAAAATCCTAAATAAGTTAATTTTATAATACCATTAGAAAATTTTGTTTTAGGTTCACATATTTTTAATAATTCGCTATCTCTATTATATAGTATGAGAAAATTAGAATATGATTTGAAATCCAAATCATCATAATAATCCGGTGATGGATAGGTTATAAAAGAAGCTTTTTTCAAAACTCTATGCATAATATGACCATAAATACTTTTACGAGTGTAAACATCTCTAATATTTACACAAAATTTTCCTTTATATTTTTTTGTCAATATATCATTCAATAAAATAGCTGTATTTTCATTCCAAACAATAATAAATGAATAATTATTTTTTTTAATCTCCCGTTTCACAAACTTTCTAAATTTAAGATACGGAATAATTTTTGAAAACCTACTATTACTAATTTTTTTAATCCAAACAAATTCCTTAACACCATCTATTAATTTATCATTAGAATCATATCTACATGTTCTAATTATATCATAATCAATGTCTTTAGATTGTAGATATTCAATGTATGGTTGTACCATAGACATATGTCTTTTATCAGCCGAACTAACTATTAAAACTTTTTTCATATTAACCCTCATTTAGAATTATCTAAATTAATACTTTCATTATTATTATAAACAAAAATAGTTTTATTACTTTCATCAAATAAAATTGAAAAATATAAAAGACATAAAACTACAATAAATCCACCATTCAATAAAGTAGTTGGACTATCAGCTATCCAAGTTCCAAGTAAAACAAATAAAAAACAAAAACATAATAATAATATATCAGTATGACATTTTTTCACAAACAATTTGTATAAAAAACTAGATATAAATGCAGAAAACATGGATATTAAGAAAACACCAAAATAACCAAAATTATAATAGGCAGAACCCCATAAACATGGAGGTGATGTTCCTTCTAAACTACCATATAAATCTGCATGTATTAATGAAGCAACTGGAGTATAGTCTCCTTGTCCAATTAATGATTTAAACATATTTAACCAATCATTACCATAAACAATTTCAGAATTATATATATATCTAAATCCAAGAATCGCACAATGCTGATTATCATGAAATATTCTATCAATTATTGCATTAAATATTGAACCCGATACTTCGTTTCTTCCATTTAATAGAGTAAGTAATATAAAAGGAATAATTAACAAAATCACTAAAAAGTAAACAATACGCCTTGAGTATTTCAAGGAAAAATTTTTGTGGTTGAATATACTTTTATAAATTACATAAATAAACAAAGAAAGAAAAACTAAAACCAATCCAGCTCTCTGACCAGAACCAATTAAAAGAAGAAATGATAATGGAAATAACAAAAAAGAAAAATATTTATATTTAGAATTTCCAAAAAATAAAGATAGGCATATAATTGGAATTATAAAATTTCTCAACTGATATATTAATCCATTACCTGGCATATAATTTATCTTTTTTCTTGTAGCCGATATATTATCACCTGATTTTAAAGCGTCAATAAAAAAAGAAAAAATATTTATTCCAGCACGCACAAAAAATAATATAGATAAAATAAAAGAAATTATTAATATAATAATCAAATAAAAATTAAATTTATTAGAACTTCTTCTTAAATTTATCTTTAGTAATTGATTTTTATTAAAATTATGGACAAATAACAAATAGAAAGAAATAAATAAACAATTTCCTAAAAGATAAATAAAACATAAAGTACAATCTTCAACTTTATTTTTATCTATCAATAATAATACTCCAAAAATCATAATAACTTGCATAATAACAAAGATAATTGAAGCATTTAAAAATCTTTTTTTATATTCTTTTGTTATGAATATACAATCGATTAATATGCATAAAATTCCAAAAAAATAAGCCATAAAATCTCCTATTTTCTTATTCTCTTTTCTAAACCCAAAAATTCATATAATTTTATACCGAAATTATATAGCTTATTTTGATTTTTAAACTTTGTTGAACATTTTGGAAGCTTATAATAGTCTAATAGTTCTTCTTCAGATATGTCAAGTTTTTTTGCCACTTCTTTAAATAATTCTTTACCTTCTTCTTCAGTTAGTGGAGGTTGTTTTAAAATTTCTAAAGCTTCATCTCTAGTAATTTGACCAGTTACAATAAGGGTTGATAATTGAGCTCTTCTTATGTCATGACCAAATTTATTTGGAACCCAATAACCTTCCAAAAATTTAGTAATTAAATCTTCAAAATGTTTTTGTCCATAAGGTACATATCCATATTCTTTTGAAAGAGTATCCATCATTTGTTGTTTAGTGATTGGAACTAAATTTAAAGGTTTTATAGTCTTAATATGTTTAATATAAGGATTTACAAATTTATGTCTAAATCCTGTAGTAAATGTATACTTTCTAATAGGAATTTTACAATATTTTTTTACAACATCTTTCATAAATTTGTGGTCACCTGTTTGATATCCATCAGACCATGATTGAGGATCAGCAATTATTTCTGTCGAAATATTATATCCATTTAAAATGTATTTTACTCCAAGTTTTTTTGAATACTTATCAATAAGAGCTATAAAAGCATGGTCTTGAGGAGCATCAAGATTTTCCAATCCTGTTCTAAACCATGCTAATTGCATCTCTCTCATTTCTACCCAGTCCATTTTTTCAATATGAACATCAACACCTAATTTTTCAGTAACTTTTCTTATGTTATTTTCAGCAACAGGCAAATTCCATCCTGCATCAATGTGAAAAACAAATGGTCTTAATCCCCATTCCTTGACAGCTAGGTGAAGCATATATGTACTATCAAGTCCACCACTTAAGCCTAAAATACAATCATATTTTTTATTTTTCCCTTTTTTCTTAATATCAGCAATTAATTTTTTTAATTCTTCTTCATGTCCTTTACCATAATTCCATCCTGGTAAAATTCTATTTTTATATTCATTACATTTATTACATACTCCATTTTTATCAAATGAAATATCTGGATCACTTGTATCCATTACACAACATGCACAAACTTGATACGGTCTATTTTGTAATTTTTCTTTCTTCATTTAAATACCTCCTATTATTTATTAATTTAACATTATAATTATTTTTTAGATACTCTAATTCTATCTGTCTAATTTCTAACGAATCAATCTTCAAAATAGATCTGATTTTTGATGTAAAATTATATACATTATTACTTTCACACCACCAACCAAATCCACCTTCAACTATTACTTTCCCAACATCTGTAGTTGTATCTGTACAAGCAAGTACTGGTAAACCTACTTGCATATATGATAAAAGTCTAGATGGAAAATTTGGAATTGTAAATCTATGATCTAAGAATATTAAACCAACATCGCAAGAAGCTACTACTTTATCGAATTCTTTTGTAGGTAATCTACGTAACAATTTGAAATTTTCTTGCTTTGATTCTTGTGAATATTGCTCTAATTTAGGGTACTCTGTTCCATCACCTATAATTAAAAAGAATAAATCTTTATTATTTTTTTCAGCTTTTAAGCATTCTATAATGAAAGGAATACCTTGAGGTTTGCCTAAATTACCACCATAGACAAATATTTTTCGATCCAGTGGTAATTCATACTTAATTCTAATTTGTTTCTTTTCTTCTTCGGTTAAAGATATTTCTTGAACATCTATACAATTAGGAAATACCTCAAGTTTATTTTTATTAATTTCAGGATTATGTTTTAAGACATATTCAACATTGGCAGGACTCATGCATCCAATTTTATCTGAAACAGCATATAATTTCTTTTCTTGTTTCCTGAAGTATTTATATATCAATCCTTTTAAACCAGTAGTTTTCATCAAGCCTAAATCAACTGCGTTTTGAGGAAATATATCTTTAAGCATTAAATATGTTTTTGCGTTATTTTTCTTCTTAAAATACTTAACAACTCCATAAAGTGTTATAGGAGGTGTTGGATAAAGTATTAAATCAAATTTAATGTCTTTGAAAAACTTTTTTATTGCTTTAATAAATTGGTGCTTAATAGCTAATGTGCCAATTCCTTTTTCAAGAATATTTGTTTTTTGAATGTTGAAGGTTTTTACAGTTAATATAGAGTTATCACCAAACTTTCTTAGATTTGTTTTTTCAGCGTTTCTTCTTTCAGATGGACATACTGCAAATACATTATGTCCACTCTTTATAAACTCTCTAAGTAAGTCTGTATATATATTTTTTTCCTCAAAAGAAGAAAACTTTAACAAATTTAAAAAAAGTATATTCATAAATCAAACCTTCTTTTATAATTAATTATTTCC
>JAEEGL015374999.1_pt1 | contig 11290 bp, 9 predicted proteins | sample 9134231 | NCBI WGS metagenome assembly JAEEGL01 (sample SAMN16246548, study PRJNA631951) | gut metagenome | biome: gut microbiome; feature: rumen; material: fiber-attached | host: Bos | place: Iran: Karaj | collected 2018-10
AATTCGCGAATGTTTATTATCGGTCGTGGTGCCACACGACCAATTGCAGCCCAGGATGAATGGGGTCGCCTGACCAACCGTCGCATTGAAATAAGACTTTTGCCCGTCCGATAAAATTGTTATAACTTTCTCTTTCTTTTTTGATTTTTTGTTGCTATAGTTCCACCGTCAACAAAACAAAAAAAGGATGGAAAATGGCAAACAATACAAATTCAACAAAAAAATATGTTAAATACGGCATTGTTGCGGCGGTTGTTATCGCTGTTGCAATTTTGGGTATATTTTTAATTGGGGGCATCGGCGGTAAAAATGTCAGTGCAGACCAAGCAATCGCTGAAGTGTCCAGTGATGCGGCCAATGGTGCCGACCTGCGTATAGCGGTTGTTCGTATGGATGCAATTCAAACACAATCCAAGGTATTACAGGATTTGCGCAAACAAAAAGAATCATATGAAAATAAACTGCGCGATGAATTAACAAAACAGCAAAAAGCATTGGAAAAAGAAAAAGCAGATATTGAAAAGTCCCAAGATGTTTTGTCCCAAGAAGCTTTGCAACGCCGGGTCGTTGATTATCAGGGCAAGGTTGCAAAACTGCAACGCGATTTGACCGAGCGTGCGCAATCGGTGGATGTGTCGTTTCAAAAGGCATTAGCCCAGATTCAAGAAAAACACCTTGATCCGATTATAGAAGCAATCATTGCGAAAAAGAATCTGTCGTTGGTAATTGACGGTCGTTTTGCGCGTACCGGTGCCGAGGTTGCAAACCTGGATATCACAAACGATGTTATAAACGCATTGGATAAAAAGGTTTCATCGGTGAAAATGGAAACACCAAAGGGTTTCTAAATCTTTTGCAATAGCTATTTAAAAACGGTTGTGATTTGCAACCGTTTTTTTTGTTTTTTCATAAAGTCTAATTCAGATTTGTTAAAAACATTGGGAAATTGTTTTCTTCATCATCAGAATTTTCGGTATTTACATTTTCATCAGATGCAGTACTTTCGGTTGATGTTTTATCTTTCGGGTCACGCATAGAATCAATCTTGCTCTGTTCTTCATTCACTATGCGACCGTAGTGTTCGGCGGATTGTAATAAACGTTCGCGTTCAATCTCGTCCTGGGCCTGGCGTGCCTGGTCCATATATTGTTTTCTTTTTTGACGCCATTTATGACAACGTTGAATCATCATGCCAACAGATGTCTGATTTTTTTTATTTTGCATATGTTTTTTCTTTTTGTTTGGAAATTATCCGTGGGCAAATGTGTAAAATTATCATCACAATGTCCTGTTTAAACATCATGGATGATAAAACATATTAAAACCGATTGCAATATTTTTTTTCAATTGCTATGCTGTTTGTATGATTACAGAGTAGGGGGCATTTGTGTATACCCAAAGAGGTAATTTTTTATTACAGGCATTACTTGCGCTGACACTGGTATTTGCGTTTATACCGTTCTTTGCGCGTCGTTTGGCCAATCGTGATATCGGTGCCCAAATGTATGCAACCACGCGCCAGGTTGAAACGGTGCGAACCGCATCACGGATTTTTGTTCAAGAAAACGCAGATAATCTTCCGTACGAACGAACGATAATATCTGGTGAAAAATTTAGCGAGATTTTAGAACCATATGGTTTGCCGTTGGGTTTTATTGCGCGCACTGCATTAGGTCAAGATATCAGTTTGATTATTGATAAAAATACAAATGAAGTTTCGGCATTTGTGCGTTTGTCGGGTGGTAATCTTAGTGTTATGCAACGCGCCGAATTGGCGCATCGTATTGGTTTTTATGCTGTATATGATCCCGCAGATTCTGACGGCAGTATAGATGTTGGGGTGCAGTTAGGTGATATGTATTCAGATGTTGTTCGTCGCAACGATAAAAATTCAGATTTGTCTGGTTTTTTAACTGATTTGGATATGGGTGGATTTCATTTTGATAATGCGGGGAATATATTAGCCATAAATTCTAGTTTTGATACTGGCGAAATCACAACATTAACAATATATGGGGCAGAAGCCAATCGCAAAGAACGAAACAATATTGGTTCAATTAAATCGGATAAAACGGTATTTCAAAGTGTGTCTGGTGAATCAGGGTTATCTTTGACACGTGGGGTGTTGAATGCAGATACGGTTGTTGGTCGTACAGTTGCAAAATTTGGCGATGTTGGAAATATAACGGTTGTTGATGCCGCAATAGATACATTTGATATGTCACTTGGACGAACCGGTTTTACGGGGCCTTCAAGTTGGTATGTTGGTGGCAATATAATAACCAGCCGTATTTCATTCAGTGTTGAACGACTTGATGTTTCATCGTCAATAAATATGTCGCGTGGTCAAGATGTGTATATAGACACCAGTACATTGACATACAATACCGCCAGTGGCATAGATACCGATTATATATATTCTTCAAATATCACACTGCGTGACCAAACATCAGATAGTCTTAATCATGGAGGCAGTGGTGCCGCAATTTTGGATATTCGACCGTCTGGGACATCGTTATTGCCAGATGTGCTTGTTAACTGGATAGACAACGGTGCGTTTTTGATTATTGCTAGTCCCACAGAAGATGATGATAAAACCATTGATTGCAAATCTGTGATTTCTGATATTGGAAAAACATATAATCAAAAATCGTTGGCGCAGTACATAATTTGCCAATATGTTTTCTGGCAGCGTCTGGAACACCGAATAGATGTTAAACAATGCTTAATGGGGGGTGGCAGTGCGTGTAAATAAACGAAATATTTTTTCGCCCACAAAATATGATGTCGTCGCTATGCGTGGTGGCGGTTTAGTAGAGTTGTTGTTGGCATTGGTTATAATTTCGGTTGCAACACCATTTACATATTCAATGATTTCAGAATCTACGCATAAAATGCACGATATGGCAATCGCAAATGATATTATCAGTATTCGTGATAGTATTTTGAACTTTGTGCGTATAAATCAAGATTTATGGCCGGATACCGTTCAGATAAAAATGTCAGATGATGAAATATCGCAATTTTCGGGTGCTATATCATCGGGCTTTATAGATAAATATATGGTCAATGGTGGTTCAGTTATAGATGTTTATTTGGAATTTAATTTTGATTTACCAACCAAACGTGTTGCACAGATTGCCAATAATATTGGAACAGATGCGGCATTGGTTGACCAAGATGGTGTTGCGCATGGTGATACATGGGCGGTGACCGCACCGGATTTTAAATCGGGTGGATTGATTTATAAAATAACCCGCGGTATGTCTGATTTTGATACGGCGCGTTTCTTGCATCGTGGTTCATCGGGTGAAGATAATTTAAATGTTATGATGCGTGATTTGAATATGGGTGGATATGATGTGTATAATGTTGGTGCCGTCAATGGTAAATCGGTTCGTGTTCGTAATCTTGATGCGACATTTGTCAATTCAGAAACACTAGATGCTAAGACGGTTTATTTTGCATCTGGGGCAAATATGAATGGTGATAATGTTAAAATTGGGACATTGCGTGTTTCAGGTGATATAAATGGGTTCCGCAGTATAACAGCAAAGAAGTTAAATGGTTCGGCATTTAATTTAAATGGTGCGGTTATCGCAGACACCGCGAAAATAAACAATTCGCTAAATGTTGCCGGTAATTTTACATTAAAGTCCAGTTCGTTAAAAACGGTTGGTGGTTTTATGGGTGTTGCGGTTGGGTCGGTATATGCGCCATACATAGTGGCAAAAGAAATAATGTTCAATGGAAATGTTGGGCTGACCGTGTCGGGCGAATTACTTGTATCATCTGTTCAGCCAATTAAATTTGGAAATTGGTCATTTCCATCTTCAACACCGCCATTGTTTTCGTCTTTGACTTTGGCACGCGCCACAATTCCAGAAATGCCAAATAAACAAGAATTTGAAGCAATAATGACAAGTGGATGGCAAACAAAATGAAAAATATAAATCGTATTTTTACCGATAAATATGCCATGTGTGGGACTGTGCTGATGGAATTCTTGTTGACATTGGCACTGGCGGGAACACTGATGCCGTTTATATATAGTTATCAACAACGCGCAATAATTCGTGCAGAAAATTTGCGTGTAAATCGTCAAATGCAACGCGTTCAGACGGTTTTAGAACGATATATTGTGCAAAACAAAGACAGCATGTTAACGACGGTTGGTCGGAATATAATTCCGGTAAAAATATCCGATTTGGTGGATTATGGAATAGAACAAGACTTTATAGATGCGGTCGGTGATAAATATCAAATTCGTGTATTGAAATCAATGGATGTTAATAACCAGGCAACACTTCAGGGGGTTATTGTTTTGCATGATTCGGAAATATCGCCATTGCGCACGCGTGAAATTGTATCCATGGGTGATGATAAAGTTGGCTTTGTTGACGGTACGCATGTATATGGTGGTTTTGGCACATGGCGCGCAGATATTGCGGAACTTGGGATAGATGGTGGGTCCGGTGTTGTTCAACGAACGGCGATAAATCGTGATAATTCATTATATTTATGGCGCGTACCATCTGAAAACGCATCTGATGCGACAATGATGATGCCGTTAAACCTTGGTGGACGCGATATTCAAAATGTGTCATTTGTAAATGCCGGCGGATTAAAATTGGATGAAATTTTAACCGCAAATAAATTAGTTGTTAATGATTTGATATTTAAAAATCGCACAACCATTGACAGCCAATTTAATACACAAATTGCGGTCGTTTCGGGTTCAATGTCGGGTGATTCAAAGAGTATCGCAGTAAACGGTATATTCAGTTTGTCCGAAATTGGAAAATTTTCTGGATTTACCGCTGATAATTTATGGGTAAATAAATTAAACCTTAGCGGACTGTCAACGCCATCAGGTTCAAATGCAATTCTGCGTTGCGGTTCGTCGCTGGATATGACCGAAGGTCGCATAACCGCCGGTATGGTCAGTGTCGGTTTTACCGGTTCAATTACGCCGAAACTAGTTGTTAAACAACGAATCGCAGATTCTCAAGATTCACGATATTTTTGGGATGTTAAATCTAATGTGGCAAATTTGGTTGATATAAATTCACCAACATTATCTGATATGGCGAGCAGTATTTTGCGGATTGAATCTGTCGCTGGGTCGGCTGCAACACGAATATTTGGTGCGGTTGTTGCAAATAAAAATGCGACAATGGGGGATTATTTGAACGCAATAAAAGAAATTGGACAAAGTGTGCGTGGGAAATATCACTTGTTGAATTTAGAATAAATTATGTTATAACAATGGAAAGAAAACATGAAAATAAAATGTGAAGTTTGTAAAACCGAATATTCTGTGCCGAACGCGCCAAACGGTAATGTGCGGTGTGCGGTGTGCGGGAACACTTGGCGTGTTTGCCAAAAGGGTCGGCGTTCGGGATTACTGGTGTTTTTTGCGTCGTTGTGCGCGTTGTTGGCGGCAACAATTTTTGCGGTTGCCGTTATTGTGACTTCGCGGCGCGATAATCCGGAAAAGCGTCCATTGATTGCAACTATTACAGATGTATCAACCGTGACCGATAAAGATGGGACTGAACATATTGCTGTTCGGGGAACGGTCACAAATCGTTCGGATGATATATACGGTTTTCCTGATTTAACGATTATTTTATATGGTGCAGATGGTTCGCCCATTTCACGCCAGAAATTTATGCCGTCGGCAACATTACTGGATGCGGGACAATCGGTTGTGTTTTCGCACACATTGACGGGAAATGTGACGGGTGTAAAACGCATTGCGGTTGAATTATTGGATAAACCCCAGGGGGATAAAAAATGAAGAATTTAATTTTTGCATTGGTGTTATCTGTACTGACTTTATCGGCATTTGCCGACACACCGTCAACACCCCCGGCACCATTACCGGGACCACGGGTCAGTATATTTTCTACAACCACCGATTGGGCGGCATTGACCGGTTTGCCATTGCGCCAATTCCGTGGCAAGTTTAAATGGACAAATTCAGATGTTGGTCGTGGAATGGTGCTGTATTATCTGGACGCGTTTCCATGTTATGGCGAAGCGGACAGTGTTCGTATGTGGCTTGGGCCAAATCGTCAATCAGATGGAATATTGCGGTTGGTCTGTGTCCATGCCCCAGAAAAAATCAGTTTTACATGGCGCAATGCCACCCGTGATGCAGACCAGGCGGAAAGTACCGGAATACTGAATTGTCCGGTGACGGGTGAATACGAACTGGATATAGACCTTTCAAAATGTACCCGCGGTCCAGACTGGAAAGAATATAAGTAAAGTTATGCCAACAAATCGTGAATTTATTGTCCCAGGTGAAACCGATGCCGTGCGTACAGATAAATTTCTGGTGACCGTAATGCCGGAATTTTCGCGCAGTGAAATTCAGCGGTTTTCTGTTTTGCGCAATGGGAACCCGTGCCGATTTGCGGAAAAAGTTAAACCGGGTGACATAATATTGGTTGAAATCCCCGATGTTCAAACTATGGTTGCCACCGATAATGTTTCGGACGAATTGAACCTAGATGTTTTGTATCAAGATGACGATATAATCGTTGTGAATAAACCGCGCGGTGTTGTTATGTATCCTTCGGCGGGCAATAAAACCGGTACATTGGTTCAAAATATATTGTCATTCACGCATTTATCTGCGCTGGGGGGTGAAACACGGCCGGGTGTTGTGCATCGCCTGGACAAAGATACCAGTGGTGTCGTCGTTCTGGCAAAGTCGGATGCGGCATATCGTGGGCTGATAAAGATTTTTTCATCGCATGATTTAACGCGGAAATATGTCGCATTTGTGTGGGGTGTGCCAAATTGGACCGGTGCCGATATAACAGGCAACATTGCGCGTTCATCCCGTAATCGCCAAAAAATGACAATGGTAAAATCGGGCGGTCGTCCTGCACATACGATTGTTGATGTAATTGATGCGTGGCCACGTGTCGGTGTATCGGAATTTTTGTGTACATTGATGACCGGTCGTACGCACCAGATTCGCGTTCATTTATCGGCGCATGGGTTCCCAGTTTTGTGTGACCCGGTTTATGGACATGGCGCATCGCGACTGGGGTCGGTTCGCGATGGTGATTTATTAGAATTTATTAAAAATCATTCGGGCCAGATGTTGCATGCACGGGTTTTGGAATTTTGCCATCCAATAACCGGCGAACGGATGCATTTTAAATGTGAATTACCCGATGATATGTTGGAATTAAAATATATTCTTGACAATTCAAATTAAATACTAATTTTCGCTTTTCTTTTTTTTGCCCCTATGATATAATAAGGTGATACCAAAAGGGGATCGAGAATGAAATTTTTAACAACATTTATTGGATTTTTACCGGTTTTATGCATAATTCAGCCGTCATTTGCCGACCTGCGCGCGGGTGGTTCGCGTGTGTCTGTGGCATCGGCAACGGGGCGTGGTTCGGTTGCATCGGCGGCGGATATTTCTGCGGCGGCGGCATCGCGTCGTATTCCGACAATGATTTCGGCAACAACATTGGCATCAACGGCGGTCGTTGGTTCAACGACTGCGGCAAATTCATCGCTGATGACGGACACCGAATGTGTTGATGCATATACCGAATGTATCCGTGATCCCGAGGTTTGTGGTTCTGAATTTGAAGAGTGTACGACATCTGAATTGTTCTATGCACAAAAACCGAAATGCAATAATGTTTTACTGCAATGTTCGTCCGCCGGTATCAACACCCTTTTTGGTACGACCAGTACCGCGAATCTGGCAACGAAAAATTCAAATGGCGAATATGTGTATCCAACGGCGGCAAGTGTCCTGGGTCAGTTTATAGAGGCGGGCGCGATAAACAATCGTTTAGATACATCGGCATGTGTTAAACGTTATACATCGTGTTTAAAGAAAGAAAGTGTTTGTGGTGATGATTTTGAACTTTGCACAACGAATTCAGAATTCAAGAAACAAAAATTGTTCTGTGAATCAACATTGGCGCGGTGCCAAGACGAAGGTAAAACCGAACTGTTTGGTTCAACGAATACATCGTCAAATCCAACGGCGGCAAGTCGTTTGGGAATTTTGATAAAAGAAGGCGCAGACCTGGCGGCGGTGAATGCGGTATCAACATGTTATAAGGTTGTAGACCAATGTTTCCTTGGCGCATGCAGCGAAAACCCATACAAATGTATTGTTTATTCTAATTCCATTATTTCAGATATAACCGATGCAATCAACGAAGGGCGCACATTAACACCAGAACAGGCAACCGCAATTGCGGATGCGCGCACATCGGCACAGGTTGCGGCATATATTCGTAATTCCTGTTTGGAAACAATTGGTGGAAATAAATATTGCTATGCAACATTCCTGGGCGACGGACAAATGCCAACGGCGGCGCAACTGCGTGACGAAGACAATCGTGACGAAGTCTATGCCGAGGCATATTCTGCGCGTATGAATGCATCTATGCGTGAAAAGATTTCCCAGATTGCCGATAAATTTGATAAAAAAACCAAAGATAAATGTGTTGATACAATCATGTCATGCGCGATGCGTTCATGTGGTGGCGGCTTAGGTTCGGCATGTTACCAGTTAGTATTTAACACCGGCGCGCGTTCGGATATTGGTGGTTCCATAGCCGGTGATAACACATATCAAGAAATCAAAACTGGATGCGAAGCGATTGTTAATACCGATGTTAACTGTCAGTATGCGGCGGCATCGGCAAACGAACAAACATTCAATTATAACTATGCGGAATCTGGTACATTTGGAACGGTGTTTCCAACATCGGATACCGGTAAAGATCCGTTGGGTGTTGTTGCGCGTCTGAATGGTGCCTTGGCAGAAAATTACAATGATGCGGCGATTGAAAGAATGGGTAAACAATGCCGTAATACCGCGGTCAGTTGCATCCGTTCACTGTGCGGTGCGGACTTTGTAAATTGCTATCGTAACCGTACGGATGTAATGTCGGATACCTATGACACAGGAAATGCAAACTTTGATAAAAGCATGAATAAACTTGGCGGTGTTCTGGACTTTAATATTGTGCGTGGCTTGTGTGTAAATACGATAAAGGATGCCGATACATGTGAAGAACATTTGAAAATCCAGATGGTCAAGAATTACACTGGTACAAATGGCAAAACAGGCTGGGGTAATAAAACATCGGTGCGTGATGCATGGGTTGATGCAGTCAAAGATGGTTATAAACAAACCGATTCTGCCGATACACGCGTGTTAATGGGGTGTGTAATTAAAAAAGGAACATCCAAAGAATGCGACGAACTTGCCGGCAACCCAAATCTTATCGAAGACTGTGGAACGGTTGATGAAAATGGTTGCGTATACAGTGAAGAATACTATATGACCGAAACAGATTATCAATTCACAATGAGTGTTGATACATTATTCCAGGAAGTTTTGGGTGATATTGAAAAAGAAGCCCAGGCGAAGTATAACGCGAAACTGACGGCGGAACAACATATGTGTATTGATGCAAACAGTGGTGGTTTGATGGGTAATCGTGAAATGTCCGGCACGTACCAGTGGGTGAAATTAAAAAGCAAGCGCATCCCGAAAAATTACAGTACAGCCGGTCTGAAAGTAAACGATTTTGTGGCAAGTAATGATTTGTATGGTTCGTTCTGTCGTGCACGCGTCACAATTCAATCGGATGACCCAGATATCCAATCTGCGTTGCAAACCAAGAATCAAAACTGGTCCACGGCATACTTTGCGGTCGGCGATGTGTTCACCTGTGGTTCATGGATACCACAAGAACAATTGGAAAAGATTGCAAGGAAAGTTGCGTGTAAAAAGGCTGTTGTGGCTGGCACATTGCCATCGGGTACAAATTGCAATACCGATGCAGATATTGAAAACATCGGTTTAACCACTGGTCAAAAATGGGCAACCGCCGCAGCGGCGATTGGTGGCGCAGGCTTGGGCGGTGTTGGCGGTGCGTATTTGGCAGATAGCTTACAAAGCAGTAATATGCTAGGTGGATTGTTGCAGAGAAATAGAAACTCTAATCAACAAAATAGTAGAAATGTTTTGGCAGCGCAGAATTGTGTCCAGGCGTTCAAGTCATATAATAGCGCATTGGAAAGAATAACAGAAGGTGGTGTGAAAACCGAAACAAAAGACGGTGTTACAACAACAACTTATAGTGCTGCACAATTAAAAGCAGGCGAGGAAGCTATTAAAGCAATGGGAGAAACGGTTAATTATGCGAGCATGATTGTAAATCGTCAAAAAGCATCTTCAGATCGGGCGGTCGCAGCATTTAACAATGCATATGATACAGCGAAGCAGTGTGTCGATTCTACGACTGGTATTGACAACCCGTTAGAGTGTTTGTCTGCCATGAATTCGCTTGGTGCACAGTGTCAAAATGTGCTCACTATGAACGGTCAATTGGCAAATTATGACAATAACTCTCGTCGCCAAGCTATTAATTTGGGGTCTGCTGTGGTAGGGGCGACAGCTCTTGGTATAACTGGTGGGTTGGCTGTTGCAAATAATGTGAAGGCGGCGAATCGTCAAGAATTCACCGAGGCCCAGCAAGAGTTTATGAACAATGTTGGTAATCATATCTATTGCTTTATTGGTGCAGACGAGGCCGGTACCTATGGCGACCTGATTGAACTCAGCATAGAGTAGTGGATAGTGGTTAGTGTTAGTGGTTAGTATGCGGGGCATTTGCCCCGCATTTTTTTGTGTTATTCCAGAGCGCGAAGTTCTCCTCCCGCGGAGGAGTACGGCCTAGCAGGCCGGGAGGTGGGGGTTAATAAAAACATGTTGCATATTTAAACCCCACCCCGTCGCCGTTCGGCACCAACCCTCCGATAATCATCCACAAAATTTTTCAAATTTTGCGGGACCCGACGTAGGGGGACTAACCACTACCCACTAACACTAACCACTATCGATTCGGCAATTCGAATCGGTCGCGAATCGGTTTTATGGGCTTTTTTGCAATTTTTTATTTGTGCAAAATAAAAAAATACAAATTTTCCAAAAATAAAAAATGCCTGATTTCCGCGGTTTTTATAAAATGATGCCCGCCAAACAAAAAATAAATAAAATATTTTTGAAAAAATTCTTGACTTTTTCAGAAGATAGGGTCATAGTATACGGGCTTTCTAAGTTAGGGCGCAGGAAATGGCGAAATCTAACCTCTGGATGGCGGAATAATCCGCAACATTGTGAATAAAAGCAGCTCATCAAAATGATTTTTGATGTTTTTCAAAAATCTGTTCAAGAAGAGATATGCAGACAGTTGAATTTGGAATTATCCAAACTTTG
>JAEEGL015413559.1_pt1 | contig 11290 bp, 10 predicted proteins | sample 9134231 | NCBI WGS metagenome assembly JAEEGL01 (sample SAMN16246548, study PRJNA631951) | gut metagenome | biome: gut microbiome; feature: rumen; material: fiber-attached | host: Bos | place: Iran: Karaj | collected 2018-10
AGTACACCGGCGTGAGGGCGCAGAACACGGACTTCGACCTCAACTGCGCCGTGAACGTGGCAGTGGCCACCTCGATGCGCGACTACACGTTCCGCTATGCCTACGACTGGAACGCCGGCTCAGCGGCGCTCAACGTGTATGGCGTGTTCACGCCTGTCTCTGACTACTTCTACGGTTGCACGTTGCAGAACGGCGCCACGCTCAACATCTCGGGCAAGACCGGGGTCTGGAACACGAAGGGCCTCAGCACGAAGGGCCTCGTAACGGCCACATTCGCCGCCGGCTCCACGATCTACGTCGATCTGCACGACCGCAAGGACATTCCGCAGAGCTTCGTGAAGGTGGTTGGCTGGGAGACTGCACCCGACAATGTTACGTTCGTGCGCGCCGCCAACTCCGGCAAGTATGTTGTGCAGACGCGCGAAGACGGCGTGTACGCGATGCGCCTCGGCGGCACCGTGCTGTTTATGAGGTAGCGGCGCCGCGCGTTCACGGATTCTGTTTCAAATCGCAATCTCCGTCGCAAAGCGGCGGAGATTGTGCTATAATGTCTTCGGCTTAGAACCTTGAGCAAGTCACGTAGAGAAGAAGATGAGAGACTACATCATGAGAAAGGCATGGATTATGGGAGCGATGAAGTCGTGTGTCTCGTTCGCTGCCGACGCCACAATCAAGAGCTCGGCGACAGGACTACGCCGGCAGCGGCTCCACCATCATAATCCGCTAGCGCGCAATCGTGTTCTTGGAGGAGGAATGGCAAGTTGAAACTTTGGATGACAGGCGTTGTCGCGTTCGCATGCATAGTGGCGTATGGCGCCGTTGTGGCGCCGAACGCCGCAGAACTTGACGCGGCGCGCGAAGAGGCGAGAGCTCTTCTTGCGGACGACTTCAAGGCGCTGAACGCCGGACGGCGGACTCTTGTGGACGTTGCAGACCATGTGGCCGAACTTGCGGCGGCGTCCAATTCAGCCGCGATGGTGCGCGTCCTTCAAGAGGGCGCCTTCAACCTCTACAGGACCGCTGACGCGCTTGGCCGTGCGGCTGAAAGGCACGTGCCTTTCTGGATAAACCTTGGAACGGACGCGGAATTCGAGTTCATGGCGTGTCCGGCAGGCTCGTTCATGATGGGCTGCGACGACGACCGCAGGAGTCCGCGGTTCCGCCACAAGGTCAATCTGCCCAGGCCGTTCTGGATTGCGAAATACCAGACCACGAAGCGGCTCTTCAACACTTTCCGCAGCGTAACTCCCATGACGGAGGAGGAAAAGCTTTACGGCGGAATGGACGTTCCGCATGGCGGACTTTCCCGCAAAGAAATGCTTGGCTTCTGCATATTCCTCACGCGCTGCAACAAAGACCGGCTGCCGAAGGGATATGTATTTCGCCTGCCGACGGATGCAGAATGGGAATACGCTCTTAACGCGAACTGCGACGATCCAGCCGACCCTTATGTGCGGTTCAGAAACGGCGACAAGTCGGCGGCGAAAGAGGTCGCCGTTTCGTGGAGCTGGGTGAATGAATTCCGCGCGGAAAGGGGGTATAAGCCGGTAAACAACGGACAGGGCACAGTGTTCGCCGTTGGCACGCGGCGTCCGAACGCCTGGGGGATCCACAATATGCTTGGGAACGGTAAGGAATACGTTCTGGACACTGTGCCGCCGAATCTCGTTCCAATGGCACACGGCGAGGGCAGAATCGAAGACTGCGCGTACGACTTTGGATATGCCGACGAGGAGACGGAGCCTCTGCGCTATTTCGACGGTCCTGCAGGAGATGTCATCACACGCGGCACAAAGATACGCAGCCGTTTTGACATAAAATGGTATGACCGTACAGTCGTGGAGCCTGGTTCGCACTACAATGGGAATTTTGTGTTCCGCATCGCGCTTGCGCCGGACATTCTTGCCGAGCGGCGGAAGGAGCCGGCCAAATGACGCTTGCAACAGGTGATGTGATAGGCGGCTATCGTGTTGTGCGGCTGCTCGGCGCAGGCGGAATGGGCACTGTCTATGAGGTGGAGCGCGTGGATGGGGCTGGCCGGTACGCGCTCAAGGTGTTCACGCGCGACCATGGAGACGTGGATGAGCTTCGGCGGCGTTTCCGGACGGAAGGCAAGGCGCTTTCGTATCTGCGGCATCCGAATCTGATTCGAGTGCATGAGCTTGGCGAGGACGCAGAGAGAGGCCTGCTCTATTTCGTCATGGACCTTGTTCTGGACGCCGGCGGCGAAGTGCGCACGCTTGCCGACGTGGAGCCTGGCGAGGTTGACGAGGCTCTGCTTGCGCGGTGGTACGAGCAGCTCAGGTCCGCCCTTGAATACATCCATGCCTCGGGGGTGGTGCACCGCGACGTAAAGCCAGGCAACATACTCGTCAACGCGAACGGAGACGCGGTGCTCGGCGACTTCGGCATTTCGCGTTTCATTGACGGCGAACTGCGCCGTAAGCTGGACGTCGAAAGCACCATGGAGGCGACGGACGTCGATTCGCGCACCGTCATGGGTTCCGTCATGTTCCTTGCGCCTGAAGTGCGGAGCGGCGAGAAGGCCACTCCGGCATCGGACGCGTATGCGCTCGGCGTCACGTTCTACCGTCTGCTCACGGGCATCTGGTACGAGCCGAGTCCTGTCGCCGACGGGCTGCTCGACGAATTCGGCCGCGGATGGGTACATGCGCTCAGGCGGATTCTGTCCGTAGAGCCGAAGAACAGGTTGCCAATTCCACCCGTAGTGGCGCTACGCAATTCCGGGAAAAGACGATGGTGGCTCGTTGGAGTTGTTGCTGCGGTTGCAGTTGCAATTGCCGTTTGGGTAGTGCGGCGTGTCCCCACGCCGCCGCAACGGGCGGAGCGTCCATCGTCCCAGGTTGCGCCGTCGGTAGAGTCGCGTGTCCCGCGCGACCGCATTGAACAATACACCTTCAACCAGTTCTTTCCACGGCATACGGAGTCTTCGCATAAATGAGTGCATTTCCTGAAACATCGACGACGCTTCTGGCGAGGCTTGCCGAACGCGAGACGGGCATTGACCAGGCGGCATGGCGCATCTTCTTCGAGCGGTATCAGCCGGTGATGGTGGAGTATGCCCGGATGAAAGGCGCTGGGGATGAAGCGGAGGATATCGTGCAGGAGGTGTTTGCTGATCTTGCCAAGGTGTTCAAGGCGGGGCGCTACGTGCGCGACAAGGGGCGGTTCAAGAACTATCTCGCGAAGATGCTGCGGAACGAGCTTGTGAGCAGGTTCAGGCGTGGGCAGGCCAGGCCGGACAGGGACGGCGTGAACATCACCACCACCAGCGTGGTCGCGAACAAGGAGCTTCAGGTCGAGCCGTCGTTTGGCGAGATCGAGGCCGACGACGAGGCATGGGAGCTTGCGAGGCATCGTGCGGCAGTAGAGCACGTGCTTGCCAAGACGGCGCTTTCGGAGCAGTCGCGGCGGATATACCGCGAGCTGATGGAGACTGGCGAAAGCTGTGCGGCGGTGGCTCGCCGTCTCAAACTTCCAGCCGCGACCGTTCGTCAGGTCAAATCACGCGTCACGCGCATGATCGCTGCATTCAAAAAGACGACATAGGCACGCGGTATCTTTTCTCAAACCTCGTCATAGAATGTAGGTATGAGAAAATATAGGCCATGATAAGGCGTATAGTTGCTCGTATCTCATTAATGTGATATAATGTGCGGCGCAAGGAGGCAAAAGATGATAGGTAGAATCAATGAGATCAAACAGCTTCGGAACGGGGGTTCTGTCGGACGTTTATTCATGGCGCGGCAAATCCGCTGCGCCCGAAGTCGGTGATGCGCAGATCGACATGCTGATCGACCGCAGCGACCGGATTATAAACATCTGCGAGATGAAGTTCTCGAACGACGAATATGTAATGGACGCAGATGAGGGTCGAAAGATGCGCCGCCGAATCGAACTTTTCAGATCGGCGACAAAGACAAGAAAAGGTCTCATGCCGACTATGATAAGTTGCTATGGACTGAAGCGCAATGCCAACAGCGCGATAATCCAGTCTGTCATAACGCTTGACGATCTCTTCAAGTAGTCGAGCCCCTAGCGTAAAACGCGCTGCCAGCGCATTCGGAAGGGGTGATGTCCTCTATTGATATTGGTGGCAATGGTGGCATTTGTGAACAATTGAGATTTGTGAACAATCACTAGAGCCAGTTGCAAAACCTATCAGTTCGCCTCACGCAAAGTCCGCTAAGTCCGCAAAGTAATTCTAAAAATGAAACTTCGCGAACTTGGCGAACTTGGTGTGAGATATATGCGGAGGTTTTGCAATTACCTCACTAAGTTGCCGACGGGCGTTCAACTTGTTTTTGCGTCACCACTAGGCACTGATCTCTTCACTGTCACACTCCCTCTGATTTTTGCGTATAACCATTTTGCGGCTTGTATGCCTCAAGGGAATGTGGTAAACCACCGCTGCTTTCTGTCGGAAGACTGGTAATCGTTCGATAAGGGAAGGCACAGCAAAGGACGGTTGTCTAAGCGTCCCGACCGTGCGTCGTTATTTCCGGCGCTGCGGTTGGCGTATGTTTGGCGGCGTCCCGCACGCGATTCCCTTGGGCATACCAGTCGCCTCGACAGAACGAGTGGATCGTTCCCGACGTGAAATTTCTGAAAATTATTTTTCACGTCCGTTTCGTGTTGACCCAAAGGGACGTGAAATGGTAAAATGTCTGCGTTCACGTCCTAATGGAGGATTGCATGTTTGTCGGCAGAAACGAATTTCTTGATGATTTGTCTGCGCTGTGGCGCAAATCCACTTCGTCTCTTGTGGCCTGTCGCGGTCGCCGGCGAATAGGCAAGAGTACATTGATTGAACGTTTCGCGGAGAAAACTGCGGAAGTTTTCCTTTCGTTTGAAGGACTTCCACCGCGCAAAGGGATGACGAACCGCGATCAGCTTGATAATTTCGGAACTAGCCTTGCGCGGCAAACAAACAGCCCTAGACACATATTGGAGAACTGGCATGACGCATTTTTTTGGTTGAACGAAGCGGTCGACCGCAGGAAACGAACGGTTGTGCTTTTAGACGAGATATCATGGATGGGGGCGTATGATCCTGATTTTTCCGGACATCTGAAGAACGCATGGGATAAACTTCTTCACAAACATGATCGTCTCGTCGTGGTCGTCTGCGGCAGTGTGTCCGCATGGATCAAGAGCAACATTCTTGACAACACCGGATTTGCCGGTCGATTCTCGAGAGACTATATCCTCCCGGAACTGCCGCTTTCGGTCTGTCCGGCGTTCTGGGGTGCGACAGCAGAGAAGGTTTCCACCCGCGAGATGCTGGATTTGCTTTCTGTAACCGGAGGCGTTCCGAGGTATCTTGAGGAAATCGATCCCGGGCTTTCGGCCGATGAAAACATCCGGCGTCTGTTCTTCACGCCGCAGGGCAAGCTGTTCAAGGAGTTCGACGACATGTTTTCGGCAGTGTTCGGTGATGCTGCGGTGACGAAGAAGGCCATTCTGAAGTCGCTGGCCGGAGGTCCGCAAAGCGGCGCCGAGATTTCGGCTGGGCTTGGCATCGCCAACACCGGACACTTCACGGAGCATCTTCGTGCTCTTGCGGAAGGTGGATTCATTTCGGCAGACATCGGGTTGAACCCCGAAACAGGGAAAAGCGCGCGCATAGACCGCTACAGGCTCAAGGACAATTATACTCGGTTTTATCTGCGCTGCGTCGAGCCGCGGAAAAACGAGATTGCTGTTGGAGGCTACCGGTTGGGGTCGGTCGAGCAGCTGCCGGGCTGGGATGCAATAATGGGGCTTGCGTTCGAGAACCTTGTAGTCAACAACTGGAAGGAACTTCTGCCGCTCATGGGCGTGGGGAGTGCAATCGTTGAATCCGCTGCGCCCTACAGGCGGGGTTCGTCCGAAAGCGGGAAGGGACTGCAGATCGATCTCCTCGTGCAGACGCCGCGCACGGCATACGCGGTCGAGATAAAGAGAAAGAGAAGGATAGGACGCGAAGTTGAAGCGGAAATGGAGCAGAAGCTCAACCGGCTCAAGGTTCGCAAAGGTCTGAGTGTCCGTCCTGTGCTGGTGTATGACGGAGAACTTGATCCGCAGCTATCCGGCAGTGGATACTTTGCGGCGATCGTCGATGCCGCAAGACTTCTCGGACGATGAATGCACATACGCCGGGGATTTCCCCGCGCGAAGGCTGTTCGCGAAGCGGATGCCCTGTCTGGAGTGCGTCCCGCCGCGTCGTTTTCACCCCACTGTCACACTCCCTCTGATTTTTGCGTATAACCATTTTGCGGCTTGTATGCTCCAAGGGAATGTGGTAAACTACCACTGCTTTCTGTCGAAAGACTGGTAATCATTCGAAGGGAAGGCACAGCAAAGGACGGCTGTCTAAGTGTCCCGACCGTGCGTCGGTTCTCCGGCGCGTTGGTTGGCGTATGTTTGGCGGCGTCCCGCGCGCGATTCCCTTGGGCATACCAGTCGCCTCGACAGAACGCGCACGGGCGCCGCCTTTTCGTTTCCTGCGGGAGGGAGGTGGCTACGAACGTAAAACAAAAATGAAGAGGAGACAGAGAGTATGACATGCAAAGTGATAAAGGTTGCCGCGGCAGTATCTGCCGTAGTATGCCTTGGCACGGCTTCGGCCCAGCAGACGATCAGCGTCAATCTCGGGCGACAGGGGACTTCGGTGGCAGCCAAGGAGGAATCCGGCACCGTAAAGGTTCAGGGACGCGGCGTGGGCACAACCAAGGTGGCGGCTCTCAAAGACGCCTATCGTGATGCCATCGAGCGCGCAGTGGGGCTCTATGTGGATGTCGAGACTGTGGCCAAAAACGATGAGCTTATAAAAGAACAAATTCTCACTCAGTCGAATGCCTACATCACGGACTACCGCGAACTGGATGAAACTAGACTCGACGGTGGACTCATACAGTTGCGTATTCTCGCAACCGTGAAGAAGCAGGCGCTCACCACCAAGCTCACCAACGTGATGCCAGCGCAGACTGTCAGAATCGACAACTCCGGCCTTCAGAACGCCCATGCGCAACTTGTTACCAAGGAGAAGCGCGCCGAAGACGCCGCTGCGCTTTTGAAAAACGCGTTGGACGGCCTCAACCCCATGCAGTCGCTCATGGTCGCCAACATCCGCCCCGACACGCAGAAGATCATTACTGCCGATGATGTCAATAATGATAGGAGCGGGTATAGGCGCAATGAACGATTGAAACCTAATCAAGTGATGCTTCGTTATCTCTTTGAGGTAAAACTCGACCGCGAGAAGTATTTCAAGGAGTTCATGCCCAATCTCAAGAAGGTCCTTGATCAGATTTCCATTACGAAACCCAAGGAAATTCGTCTGACGGAACTGATGTGCGACCCAGGTAGTAGGACTGATTTTCTAGAAGGGAAACGGCGTCGAGGTATGAAGTATTCGCAGATGGTTGTGTATGATGACGCTTGTGATTCTTATGGTCAAGATGAAACCCCAATTCTGTATGATCCAGTCCATGTTTATTCTATTTTATGGCAAGGTGAGAATTGGCTATGGTCGTATAAATCTTGCTTTGTTAGTGAAGGTGATCTTCAACGTAGATTTACTCGAGGCGATTTTGGTCAAAGGTCAAACAATGCCCACGAATTGAATGTGACAGGAGATTCTTTTGTAAATCCCAACCGCATAACAAAGGTCTTGGTTGCCATGATAACCAGCCTTAACGCAGACTGCTCAAACGGCAAGGTGACTATTTACGAACTAGAAAAATCCATGGTCGATATCCTAAATGAATGGCACAAGAAAATGATTGGAAACGATCTTCGTCTTAGATCCATTAAAACTAACTACAACATTGTCCTTCTCGATAAAGATGGGGGGGAGATAGGCGTCTATCCGTGGCAGATTCCAAATGCCGTGTTGACGAACATTAAGTTTTCCGGCCATTTTGAGCCATACATGGTGTATGCTACACCGTTTGTTGGTTGCTTCGGTGAGAATCTGCTTCAGTGGCGCGACTTCATCCTTGAAAAAGACCAGCTCTCCAAAATCGTGTCAATTAAGATTGAACTGGCTGACTGACCGAGCCCATTTACCAACGACCGTCGCCTGACCATGTAGGTGGGTGGCTAAACAAAAACAACCAAAGGAAAACAACGATGAAAAAACTGATGACACTCGTAGTCTGCGGCTTCGCAGCCGCACTGTTTGCCCAAAACACCGCGCCTGCGGTTTCGCCCAAAGAAATAGCCAAACAAGATGCCGTCAATGAAATGTTACTTGATGACGATGGTGTTTGCATAGTAACTGCACCGGATGGGTCATTCCAGATTTTTACGCGTGGGACAGGTGTGTATAGGTTTGTTGATCCGCAGGTTGAACTCAATGCACGTAAGGTGGCGCGTTTGAATGCTGAAAAGCAATTGGCCAAGTTTATTTCTACAAAGGTTGAAGCGGAAGATGGTGCTGAGTCTCTTGTGAAGGACAGTTGCATCCTTGATGGAAACGGGATTGTTCAGTCGCAGAAAGCTTCGATAGAAATGATGCAAGATGTAAAGTCGAAGATTGTTTCAAATACAAGAGGCGTTCTCAACGGGCTTGTCACCGTAGAGTCGAAGAAGGTTCCTAATCCTGGTACGACATCAGGGTACATCCAGATAACGATGGTGTATTCCTCCAAGACTGCAAAGGCTTCGGCATGGATTGGAAAGAAGATGCAGGATCATGAGGCCGATTTGAAAATCAACGAGGCTAAAAACGAGGCACGCGTGAATGCCGCACGTCGGGCTGCTGAAAATGCGGCTCAGCCTGGGGCGGGAACTACAAATGCCGTAATGCGGCCTGTTGTCGGTGGAGATGCCGTTGCTCCAGTGGCTCCTGCGGCTGGTGGCCCCGTGACGCCGGTAAATCGTCCCGAGCACCGTGTGAACAAGACCGACTATTGAGGAACAACAATGAATTGGAGTGTGGTTGCTTTTGTGCCGTTGTTTGTCGCTATTGCGGCTCATTCGGCGGATTTTGGCTTTCCGTCTGAAGTCAAGGCGGCCCACCCCGAATTTTTCAATCCCGCGCACGTCTCGGTTGTTACAAACGGCGAAACCGCTTTCTATGTTTACAGCGGACGTGCGCGGCGGTTGTTCAAGAACATGCCGACAATGGCCCTACCTCAACTGCGCGATGCGGCGCAGTTGAGAGCGGAGAACACCCTCTCGCGTTTTCTCCTGAAGGGCGTTGCCAATCGAACAATGACGTTACGCGGAAGCCGCCTGATCGCCAAGGAGATCGATGGCGATTGGACGACATATGTGTTTGCGGTTCCCGTCGCAGGCGTTGGAATCGCGGAAACGCCAGTAAAACCGAGGCCCCGCGTTATTGAGCCGCAGACGAATAAAACCGCTGTGATTACGTCCGAGGCAAAGGCAAAGGAAGATGGTGAAACGGCGTTTCTAGCATTACTTGACCATGTTGACAGTCACCCTCGAGACAATTTGGCGCGTGCAAAATTGGCTCGTGCCATGTTTGACCGGCGACTTTACGATGAATCTGTCGAGCAATGTATGAAGGTGCATGATGCCTTGATTCCCATGATGTGTGCTGATGCAGAAAAAGAGGCGATAGAATCACTTTTGGCCGTTTCCGATGTGTTAAAGGAGTGTGGAGAGTACCGCCGAGCGAGAGACGGATACAGAGCCGTGCAAAAACTTGAAAGAAGCGAGTATCGCGGGAGAGCGTTGCAGGCATTGTCACAGTTGCAACTGAAATTAGGTGTGGAATGAACTAAAGAAAGGTGCAATGTCATGACAAATCGAAGTGTTCGATGTTTTCTTTCATCCTCGCTCGTTGCGGCGGTTCTATTGGCCGTGCCGGTAGCACAAGGTGCGGAGCAAATTGTCGACGTCGTGGCAACGGGATATGGCACGACTGTGCGTGAGGCGACAAAGGCTGCACTTCGGTCGGCTGTCGAACAGGTTGTCGGCACTATGGTCGACGCGACTACGCTTGTGGAGAACGACGAGTTGATTGAAGACGAAATCCTGACGTATTCGGCTGGAATGATTGCGACTTCCAAGGCGATCGGCGAACCGAAGAAGTCAGCTGACGGCATCTATACGGTCAAGATCAAGGCAAGCGTGAAGAAAAGTCAGTTGCAGGAAAAGCTCCGCGCCACGTCCGCCGTGAACGTCGCGCTCGACGGCGCAGACCTCTTCGCGCGTATGACCGCCGCGAAGGACAACCTCGCCGACGCCGAGACGATGATCAAGGCCGTTCTCGCCAAACACGTTGATTGCGTGGTCGCAGAGCCTGTCCCTGGCAGGAACGGCAAGTCGCCAATCGACCTTGACCCAAAGACAGGTGAGATCTTTGCGAACATCCGCGTACGTATCGATCAAGCAAAATACACACAATTTGCCAATGAAGTGGTTGAAAAGATAGGGCCAATGGCAACACGGAAGTTAGAACTGAGAAGTAACGAATTTAGCCGTCAGTACAAAGGTGATGGGATTTTTGATTATCATTTTAGGTATACGGACTTTCCCTTTCTTGTTATGACAAGTTTAAGAACCGGCTCTGCAATCGCTTATCAATTTGATAAAAATATTCGTAATACTATTCTGTCATGCCTTGATACAGGATCACTCGCAGTGGCGGTAACACTTAAAGATGCGCACGGTTCAGAAATGGCTAAATCTTTTAGAAAGATGCGTACTTATTCGCGTGGCTTTGCTACGTTATGGCTGACACTGTTTGCATGTGACAATGATTTTGGGTGCGTTATGCCGTTCTATTATGCAGAATTGAGAAACATGCGGGGCCTGTCCCCCAATATAATTTCTGCCGCCGAATAACATGCGGGGACTGTTCCCCGTGTGGTGTCATTGACGCACGCTCATTGCTTTTGCTGCTTGGAGTTTCGGAGTCTTGGAGTCAACAAGACCTTTTGAAGATTAGAGCACATCTGCGGGATTCATCGCCGATGGATAGATGCGCGGGCGAGTTAGCCCGCGCACTTCAAAGTTGTTTTTGCCAGTTGTTCTGGTTGTTTTCTATCTCAAAACGCATGGGTGAAAAACACAGGCGGCTAGGGATTGTCCCCGCATGGTGTTCGCAACCAAGCAAAAGGAATAACCTCTGCGAACTCTGCCTCTCTGCGTGAGATATGACGTGGCGTGGGAAAATGAGATGAGGCAATTGCAAAACCATGCGTGCATGGTGTGGCCGCCTCTGCCTTGCTGCACTAGGCACTAGTCTTTCCACTGTCACACTCCCTCTGATTTTTGCGTATAACCATTTTGCGGCTTGTATGCTCCAAGG
>JAEEGL016805863.1_pt1 | contig 11290 bp, 6 predicted proteins | sample 9134231 | NCBI WGS metagenome assembly JAEEGL01 (sample SAMN16246548, study PRJNA631951) | gut metagenome | biome: gut microbiome; feature: rumen; material: fiber-attached | host: Bos | place: Iran: Karaj | collected 2018-10
CCCATATTGGCTGGTTTGACAAGATGTGCCCCCGCGTGGGCGCCACGGACAACAGCGCCCGAGGAGAATCCACCTTTATGGTGGAGATGCTGGAAACGGCCATGATCCTCAACAACTTAAGCGCCCGTTCGCTGGTGCTTCTGGACGAGATCGGCCGCGGTACTTCCACCTACGACGGCATGTCCATCGCCCGGGGCATTGTGGAATTCATCCACGAATACGGCAAGGGCGCCAAGACGCTCTTTGCCACCCACTACCATGAACTCAACGACCTGGAAGGCCTCTTCCCGCGTGTGAAAAACTTCCACGTGACGGTGAAGGAAGTGGGCCGGGAAGTGCTGTTCCTGCGCAAGATCAAGGAAGGCGGCACGGCCCACAGCTTCGGTATCCACGTGGCCCGTATGGCCGGTATGCCCGCGCAGGTGCTGGAAAGCGCCGAACGCACCCTGAAAGCCCTGGAAAACAGCCAGAAACTGGATGCCATCGGCGCCCTCACGCCCGTGAAGCCGCACAACGTGAAAGAGGGCCGAATCGAGAAAGACGGCTCCCTGCAACTCTCTATGTTCCAATTGGAAGACCCCCTGCTGGAGTCTTTGCGCGACCGCCTCAAGGCCGCCGACATCAACAACATGACGCCCCTCCAGGCATTTGACCTGCTCCGCGCCTTGAAGGAGGAACTGGGGCTTTAAATCTCTACAGTAGCATCAGAATCAGGTCCAGAAAGGATCTGGCTGCGGTTTCGTTATGGGTGCCGCTCCGGTCGCGACGGTAGATAACGGCAGGGTGGCCGGCCTTTCTGAGTTCCTGTACCAGGCGGTCCGAGCATTCCACGGGAACATATGTATCCTGGACAGAGTGCCGGACATAGACGGGTACATTGTGGGGGAAATCCTCCCCGGGGCCGGGAACAACAAGGTTTTCCAAATCCTTCATCAGGCGGCGGAGATCTTCGTTATATCCCTCCCGGAAGCAGTCCGGATGAAGATAGGTATGAACGTCGGTACCATACCTTTGTGCCATCTCGGCCGGATTCTCCCGGCAGGACGCAATGTAGTCAAAATCCCGAAGAACTTTCCCGATGAACAGCTGTGCCGGATCCAGCGCCAGCCCCCGCCAGCGGTTGAGGCTCAGGGTGATGGCCGGGAACAGGAGAAAGCCGTTTTCTCCCAGTTGGAACGTGCCGCGAAGGGAAAGGCCGGGGTCGTAGGCGCCGCCTCCCAGGTAGATTTGCCGAAGTTTGACTCCCAGCTCCGGATGAGAGGCATAGTGACAAGCCAGGGCCAGCGTGCCGGGTGCCCCCAGCGAATAGCCAAAAAGGCTTGTCTCGGAAGGAAGGGTCCGCCTTTCACCCACAGAGCGGAAGTATTCCCGGACGGCCTGGCGCATATCGGCCGATACTTGCGCCGTGTTGCGGTTCAGAAGCAGGGGAATCACCTCGTCTTCACTGATGCCGTAGCCGATGGTGTCGGGAACAATAACCACGTATCCCAGCAAAGAAGGCAGCGTTTCCAGGGTATAAAGACGCTTGGATCCGCTCAGACCTTTTTCTTTGCTGAAGGGCGCCACCTCCACGGTACCCCGGAAAGCGCCTTTGACCGGATATGCCACAAGGCCCGAGGCAAGAATCTTATTTTCAAGGGGATCCTGCGTCCAATAGGTGATGGCCGTCATCCGTACCGTCTTCCCGAGGGAGGCGGCAAGAGAGAGGGGAAGCGTATAATGCTGCGAATCAAAATCTTCCCCGAACTCCACGAGAAGGGAGTCTATCTGCGCACGGGCGCTGAGCGTTTGCGAGGCCGGGGCCTGCACAAAGTTCTCCTGCGCAAGTCCTTCCAGACACACGAAAAATAGGGTGGCAAGAAGAAGGGCGCGTTTCATAAAACTATTTCCACCAATCCGGCTTGGTGTAGGTGAAGGATTCACGTTCGGCCGCCCAGGCTTCATTTACATAAACGGTATCGGCCCGGTCGGTGTACAGGATGCCGTCCAGGTGGTCGCACTCGTGCTGGAAAATGATGGCCGAATAGCCGCCCACTTTCTCCGTCACCGGCGTTCCGTCGGGCCGAAGATAAGAGATTTGCACGTTGGGATAGCGCTGGACCACGCCCCGGTAGGGCGGTACGGAAAGGCAGCCTTCGGGCCCCGGCGTCTTTTGTCCCCAGAGGCTGTCGATGTGGATATTCAGGTAAGGCTCAATGGGTTTTTCCGCTTTGTCATAACGCATCACCAGCACAATACGGCGGTTAATCCCCACCTGCGGCGCAGCAATGCCCACGCCATCCTGCGAAGGGTCGGTGAGGGTGCGGTACATCTTGGCCAGCAGCGTCTGCAGCTCAGCCGATTGCAGTTCGGCCGCGCCCAAATCCTGGCTGGGAGCCCGCAGGATGGCGCTGTCGGCCGGCATCACGGCCACATACATCACGGAGTCCGAGCGCTCAATTACCGTTTGCTCCCAGGCGGTCCACCCGCCGCGCGCAGTGCAGGCCGATACAAGTGCCACAACCGCAAGAATTTTAATCAATGGCTTCATGCCGCAAAGGTAGTAAAAAAGTCGTATCTTTGCAGTCTATGAAGCGCGTGCTCATCATAGCCTATTATTGGCCGCCGTCCGGAGGATCGGGGGTCCAGCGCTGGGTGAAATTCGTGAAATACCTTCCGGCCAATGGCTGGGAGCCCGTTGTCTTTGCACCCCGGAATGCCGATTATCCCTCGCTGGACAACTCTTTCGCCGCCGAGGTTCCCCCCACAGTGGAGGTGCTGCGGGGCCCCATCTGGGAGCCCTATGCTGCTTACCGCAAACTCACGGGCGCCAAAAGCACGGAAGTGACCGAAATCTCCAGCGGCAAGAAAAGCTGGAAACAGAAACTGTCCCTGTGGATCCGCGCCAATCTCTTTGTGCCGGACCCGCGGGTGGGTTGGGTACGCCCTTCCGTGAAACGGCTGCGTAAATATTTGGAAGAGAATCCGGTAGATGTGATAGTTACCACCGGTCCACCGCATTCCGTGCATCTGATCGGCCAGAAACTGCACCGAGCCACCGGCATTCCCTGGATTCCGGATTTCCGCGACCCCTGGACCCGGATGTATTACCTGAAATACCTCCCTATGACGGCTTTCACCTGGCGCCAACTCCGGCGGCAGGAACAGGCCGTGCTGGACCAGTGCTCCACCGTGCTCACTTGCACGCCGCTGGTGCAGGAGGAATTCGCCGCGCAAACCCGTACGCCCGTGGCCTGTATCACCAACGGCTACGACGAAGAAGACTTCACGGGCCCCGTACCGGCTTCGGACGGTCATTTCAACCTCACGCACACCGGTCTCTTTGCGGCCGATGGCAACCCTCTGACCCTGTGGAAAGTGCTGGGTTCCATGGCCGCCGAAGACCCGCAGTTCCGGGCGGCCTTCCGCCTGCGCCTGGCGGGAAAAGTGGACCGCGAAGTGCTGGAAGCCATTGGTGCACAGGGTCTTATCGACAACGTGATTTCCCTGGGGTACTGTGATCACGCCCGCGCTGTGGCCGAACAGCGCAGCGCCACGCTCCTGCTGCTGCCCCTGAGGAACGATCCTCAGTACAGGCCCATCCTGCCCGGAAAGCTGTTCGAATACCTGGCGGCCCGCCGGCCCGTACTGGGCATCGGACAGCCCGACGGAGCCATGGCCAGAGTGCTGGCGGCCACCGGCGCCGGCGTCACCGTAGACTGGGCCGATGAGTCCGCCCTCCGCGCCCACCTTGAAACCGCCTGGCGGCAGTTCCGCACCCCCGGCGGCGTCCCCGCCCCCACCGGCGAAATCGGCCCCTATTCCCGCCGTGCCACCACCCACGCCCTGGCAGCACTGTTGAACCGGGAGCAAAAACAGGCCGAAACGCTCCCGGAACCGAAAAAATAACCCAAAGGGGAGCAAAAACATGCTTTTTTGCTCCCGAACAGAACAGATATGAAGGATATTTGGAAAAAGATTGGCATTGCCTTGGGCATCATTGTCCTGTTCCTGGCGCTGAGTTATGGTTTTGTGCCGCAGGTGCTGCAGGGTAAGATTGTGAACCAGAGCGATATTTCCGGCTATGTGGGCATGTCCCACGAAATGACGGAGTGGAACAAGGCGCACCCGGACAACCCCACTTACTGGACCGACTCTATGTTTGGCGGTATGCCCACCACAGCCATCTCCACCCAGAACGGCGGCGACTATACGGAACCCCTCTATAAACTGCTGTTTTGGGGCAAGCGGCCGGCCACCTGGATTTTCGTGACCTTGCTGGGTGCGTTCCTTATGTTCCTGGCAATGGGGGTAAGCCTCCCTGTGGCCATAGGCGGCGCCATCGCCGTGGCTTTCTGCAGCTACAATTTCCAGATTATCCAGGTAGGGCACAATACCAAGATGCAAGCCATCGCCCTGATGCCCTGGGTCCTCGCCGCGGTGGTGTATACCTATCGTAAACAGCGCCCCCTTCTAGGGTCCGTTTTATTCGGCCTGGCGCTCAGTTTCCAAATCAAGGCCAACCATCAGCAAATCACTTATTACCTGGCTATTATAGTGTTGCTTTTCGCGCTGGTGGAGTTCATTCACACCATCCGGACCAAGGCCTGGAAACCGTTCATCACGGCCTCCCTTCTGCTGCTGGTGCTGGGCGGGGCGGGGATCGCCACCAATGTGAACAAACTGCTACCCCTGGCCAAGTACACCCCCAACACCATGCGCGGCGGTTCGGAACTATCTAAGGACCAGGACAAAGGAAGCAGCAAAGGCCTGGATCTGGAATATGCCACTTCCTGGAGCTACGGCTGGGAAGAACTGCCCAACCTGATGATCCCCAATTTCAACGGCGGATCGTCGGCCGGGGCGGTGGATCCGGAGAAATCGGCCACCATCAAACTGCTGCGTCAGGCCGGACAGAAGAACCTGAAGGAAACCGCCAAAAACCTGCCGCTCTATTGGGGCCCGCAGCCGTTTACCGCCGGTCCCATGTATATGGGCGCCATCTGTGTCTTCCTCTTTATTCTGGGCCTGGGCCTGTATAAAGGACGGGAGAAATGGTGGCTGCTGGCGGCTACCATCCTGGCCATCCTGATGGCGGTTGGCAGCCATTTTATGGCCTTTACCGAGTTCTGCTTCAAGTATTTACCGCTATATAACAAGTTCAGGACGGTATCCATGGCCCTGGTGGTACTGCAGGTGACACTGCCCCTGCTGGGCTTCGTGACGCTGGACCGCATCGCGCGGGGCGCATACGATAAAAACCGTTTCCGGAAGGCCTGGGGATGGGCTTTCGGCCTCACCGGCGGCTTTTGCCTGCTGGCCTGGCTGGCGCCCGGACTTTTCGGCAGCTTCGAATCGGCCGCTGACGCCCAGATGCAGGATGTGCTGGTGGAGGCCCTGGTGCAGGACCGTATCGCCCTTTTCAAGGCCGATGCCGCCCGCTCCCTGCTGCTCATCGTGGCCGCCGCCGGACTGCTCCTGTGGGCCTTCCTGCCCAAGGGACAGACGGAACACGCCAAGGCCTTCGCAGGCTTCGGCCGCCGGCAGATTGCCGCCGTGACCATCGGCCTGCTGGTGCTGCTGGACCTGTTCGGCGCCGGCAAACGCTACCTGAACGCCAGCCACTTCACCACGCCCAAAGACTTCGGCAAACCCTTCGTGGAGCGCCCTGTGGACCAGATAATCAAGGCCGATGAAGACCCGCAATACCGCGTCCTGGACCTCACGGTGAACGTATTCAATTCCTCCGTACCTTCCTACCACCACAAGAACGTGGGCGGCTATTCTCCGGCCAAGCTGCAGCGGTACCAAGACTTGATCGAACAGTATCTCACCGCCGAAATCAACGGCCTGTACAAGCAACTGAACCAGACGGAAGACCTGTTGGACGTGGAGGCCTGGATGGCCGATAACACCCCCGTCCTCAACGCCCTGAACACCCGCTATGTAATTCTGCACGGGGACTATCCTCCGCTGGTGAACGACGCCGCCTTCGGCCCCGCCTGGTTTGTGGATTCCGTAGCCGTGGCCTCCACTCCGGACGAAGAAATCGCCCTCCTGGGCGCCATCGACCTCCGCCACCAGGCCGTAGTAACAGAGGATATCAGTCTCTCTTGTCATTCTGAGGAGCGCAGCGACGAAGAATCCCCGTTCATCGAAATGACCTCCTACGCTCCCAATGAGCTGCATTACCGGTATACATCGGCCTCCGACCGCCTGGCCGTGTTCAGCGAAATCTTCTATCCCAATGGCTGGCACGCCACCGTGGACGGAGAACCCCTGGACCTGCTGCGCGCCGACTGGACCCTCCGCGCCGCCGTCCTGCCCGCCGGCTCCCACGAGGTGGTGATGACCTTCCTGCCGGACAGCTATCGGTTGGGTGCCTTGGTTTCGACCATCGCTTCTCTGGCTTTGCTCCTCGCCCTGCTCGCCGCCCTCGCCCTGCCCTGGCTGCCGTTCCGTAAAAAGTAAGGGAAAATGCGACGGCTCTCTCTCCTTTTCCTACTGGCGCTGCTGGGCCTAACTTTTCCCTCCTGCCGGGAACAGGAGGCGGAAACGCGTACCTACGAACTGACGGTGCTGGTTACGGACTCGTCGGAACGTCCCATAGCGGGAGCCCTGGTAAGGGTGGACCAGGATCGGGATTTGACCAACCAGGAAGGGAAATGCGTTTTTTCGGGCCTGACGGCCCAGCGGGTCAAGCTGGAAGTATCGGCCGATTCTTATGAACCGCAGTCCCAATGGGTGAGCCTGGAAGAGCAAGGCGCCGCGCCGCTCACGGTCCGGCTTTCGGATATCCCTCCCTACCTGTCTGTGGATACGGAGCAAATAGACACGAAGGCCCGGAGCGGCACCGCCACGCTCCAGATCGCTTCCAATACCGAATGGCGGCTGGAATCGGCTTCCGGGGCCCTGTCGTTTTCGCCCACGGAGGGAAAAGGCAGCAGCGTCGTCCATGTCCATTGGGATTTCCCGCAAGAGCCTGAGGACGAAGACCTTGCAAAGGCCGAGTTCTCCATTCTTTCCCGGACCGACGCGGTCACCATCCCCATCCTGTACCACCTGCCCATCCTGGTCACCCACGTAGATGTTTCCGTGCCCAACCTGGCCGTGCACTTTAGGGCGCCGGCCGTAGTCCACATTCGCTTTTCCCGAAAAGTGCGTCCGGTCAAATCCTGGATTACCGAGCCTTACGTTGAACTGGACATGCGCGCAGCGGATGCGTATACCGTGGACGTGGACATCCCCTACAAGATGATTCAACTGGGTGCCGACCGGGTCCTGGACCACGTGGCGGTGGAATCGGTCCTCGACGACGGCATCACGTTTGACGAGACTGTGATTGCGCCGCTTCACGACGGCCAGGTCACCCTTGAAGGCACTTTCCGGCACTGGACCTTCGGCGAAGACGAATCCACCCTCTGGCTTATCACCGACTCTCCCAAGCGCGTGTACAAGCTGGATGCCCGCAGCTTTGCCGTGCTCAAGCAGTTCGAGCTGGACTGGTCGCCGGAAAAAATCAGTTTCAACCGCTACAATCACCGCCTGTATGTGACCGGAGAAGGCGTTTTACGGGTGTTGGATGCCGAAACAGGCGCCCTTGTCAAAGTCATTTCCAAAGAGACCGACAGTCTGGACCACCCGCAATTCCCTTGCAATACCATCTCCAACGTGCTGTTTGCCGACAATGGCTTCGGCATTTTCATCACATCGAATGAAATAGGAACCTACCGGTGGTTTTTTATCGACAGCCGTGTCGACGACAAGGTGGAGCATACGCCGCTGGAGGAGGAGCTGGGTGATTCGTTCTACGAATACACCTTCTCAGATGCCTATTTGGATTACAGCCGGACCAAAATCATCAGCCGTATTACGTACAATCATCCGACGCTTCGTGTCATCGACAGCCGTGACAAGTCTCTGTCCTCCTTTACCGTGCGCGGGGATGCCAATGCGCCTGGGGTGGAATATGCCGGCGGATACATCCTGGACCAGAATGTCCACAGGGAGAAGGATCTCATGCTGCACTGCTTCCCTTACTCGATGGTGGTGCAGGACTATGCAAACGATACCTACACCACCCCGTTTGTGGATTTCGAGTTCCGCACCTCTGTCAACGATTTCTGCTATGGCGATATGTTCGGGGGCGACCTGTGCACTTACAGCATTCTGTGGGCTGGCGGGATGATGACCATTTATAACCATTCCACCAACATTGTACAATATGGTACGTACATCAAAGAAGTGGGAGTAGGGGCCGGGCAGGCGCTGATCACCTTCCTGGAAGGCGACCGGGTTGTTTTCCTCACCAACGATATCTGGGGCAACTGCTGCTTCACCACCATCAACACCACCCGCTTCGTGGAAAACTGACACGCGCGGGTGGCTGCTTCTACACGCAGGCGGCCAGCTGGCGGGCCAAATCCAGGAAGGCCTGGGAGTCCGGGCGGTCCAAAAGTGCTACGGGGGTGCCTTCATCGGCACCCTCTCTTATATCCTGTACCAGGGGAATCTGGCCCAGGAGCGGGATGTCCAGGTTGCGGGCCATCTGTACGCCGCCGTCCTGGCCGAAAAGGTAGTATTTCTCTTCCGGATGGGCCGCCGGGGTGAACCAGGACATATTTTCCACCAGGCCGTAGATGGGAATGTTCACCTGCGGATTGCGGAACATATTGGCGCCGCGGAGGACATCGGCCAGGGCCACGGCCTGCGGGGTGGTCACGATGATGGCTCCGTTCATGGGGACATCTCCAATGAGGGAGATGTGGATGTCGCCGGTTCCCGGAGGCATGTCGATGAGCAGGAAATCCAGCGGGCCCCACTGCGTTTGCAGGATGATTTGCTTGAGGGCGGTGGAGGCCATGGGCCCGCGCCAGATGAGGGCCTGGCCGGCCTGGGAGACGTGTCCCACGGAAAGCCACTTGACGCCGTATTTTTCTTCCGGAACGAAGAGATTGTCGTTTTCGTCCTCACCGAACATCTGGATGACGGCGTCTTCCGTGCCGGTCATAGTGGGGATGGAGGGGCCGTAGACATCGGCATCGGCCACACCTACGCGGTAGCCCAAGCGTGCCAGGGCCACGGCCAGGTTCACGGTGACGGTGCTCTTGCCCACGCCGCCCTTGCCGGAAGCGATGCCGATGATGTGGCGCACCTCCCGCAACTGGTCCAGGTTGAACTCAATGCCTTTGGGGGCGGGCTTGGCCGGATCCTTCACGATGCTGTCCACCGTAATTTCCGTTCCGCCGGGCAGATGCCGGTACAGACAGGCCTGCACGGCGCCGATAAGGTAGTTCTTCAGCGGATCCGGCCGCTTGGGGAAGGCCAACGTCACGTGGACGGCTCCGTTATCGGCCTGTTCTATCTTTTCCACCATACCCAGGGCCACGATACTCTGGTCCCCCTTGGCAGGATGCTGTACTTCCTGCAGCCACTGCAGGACATCAATCTTGTTCATACGTTCCGCTTGGGTTTGCAAAATCCGAACGACAAAAGCTTATTTCGCGAACGTCAGTTCGTTGATGATGTTGGAGGCACCGCCGTACTTCTCCACCAGCCAGAGGACATAGCGGATGTCTACGCAGATGCAGCGCTGCAGTTCCGGTTCGAACATTACGTCGGAGCTCATGCTTTCCCAGTTGCCGTCGAAGGCCAGGCCGATGAGATCGCCCTTGGCGTTCAGCACCGGGGAGCCGGAGTTGCCGCCCGTGATGTCGTTGTTGGTGAGGAAGCAGGTGTGCAGGGTGCCGTCCTTGTCGGCCCAGCGGCCATAGTTCCTGGCCAGCAGCAGTTCCTTGATCCCGGCGGGCAGGATGAATTCGGGATCATCGGGATTCTCTTTCTCCAACAGGCCCTTGGCGGTGGTGTAGTAGAGATACTTCAGACCATCCTTGGGGCTGTAAGGCAGCACTTTACCATAGGTGAGGCGCATGGTGGAGTTGGCATCCGGGTACATGGCCTGGCCTTTCTGCCACTCCAGCAGGGCTGCGGCGAAGTTCTTGGTGGCCTTGTCATACCGGGCTCCCTGTAACGGGTCTCCATAAATGGCGGTATAGCGCGTCATGAGTACATCCATAATGTTGTAGTACAGTTTGCCGGCCGGATCCTGCAGAAGCTCCTCGAGGGATGCGTCCTTTACCTTATCATAGGAAGTGAACAGACTGTTGTCGAACAGGGAGTCTACATAGGGGACCAGATCCCGGGTGGCATAGTCCGGAATGTCCAACATATCCTCCGGGGCAGCTTTCTTCCGGTAGAAATCCAGCAGGGCCACGGCTTCCTTGCGGTCCAGGGGCTCCACATAGTCGCGGTAGTAGCCGGCGAAAGTCTTTTTGGCGGCTTCCAAAGCGGCGACACTGTCTTTCCCCGCTTTCAGCTGGCGGCTGTAAAGGTTGGTGAGACCGCCCACAAAGCTCACCAGTTCAATGCGGTAGGGGGCTTCAATCAGCAGGGTGACGGCGCTGCCGGCCGAAGTGGCATCCACATACTTGGCAATCTCGGCCACGGGGTCGCCGTATTTTTCCTTGCGGGCGGGATCGGCATCAATCCAGGCCTTCAGGGCGGCCTCTTTTTCCTCTTCCCGGCCGATGATGTTCAGGTTGGCGAAGGCCAGTTCTTCACCCTGCCATTTCTTCCAGCCATTGGCGCTGCTGGCATAGGTGTCGGCATATTTCAGCTGGACGGAAGGGTCGGCACACATAGCTTCCCACATAATGTCCTGGCGCACGGTGCGGGCTTCGATGGAAATACGGTGATCGGCCATCATGTCCTTGAGCTGGGCGGCCGTCTGATAACGCTGGGTGCGGCCCGGGTAGCCCATGATCATGGCGAAATCGTTCTCCTTCACACCGCCGGTGGCGATCTTCAGGCTTCTGGCGGGCTTGTAGGGCACATTCTCCGGGCTGTAACTGGCGGGCAGGTTGTCCTTACCGGCGTATACACGGAACATGGAGAAGTCGCAGGTGTGACGGGGCCACATCCAGTTGTCGGTCTCACCGCCGAACTTACCCATGGATGCCGGGGGTGCCCCCACGAAGCGGACGTCGGTGTAAGTGCGGTACACAATGAGGTAGTGTACGTTGTCATTGTAGAAGCCCGTCACCTGCACGCGGCAGCCGGGGTTGGCTTCCTGGGCGGCTTTCTCGATGTCTTCGGCCTGGGCGCCGCCTTTTTCAATGGCGTCGGTCACGTCTTCCATCTTCACCAGGAAGGTGACGGTAAGGCCGGGGCAGGGGATTTCCTCTGCGTAGCTCTTGGCCCAGTAGCCGTCCATCAGATAGTTGTGGTCGTCGGTGGACAGGCGCTGGATGGA
>JAEEGL017085463.1_pt1 | contig 11290 bp, 9 predicted proteins | sample 9134231 | NCBI WGS metagenome assembly JAEEGL01 (sample SAMN16246548, study PRJNA631951) | gut metagenome | biome: gut microbiome; feature: rumen; material: fiber-attached | host: Bos | place: Iran: Karaj | collected 2018-10
ATAAAATATTTAAATTAAGAAGGCATCCTAAGTATGCTTTAGATAATGCATCTAAATATTTTAATTTAACTCCATTACAAGAAGATATTATTTTAACTCATATGTTTCCTGTTACTTTTACACCACCAAAATATTTAGAAAGTTGGATAGTAGATATAGTAGATGATATATCAGCTATATATGAAAAAACATATACAGTAAAAAAAGAATTACAGGCAGCAACTTTATTTATAATAGTATTATTAATAAGTTATATAAAATAATCAGGAGGACTTATGGTAGAGAGTATAGTAGGTAGTTTAATAGCTTTTTTTGGAGGATTAAAGAATATTCCTTTTGGAAAAGAATTAATTGTTTTTATAATTTCTTTAATGCCAATATTAGAATTACGTGGAGGTTTAATTGCCGCAAGTTTACTTAATTTAGATCCTATTAAAAGTTATGTAATTTCTATTATTGGAAATATTATTCCAGTACCATTTATATTATGGTTAATTACTTCTATTTTAGATTGGATGAGAAAAAGTAAACATTTATCTAAAATAGCAAAATGGTTAGATAAAAAAGTAGATAAGAATAAACATAAAATTGAAAAATATGGTTTTTGGGGATTAGTATTATTTGTAGGTATACCTCTTCCTGGTACTGGAGCTTGGACAGGGTGTTTAATCGCCGCATGTTTAGAAATGGATAGAAAGAAATCATTTTTAGCGGCTATGATAGGAATATTTATGGCTAGTATTATTATGATGATTATTTCTTTTGGACTTATAAAATCTATAATAGGATGAAAATCCTATTTTTCTTTGTCTTTTTAGAATAATTATTATATAATGATAATAAGTAATAATAGGTGATTATATGTATGATTTTTTATTTCTATTTTTAATATTTTTTATCTATTCAGTAATAGGTTATATTATAGAAGTAACTTCTTGTAGTGTTATTTTTAAAAAATTAACTTTAAGTAGAGGTTATTTAATAGGACCATATATTCCTATTTTTGGATTTGGTGCCATATGTATGATTTCATTTTTAGATAAATATAAGAATGATATAATCACACTTTTTATATTAAGTGTGGCTATATGTAGTATACTTGAATACTTAACGAGTTTATTAATGGAAAGAATATTTAAATTAAGATGGTGGGATTATTCTAATAAAAAATTTAATATTAATGGAAGAATTTGTTTAGAAAATGGTGTTCGTTTTGGTTTAGGAGGAGTTATTGTAGTTAAATATTTTCATCCATTACTTTTAAGCTTTTTAAATTCTTTTAATCCTAATACAATTATAATTGTAGGATGGATATTATTTGGAATAGTAATGTTTGATTCAGTTCTTTCTACTATTACAATATCTAAATTAAAAATAGATACAAAAAAATATATTAAGAAAGATTCCACTGATGTTATAAAAAAGGAAATATCAAATTCATTGAAGAAATATAATGTATTTTATAAAAGAATTATATATGCTTTCCCCAATATAAAATTTAATCAAAATATTATTAAGATGATGGAATATATGGAAGAACAATTGAAAAAAAATATGAAATTAGTAAAAATGGAAAAAAAGGGTGAGAAAATAGATGGAGAATTTTAAATATAATAAAGATTTACATAAAAATATTTTTAGAGGATATGATATTAGAGGAATTTATCCAAAAGAGATTGATGAAGATACAGCTTATAGTATTGGTTTAGGTTTTGGTACACATATTCAAAAGTTAGGATTTACAAAATGTGTAGTAGGTCATGATAATAGAATTTCATCTGTTCCTCTTTATATTGCTTTAATAGAAGGTATTAAAAAAACAGGATGTGATGTAGTCGCAATAGGATTATGTACAACACCAATGTATTACTATGCATGTATAAAAATGAATATACCTAGTGGAGTTATGGTGACAGCTTCTCATAATCCTAAAGATGATAATGGATTTAAATTTGCTTTTGATGAATCTGGAAATTGTAAAGGTCAAGAAATACAAGATTTTTATGAAGAAATAGTTAATGGTGAATTTTTAAGCGGAGAAGGTAAAATAACTAATTATGACTTTGTCGATGAATATATAGATTTATATAGAAACAATTTAGAATTTGGGAAAAGAAGATTAAGAGTAGTATTAGATCCAGCTAATGGTGCTACTTCCTTTATCGCAAGAAAAATATATGAATTATTCCCAATAGATTTAATATTTATAAATGAAGAATTAGATGGTAATTTTCCTAATCATCATCCAGATCCTTGTATTGAAGAGAATTTAACACAATTAAAAGAAAAAGTATTAGAAGAAAAAGCTGACGTTGGTATTAGTTTTGATGGAGATGGAGATAGATTAGGTGTTGTAACTAATACTTCTAAGTTTATTTCTAATGATATATATATGATATTAATTATTAGAGATATAATTAATAAAGTTCATAAAAAAGAATTTTTATATGATGTTAAATGTTCTAAATCATTAAGTGATGAAATAGATAAATTAGGAGGAATCGGGATATGTTATCGTACAGGTAATTCCTACACTAAGGCTAAGGTGAAAGAAGATAATATTCCTTTTGGAGGAGAGTTATCAGGACATGTCTATTTCAATGATAGATGGCCATGTTTTGATAGTGGAATTTACGCAGGACTTAGACTACTTGAAATACTTTCTCGAACTAATTTAAATATTGAAGAACTACTTAAAGGAATTAATTATTATTATTCAACTCCAGAAGAAAAATTTTCATCAAATGATGAAATAAAATTTAAAGTAATAGATAAAGTATTAGAGTATGTAAAAGAAAAAGGTTATAACTATATAGATATAGATGGAGTAAGAGTTAATTTTGATGATGGTTGGGCATTAGTTAGAGCGTCAAATACAGGACCTAATATTACTGCGAGATTTGAAGCAAAGAGTGAAAATAGATTAAAAGAATTAAAAGATGAATTTGAGGGAATAATAAATGAATTCAACAAATAAGAAAAAAGTATATGTTTATAAAATGAATTTAATCCCAGCTAACGGGTTATGTATTTTAATATTTATTTTAATGATAATTTTTTCAAGTATTTTGAAAATAACTTTTTATGTAAATAATATTAATTTATTAGTATTATTTATATCTATAATTGGATATTTGATGTTACATGAATTACTACATGGAGTAGGTTACTTTATAGGTGGAACTAAACATAAGAATATAAGTTATGGGATCGAATTAGAAAAAGGAATATTTTATGCTATGGCATATCAAGAATTATCTAAAAAGAATATTTTAATATCATTACAAATGCCATTTATAGTAATAGGAGTTATTACTTATATAATAGGGGCAATATTTAATATTCCAATATTAGTACTATTATCTATTATTAATATTTGTGGTGCTTGTATGGATATTGTAATGTTTATATTCTTTTTAAGATTACCTAAGGATATTAAATATTCAGAATCTGGAGTGTCTGATGAATTTGTAATTATTACTGATAAAGATATTAGTAATAAGAAAAGTTTATTTTTAAAAAATATAAAAGTAAAAGATTATAAGATGGAAGATTTTGATTTTAATAATATTAAAAAATTTAAAATTACTAAATTATCAGTAATTATATTAATATGTTTTATCTTATTAGGATTAATTAGTATTTTTATTTAAAAAATATGTAAAGTTATTGTTTCTATATAGAAACAATTCTTTTTTTTTGATATATTTAAATAGATTGTGAGATGGTAGTATGGCAATTACTAAAGAAGAGTTTTCAAAGGAAGAAAAAATCTTAGATCGTGTAAATAAATTATTAAAAGATACTCTTGATAATTTAGCAGTTGATGTTAAAGTAGGAGAAGAGGATTTAATAGAATTTAAAAAGATGATATGGTCTGATTCTAATAGTTTTGATTCAGGGGAAATTACTCAAGTAAAAGCAACTACTGAGTTAGAGGCTAATAAATTTTTTCGTAAACAAGATTATTTAAAAAGACTAAGAATGATTAAAAATAAACCTTATTTCGCATCTATTGTTTTTAAAGATTCATCTGATAATACTTTATATAATATTTATATGTCATTAACATATTTAAAAGATAAAAATGAAAATAATATTTTATATGATTGGAGAAGTCCAATATGTAGTTTGTTTTATGATTATGAGACTGGGCCTTGTAGTTATAATGCACCCGGAGGAGTTATAAAAGGTGAATTAAAAAGAAAAAGGCAATATAAAATAGAAAATAATAAATTATTAGGAGTATTCGATAATTCTTTAAATATAGATGATGATATACTACAAGAAGTATTATCACAAGAGTCTAGTGAAAAGATGCAAAATGTTGTTAATACTATCCAACAAGAACAAAATCAAGTAATAAGAAATTTAGAAGATAATAACTTAATTGTTCAAGGTATTGCGGGGAGTGGAAAAACTACAGTAGCACTTCATAGAATAGCGTTTTTACTTTATAGATTAGAAAATCTAAATAGTAATAATGTTTTAATATTCTCTCCTAATAATATATTTACTGAATATATTTCTGAAGTTTTACCATCTTTAGGAGAAGCTAATACACTACAGACAACTTTTTCTGATTATTTAGAAAGTTTTATTACTGAATATAAAGAAGTAGAAACATTTACTGATTTTATTTCAAGATTTTATTCATATAAAGAAACTAATAGAGAATTAGTTAAATATAAACAAAGTGATAGAATAATAGATGATTTAGATGCTTTTATTGATGATTATATAGAAAATTGTATGTTTACTAATTCATTTAATGAAACAGAAAAATTTTATATAGTTAAAGATGATATTAATTATATGTTACATGAAAAGTATGATAGATTACCTCTATTTGAAAGAGTAGAAGAAATAGCAGATAAATTATGCTCTAATAATTATAAAGGTAATTTAAAAAAGAAAAGTACATATATAAAGCTATTATATGAGAATAGTAATTTTAAAAATAATATAAAAGAAATATATAAGGAATTTTTAAATAGTGAATACTGTAGATTTGATTTAGATGAAAAAACAATTAATAATTGTATTAATAAAGATACTATTAATTATGAAGATGCCTTAATCTTTGCATATATTAAAGGAAGACTTTCAGGATTTATCTATGATGGTAATATAAGACAAGTAATAATAGATGAAGCACAAGACTATAATAGACTTCAATATATTATTATTAATCAAATATTTAGAAAAGCAGATTTTACAATACTAGGAGATATTAATCAAAATATTAATCCATATTATCACTATAATTCATTAAATGAATTATCAACAATATTTGAGGGAACTAATAAATATATAGAATTACTAAAGACATATCGTTCATCACCTGAGATAATTAGTTATACTAATAAAATATTAGGATTAAATCATGTTAATGCAATTAGAAAAGATAATAATAAACCAGTAATAGTAAGAAAAAATATTGATATAACGACTAGTATAATTGAAGATGTTAATACTCTTCAAAATACTTATAAAAGTACAGCTATTATTACTAAAGATATGAAAGAAGCAGAAAACTTATATAATTTAATTAAAGATAAGATTAATATTAGTTTGGTAGATCATAATACTAAAGGTTTTAATAAAAAATTAGTTATTATGCCAGCATATGTTTCTAAAGGATTAGAATTTGATAGTGTAATTGTATATAATAATAGAGATAATTCATATAAGAATAATGAAAGAAATCTATTATATGTAGCTTGTACAAGAGCTCAACATGAATTATATATATATAATTAACAAAAAATACTTGAATTGTATATTTAGTTGTGGTAGTATTATTTCTACAATGGAGGGAATAATATGTCTAAAAACAGTGAAAAACAAAGAAATAGAAAAGAAAAGCAGGCAGAAAATTATTTAAAAGAATTAGAGGAAGTATTTAGTAAAGAGGAAGTATCAATTATTAAAACTATATTTGCGGCTGTAAAACCATCAATTGGTCCAGACTATTATGAAGATGCTATTAATAATTGTTGTAAAGCATTAATTGAAAGTAAAATAGAAGGAAAAGAGTTTGATTCTAGTATTCCTGTAAGAGAAACTTATAAAGAAACAAAATTTAGTAGAACAGATCTAGTACCATTAAAATCAATATCTCAATTACCTCGTGATATGCAAACATATTCTGATGAAGATAAACGTGATCATGAAGTAATGAAACACAAGATTTATTTAACTTTTGTAAATATAGAAGGTATTCATGAAGTAATTGAAAACTGTCATTTGACTAATCCTGATGTAGCCAGAATTGTAGCTCAAGCAAGAGCTGATGATTGGGTAGAAGATATGCCATATGTTATTAACGATTCTGAAAAAAATAAAAAAAATATAATTAAGTAAGATTATCTCTTACTTTTTTTATTTGATATAAAGTAGTAATTATAATATTAATGGATATTGCTATTATTAAACTCCATAATCCTATTTTTAAACAAGAAAAGATAAATAAGAATATAGTTCTAGTTATAGTCCCTAATAAAGTAGAATACATATTATATTTACTTTTTCCTAACGCATCTAATACACTAGATAAAGGTGCTTGAATATATTGAAGTAAACATATTGGAGAAAGTATTCTAGTATAATTGATTCCTTCATTAGTATGGTATAAAATGTTTAAAAATAATTTTGGATTAATTACTAGAATAATGGTTATAGGTAATCCAATAACTAAAGATAAGATAATTGCTATTTTAATTTTTCTTTTAATAGATTTTAAATTATTATTTATGTAGTCTTTAGAAATAACTGGAAGTAATGCTTGAGATAAGGCTAATGTAAAAAAAGAAGGTAATAGAATCAATGGAATAACATATCCTGAAATAATTCCATATTCTTTAGTGATATAATTTAGAGAATACCCATTTAATAATAAAATATTTGTAAGAATAATAGGCTCTAGAAAGAAACCAATACTTCCTATTAATCTACTAGTAGTATTAGGTATACATATTTTTAAACTATCTTTTATATATGTTTTATTAGGCTTTAAATCATCTTTATTTATTTTAATGTTTTTTGGTAAGAAAAAAATTAAAATTATAGTAGAGATTATTTCACTAATAATATTTATTAGTATTAAAAAACATACTACATATTTTATACCTAATGGTTTTATTATAGGTAATAAATAGATTATAATTATAAGTCTTACTAAATCTTCTACTATATTAGATATAAAATGTGGTAACATCATTTCTTTTCCAAAAAAATAACTCCTACATATTGATGATATTGTGGTAAAAGGAATTACTAAAGCCATAGATAATATAGAAATATAAGTATCTTCATTATGAAGAAGACTATTACTAATAATAGGGGATAATATAACTATTAGAATAATTAATATAATGTTTATTATGATTAATATAGGAAGTACTGAGAAAATTAATTTCTTATTACTTCTTTTATTTTCAGAAATTAATTTAGATAAAGTAATTGGTAAACCAAATTGACTTAGACTAATAAGTAACATAAAAGTAGGTAGAATACTCATATAAACACCTAAACCTTTAGTACCTAAATTTCTAGCCAACATAATCTTAATAATCATTCCTAATAGTTTAGTAAGTATTCCTCCAATTAACAAAATAATTGTTGATTTAATAAATTTATCTTTCATATTAAATTTTATGAAAAAAACTATACCATTATCACGAATTATATGATATTATGAATTTGGTAAGTAATAATCAAAATGTAAAAATACTTGTCAAGAAGTAAAATTAGTTTAGATAATTTAATCATAAAATTAAGTATTATGTTAAACTATAATGGAGGTGGACAAAAATGAGTTTAGTAGAGTTTTTAACATCAAAAGAAATTGTTGTTGTCTATGCCATTGCAGCAGTAGCTTCTCTTTTATGCTTTATTATTTATATTGTAGAAATGAATAAGGTTAAAGCATTAAAAAAACATAATACTAAAGAATTAAATAAATTAGTTGAAGAAATTAAAGATGAATATATTGAAATGTATGAAGTAAAAGAGTCAGTTGAAGTTCCAACAATTGTTGAGACAACTTTAATAAATGAGGAAAAAGAAAATGAAATAAGTGTCTCTCCAATTATTACAAAAATTGAACCTGTAGAAGAGGTTCAAGAATTAGAGTATGTTGAGGCTATGCCTTCTATTGCTGAAGCTCAAGAAGTATTAGAAAAAGCTAAAGAGGAATTAGAAAAAAATGAAGTTGAAAATATAGATTTAACTATATATGAACAAGAACAAGAAGACAATGCAATTATTAGTTTAGAAGAGTTAGTTAAAAAAGGAAAAGAAATATATGAGAATAATGAATTAAGAGATTATTCTGAAGATATAACTGCTCCAATAAGCCTTAATGAATTAGAAAAGAAAGTTGGTAAAACTGCTAGTAGTATTACAGATACATTTATAATTGAAAATGTAGTAAGTGAAGAAGAAGTAATGGAAGAGTTAGAACCAACTATAATTGAAAATAAAGAAGTAGTAGAAGTAGAAAAGAAATTCAAGAGTAGTCCATTTATTTCACCAATATTTGGTATAGAAAAAGAAATAACTCCAAAAGAAATAGAACTTGAGAATACTGCCAATTATGATAAGTTAGATGCAGAAATTAAAAAGACTAATGAATTCTTAATGACATTAAAAGAATTACAGAAAAATTTGGATTAAGTGACTAAGTCACTTTTTTTCTTGACTTATTAACTGAATGTGATATATTATTTAGTACTATTCAAGAAAAAGGTGATAATATGAAGAAAGATGATATAAAAAGAATAGATATAAATAGTAAAACTTTAAAAGAATTAATGGAAGAAAGTAAAGGGCTAAAACTAGTTAGAGTTAAAAATACTGGTAAAAAACTAAAAAAAGTTTTATTTAATTTATTTCGTGATGAAGTAAAAAGAAATCTAATAAATTATGATAATTCAATAGAAGAGATTTCAAAGGAATTAGAAAAAGAATCTAATTGGCGTATGGTAGATAGAAAGACTTTAGTTCCAATGGATATGATAAGTGAAGAAATAGGGAAATGTAGTGTAGTAAGAGAACAATTTGAATTTATTCCAGGGGTTACAGAAGATGAAGATAGTTATAGAATAGAAACTAGATTTTGTCGAACTAATAATTTTAGATTAAAAGAATTAGCTAAATATTTAGCATCTCAGGATAGACTTGTAGAATATTCAATAAGAAGTAATTTAAAAGATGTTAAAGATTATCAATTAGCTAAAGATTTATCTATTTATTTAGGTTTTATTGATTCTAAAGAAGAAAAAAAAGAAATTACAAGTAAGCATCTTTAAGATGCTTTTTTTGTTGAAAATAAAGGGAATTTTGTGTCAAATAAAGTAAATTAAATTGAAAAAAAACACATCATTAGGTATAATAAAATATAGTGAATATTAGTAGTGATAAGAATGGCTGTAAAATATGATGCATCATCAATTAAAATACTTGAAGGATTAGAAGCAGTTAGAAAACGTCCAGGTATGTATATTGGATCTACTGATAAAAGAGGTCTACATCATCTTATTTGGGAAATAGTAGATAACTCAGTAGATGAGGCTATTAATGGATATGGTGATTATATTAAAATAATACTTCATAAAGATGGCTCAGTTTCAGTTGAAGACCATGGACGTGGTGTACCTACAGGTATGCATGAATCTGGAAAATCTACTCCTGAAGTAATATATACAGTACTTCATGCAGGAGGTAAATTCGAGTCTGACGGATATAAAGTATCAGGTGGTTTACATGGAGTTGGTTCAAGTGTAGTTAATGCTTTATCTAAATGGATGGAAGTAACTATAAGACGTGATAAAGAAGAATCATACATAAGATTTGAAAATGGAGGTCATGTCGCTACTCCATTAAAAGTAGTTGGTACTACTAATAGAACAGGTACTACTGTAAGATTTATGCCTGATGATGAAATATTTTCAACAACTCATTTCTCATTCACTACTGTATGTGAAAGAATGCAAGAGTCTGCATTCTTATTAAAAGGTATAACTATTGAAGTACAAGATGAAGAAGATGGACGTGAGGCTAAATACTGTTATGAAAGAGGTATAGAAGAATTTGTTGAAGAATTAAACAAAGGCAAAACTACCCTTCATAAGGTATTAACTTTCAGTGGCAACAAGGATAAAATCGATGTAGAAATTTCAATGCAATATACAGATACTTATAATGAAAACATAGTATCTTTCGTTAATAATGTTAAAACAATAGATGGTGGGAGCCACGAAGTAGGATTTAAAACAGCACTAACTCGTGTATTTAATGACTATGCTAAAGCAAATGGTTTTGTTAAGGGCAAAGATAAGGCATTTGAAGGTAGTGACGTTCGTGAAGGATTGACTGCAATTATTAGTTTAAAGATTCCTGAAGGAATATTACAATTTGAAGGACAAACTAAAGGTAAATTAGGAACTCCTCAAGCAAAGAATGCTGTAGAAAATATTGTTACAGAACAATTAAAAGTATATCTAGAAGAAAACAAAGCAATAGCTACAGATATTATTAATAAGAGTTTAAGAAGTAAGATTGCTCGTGAAGCTGCAAGAAAAGCCAGAGAAGAAGCTCGTAAGGGTACTAAGAAAAATAATAAAGAAAGATCTCTTTCTGGTAAACTTGCTCCAGCTCAAAGCAAAGATAAAACTAAAAAAGAATTATTCTTAGTCGAGGGTGATTCAGCAGGTGGTAGTGCTAAACAAGGTAGAGACCGTTTATACCAAGCTATTCTTCCACTAAGAGGTAAAGTTCTTAATACTGAAAAAACAAAAGAAGAAGAAATTTTAAAGAATGAAGAAATTAACACAATGATTTATACAATTGGAGCTGGATATGGTTCTAACTTCGATTTGAATGATTGTGAGTATAGTAAAGTAATAATCATGTCCGATGCCGATGAAGATGGAGGACATATTCAGTGTCTACTTCTAACATTCTTCTATAGATATATGAAACCATTAATTGAAGATGGACGTCTTTTCGTAGCTTTACCACCATTATTTAAAATTCAAAGTGGTAAGGACGTTGAGTATGCCTACACTGTAGAAGAGATGAAAGAAAAATCTAAAGGTAAAAAATGTGATATTCAAAGATACAAAGGTCTTGGTGAAATGAATGCAGATCAACTTTGTGAAACAACTATGAAGCCAGGTTCAAGAACATTAATAAGAGTAAATATAGAAGATGCACAACTTGCAGAAAAAAGAGTATCTATTCTTATGGGAGATGATGTACCTCCTCGTAAAGAATGGATTGAAGA
>JAEEGL017315854.1_pt1 | contig 11290 bp, 6 predicted proteins | sample 9134231 | NCBI WGS metagenome assembly JAEEGL01 (sample SAMN16246548, study PRJNA631951) | gut metagenome | biome: gut microbiome; feature: rumen; material: fiber-attached | host: Bos | place: Iran: Karaj | collected 2018-10
AATTGGAAAAGGAGCACTAAGTTTATGGTTGACAATCGTAAGGGAAGTAATATTTCCAGTATCATTTACCTATCTGTTTGGTATATATCTTGGTTGGCGTTTACTAGCAATTTGGACTGGACTGGCACTGGGTAGAGTCATTTCAAGTATTTTAAATTTCATATTCGCAAGATATACCATAAAAATTATTAGAAAAAGAATGGATATTTAATCCATTAATAATTTTTTAAATCTATTTTTATAACCATTTTTTTCTTCTGAAGAACCATAAAACCAGTAAACTGATTGCAATACAGGAAGCAAATACTAACGGGTAACTCATCCGATATTCAAGCTCAGGCATGTACTTGAAGTTCATTCCATACCATCCGACAACCAACATCAATGGTGTAAATACTGTAGTAACCATAGTTAGAAGTGTCATGATATGGTTCTGTTTAATGTCCAGGTGAGTCTTATATACATCACGAAGCTGTATGGTATAATCCCTTATACTGTTGGAAAGATCTCTTAAACGCTCTACTCTATTAATGAACATTCTGAAATATCTTAAGTTCTCCTCTCTGAAGAACCTGTTTTCATTTTCTTCGAACACTTCACCTAAATCTAATAATTGTTCGTAATGTTTTTTTAAATCCCTGATGTCTACACGAATATCGTTAACTCTTTGGGAAATAAGTTCGTCATCATATATGATTTCATCTTCCATTTCATCCAATTCTTGTTCATATTTTTCCATCATTCGGAAGTCATCTTTGATTATTTCATTTAAAAAATCATAGATGAAACGTTCTAAACTTGGTAATCTCCATTTTTTTCGTTTTTTAATTCTTCTAACTATTTTTCGTGATTCAAGAGTATCATCAATGAATACTATTCCCTTTTCATCCAAAGCAAATGCAAATTTAATTTCTTCGGACTGAACATTTTTCCTGTTGGGAATGAAAAATGTTCCCGTAATTGAGTCAAAGTTTTCTTCAGCTTTTGTTACGTGAATATTTGTTGTTTTTGGTTCAAAATCTATCCCCATTTTAAACGTGTTCTTTTCTTTTTCCCAGGCTTCCGACGAAAGAAGTGCAACATATTGTTTTTTAGATTCTATCATTTCCTCTTTTGTGCATTCAAGTAGTTTTTCGCTAATAATATAATACATATGTTATCACTTCTGATGGGTATATATTTTAATATATGTTTTTAAAACTTTAAATTTTTATCTTTTTTCAGATTTTAAAATATCTCTTTGAGTATACTGAACTGATACTTAAACCTAAATAGTATAAATAATATAATATTATTATTACTGGATTTCTGATTTTTATGTTTAAAGTGTATATTGATGATGAAACTAGACGATTGACTTATGAATTAAAGAATGTTATTCTCTTAATTCTTACAGTTATAGATTTGGTATTTATATTTTTATCAATAATATATTCTTTTGATTTTAAAGTTGAAACTCTATTTGCGGATTATGATTTTTTAGTATGTTTATTATTGTTTATTGACTTGTCATATGAATATTATACTTATGAAGGATCTCTTAAAGACTTTTTAATTAAGGATAAGAATTTGTTGGCTATTATTTCGATTCTTCCATTTGATCTGTTGTTTAGATATTTTTCAGTATTCAGATTATTCCGTTTTGTAAAAGTATTTAAAATTGTACGTATTTATAATGTGAAACGGGATATGGGATCATTAATCTTTTTTATACAGAATCACTTGTTTAAGTTATTGTTTGTAATATTAACGATATATGTTGCAGTCTCATCTGTTTTACTTATTATATTGGATGATGCGATTGATACAGCAGGTGATGCAATATGGTTTATGGTTGTTACTGCTTCAACCGTCGGGTATGGTGATATTACTCCTGCAACTACCGTGGGTAAAGCGTTGACAATTCTGACGATTATTATTGGAATTATATTTGTAGCAATATTAACGGCATATCTGTCTGCTATTTATAATGAAAAACAGGAAAGAGAAACAAGAGAAACAGTTTTTAAGTATGTTAAAAAAATTGAAAAAACTAATAAGATCTATAAGGGTGAACTTCTTTTGTTGATTTCAAAAGTGGAAGAACTGGAAAAAGAAAATAAAGAATTAAATGACAAATTATCTAAAATTGATGAAAAGTTGGATGAAATATCTAAAAAACTTGAATGACCTCCTCTATTTTTTTATTATTATTTTTATTTAATTAATTACTCTTTTTTCTTTAAAATATTATTTTTAAATACATTTTTTTCATATTACTCTATTCTATTCTTTTTTTAAGAAAAAAATAGCTTTATTATACTGGTTTATTATATCTTATCAATAATTATTTTATCAGGTTTAAATAAATTAAATATTATATATATTTAATCAAAGATTTTTGATTAATATTTGTAAAATGATAAGAAAGGAGTAAAATAATGAGGATTATGGCCAAATTCTTATTGTTTTCATTAGTTTTATTAATAAGCATTGGAACAATAGCTGCAACAGACAATACTACAGAAATATCCATTAATGATAATGTAGATATATCTAACGATTTAACAGATAACAACTTGGAAACAAGTCTTCAACAAGAAAATTATCAATCAAAGAACATTGAAAAAGCTTTTGAAAAAAATAAGAATATATTAAGTGAAAATAAATCAACGAAATCGGCAACAACTGTTACTGTTACAGAAAATAATTATGAACAGTTTTTCACACAGGAACCGGAAGATAAATATGTTAAAACAACAGACCTGGTTAAAGATGGAGATACCTTAAATCTAAAAGGATCATTCTACAACAAAAGTTTCATGGTTGATAAATCCATAACCTTTACCAGCTTAAACAACGATGCAAAATTATACAATTCTACAGTTTATGTAATAGGACAAAATGCATCTGGTTCAACAATTTCTAACCTAATGATATATAATGATGGAACTTTACTTAAAGGAATACAAGTTAAAAATTCATCAAATTTAACAATCAAAAATAATAACGTTACAACTTATGGATTACGTGCATATGGTTTTGTAGCAGATTATATGGATAATAGTACTATAGAATTTAATGATTTTGAAAGAAAAGGTGACGATTGGAGGTATATAACATTCGTAATAGGTGTGTCTCATAATAACACTATACAAAACAATTCCATTAAATGTGGTGGAGCAAATGGGATATATTTAAGTATATATGGAAGTTATGATGCAGACTTTGTTGGAGGAGCATCAAATTATAATGTTATAACAGGAAACATTGTACATGCAGAAGGATATATTACATCATGGTGTTATACTATTCAAATCATGGGTGCATATAATACAATCACCCATAATAAAGTAATTGGTGGATTTAGAGGTATTTCCACACAGGATTACGAAAATAATTACATAGCTTACAATGAAGTGCATGCTATTAATGAAGGAATATATGCCTGTGAAAACGCTACAGTAATAAATAATATTGTAGAAGTTAATGAAAGTGCAACAGGAATTAAAATTGGTAGTGATAATGTACTGGTGGTAAATAATTCCATAACTGCTGAAAATGGATATGGTATTGATATCCAGGGAAACAATGCAAGAATAACCAATAATAATATTACATCAGGTGGAAGTAATGGAATTTACTTGAAAGGCCAATATAATGGGATAATTATTGATGATAATAAAATAACTTCAAATAAAGACGGAATATTATTCAAACAGCAAACGAGAACCAAAAAAACAAATAATGTATATGTGGATAAAAATACTATCATTTCAGATGCAGATTATGCAATAAACTTTGAAGAAGCAGGAGCATACAATGCAATTGACGTAAATGTAACTGTTACATCATCAAATGTGTTGTCATCAGCTAAAGGTAGGGGAAGTATTGCATATCTACCTCCATTAAATTTAAACACTTCTGTACAATTGGATTCAGACCAGCAAATATCAATAAATCCTCAAAATTACACTTCATGGTTTACAGATGGAATTGCAAATAGTAATATTGAACAAAATGCTACAATTAATCTAACAGGAACTTTTAATAATTGTAATTTTATATTCAACAAAAAAGTTCATATAATCGGACAAAATTGTACTATTAACAATGGAACAATAACGTTTGCAGAAGATGCACATGCATCAACACTAACCAACGTAAAAATATGCAATAAAGAACATTCAGTTACAGTACATGCAATAGAATTATTGGAAGTAAACAATTGTGAAATAACAAATGTGGAAATCGATAATTTTGCAGATTATGAAAGTATAGGCATATTTTTATACGGGGCAAGTGGAACCACAGTAACTAACAATAAAATCAATACTTCCGGAGACTACGTTAATGATGCAATACTCTCATACTCTTCGGATTCAAATAATATTACAAATAACACTATAAATTTAAACCAAAGTAATGTACGATTGGAATATGATGATTCAATCATGTTCAATGATAAAATAGGCACTATAACAGAAGTACTTCATAATCATGGAATAATGCTGTTATATTCATCAAACAATGAAATAAACAACAACAAAGTTAGAGTAACATCACAATTTGACGAGTATACCTTCCCTACAAATGATTGTAAGAACAGTGTGGTGGGTATAGATGTATACTTTGACTCCCATAGAAATAAAATTAACAACAATTACATAAACATTACAAGTTATGGACCATTCATATATGGAATAGGTGTACTTGGCGGTAAATGGGGATCTTCAATACTTACAGCAAATGCAACAAACAACGAATACAGGAATAATATTGTTAATTTGAATGGAGGATACTATGCAACGGGATTCATTGCCGGAAGAAATAGTGTAGGTACATTAGTCGATTCAAACATATTTAACGTTCAGGTTTCAAAAGACAATCAGACAAGTGGTGATTATGGACATGCAGTAGTATTGGAAAACAGTACATCATCAAATGTCTACAATAACACCATTAACTGTAAAGCATCCTCATTATATAACATTGAATTATATGATTCAAGTAACAATAACATAATCAACAACACAATAAATGGAAACGGAACAAACCCTTATGGAATAGCAGGATACAGATCAAGTAACAATACAATAACATCTAACAAACTCACATTAAGAAAAGAAAATCTGGGAGAATCAACCTCAGCATACCACTCCGATACAATAGCTGTAGGTGATGAAGCAATAATGTTCAGTTCATCAAGTATTAATAACAACATAACAAAAAACAGCATCATAACCAATGCAAACACAACAGTTAAACTTACAGAGGAAACAAGAAACAACAAAGTAATGGAAAATTCATTGATTTCAAATAATAAATTGGCAGATCAATCAGTTATAGACTTGGGAGCAGATAACATTGTCTCAAACAATTTTGTATACTTTGTAAATGCTACCGTCAATCCGGTTGAAGCATTTGTCGGTGATACTATTTCCCTGGTTGCTAACATTAACACAACAGCTACGGATTATAGAAATCTTAGTGTAGCCTTCAAGTTAGGTTCTAATAATATAGGAAATAGTCCTGTTGTTAATGGTAAAGCAACTTTAGATTATAATGTTTCCACATTATGGAATCCTACAACATATCAAATAACTGCATTTGTAAGTGGAAACAATTTCCAGAACGTAACTGCAGTTTCACAGGCAGTATTTGAAAAACATCCCGAAAAAACAAACGTTAAAGTAGCTAAAGTATTGGGCGTTGTCGGATCAAATGTTGTTTTAACAGCCAATATCACTACAACAAGCGGTGGAAAAATAGGTTCGGGACAGGCTGAATTTTATGTTGACAATGTATTGGTGGATGTGGTTGATTTAAGGTTAGGTGTTGCCTCATGTAATTATACTATTGCAGCTAATGCCAATAACACAGTTCATAACATTAAAGTAGAATATTTGGGTACAAAAGATTATGAAAGTGCAAATGGCACGAATATTTTAGGTGTTCAGACATTATCCGAAGTAAGCGTTGCTAATCATACTGCAACTTTAGGCAAAAATGTCAGCATTAAGGCTGATGTAGTTTCTGGTGGTAAACCCGTAGATACTGGAATTGTTAAAATATATGTTAATAATGTTCTTTTAACTAATGCAAATGTAACTAATGGTGTTGTTAATGCAATGGTTAAAGTTCCAACAACATATGATAAAGGAACTTATGACTTGAAGGTCGTCTTCGATGGTAATGACACAATATCCAATGCTACTTCAAAAGCAAGTATTACTCTCAAGCCTATGGTGGCAGTGATACATTACAATAATACATGGGTTGATATTGGAGCTAACGCTTCCTTAAATATAGTTATTGACAATAATGCTACAGGCAATGATTTATGTCTTGCAAATGGAGGAAATGTTAGTGTAAAACTTAATGGACAATATTTAAAGGATTCCAGTGGAAAAATTATCTATGGTGTAGTGAATAATGGAAAGTTAAGCTTTAAATTCACAGCTCCATCACAATTACAGGGAACTCAGAACTTAACATTTGTATTTGGTGGTAATTCTAAATTTTCACAAAGAACCCAAACGTTTAATAACAGTTTAAGTATCGGTAAAATCAATGTTACAATCACAGTTAACGATATTGGTAATGTTGAATTGAATGAGAACATAACTATTACCGGTAAATTTACGGACAGTACAGGTAAGCCAATAAGTAACAGTAATGTTAAAATAATTCTTAACGGTGTAAAAAATTATGCAAAAACAGATAAAAATGGAACTTACACATTTGTTACAACAGTCACTACTCCTGGAGTAAATACATTATCTGTAGGTTATAGTGGAAATGAAAAGTATTATGCATATGAAAGAAATATTACATTCAATGCCGGTAAGCTTGACGTTATTGTAACTTATGATACTATTCCTGTTGTTCCTGCAGGTACTAACGTTACCATAACAGGTAAATTCACAGAAAGTACGGGAAAAATAATTACAAACAGTAATGTACGGTTGTTTGTAAACGGAGTTAAGTATTATGCAAAAACCAATAGTTCCGGTAAATATGCATTATCTGTATTGGTTACTAAGGTTGGAATAAATAATTTAACTGTCGGATATTCAGGTAATGCTAAATACAATTCATATGAGGCTAATACAACATTCAATGTTGGAAAACAGGATGTAATAGTTTCTTATGATACTGTTGAAGTTGTTCCTGCCGGTACTAATGTGACTATAACCGGAAAGTTCACAGATAATCTTGGAAAAGCAATTGCTAACAGTAATGTCAAGTTATTTGTCAATGGTGTAAAATATTATGCAAAAACAGATAAAAATGGCTTTTATACTGCATCAATATTGGTTACTAAGGTTGGAGTAAATAATCTTAGTGTAGGATACTCCGGAAATGCTAAATACAACTCCTATGAAGTAAACAGTACTTTCACAGTAGGAAAACAAAATGTCATAGTAACCTATAATAAAATCACTGATGTTAAAAAAGGAAACAACGTAACAATCACAGGTAAATTCACAGATAATCTTGGAAAGGCAATCACAAACAGTAACGTAAAAATAACAATCAACGGCGTCAAATATTATGCAAAAACAGACAGTACCGGAAAATATACATTCACACAGCAACTAAACAAAACAGGAACATACAACGTAACAATAGGATACAGTGGAAATACTAAATATAATTCATACGAAACAAACACAACGTTCAAAGTAACCACTTAAAAAAAATGAAATGGATATTATTGATGAATATTCATCAAAAAACTATTTTTTTTTCTTTTTTAATTATTTAACTGTTTTTAATTGATTTTAATAATTCATCTTTATCATTTACAATAGCTACAGGATATTCGTCTTCATATACATCACCAACACCATAACCCCATGTTACTAGAATACAGTCTATTCCAGCATTTTTTGCTGTCTGAATATCCGTAGCAGAATCTCCAATGTATAACGTCTCTTCTTTTGTTACATTGGCTTTTTTAATGATTGTATTAACACCATATGGATCAGGCTTTGAAGCTTTTGTAGGTACAGGACCCTGTATGTCAATAAAATCAATGTCTGGAGCATATTTATTTATAAAATAGCTTATGGAATCATAACTTCTGTTTGAATTAATGGCTAAAATCATATCTTCTTTCTGTAACTGTTCTAAAACTTCCAGCATTCCATTAAATAGATGGGTATTTTCTTTTAAGTCATTACTGTATATTTCTTCATAAGTATTTTTAACTAATTCTATATTTTCAGGAGTATTTTTATCTTTTAATATAAGTGATGTGATTTCGTAGATATTGCCACCTAATGATTTAATATAGAAATCAAGATCCAATTGTTCAAATCCCAAAATTTCAAACGATTTATTAAAACATTTGGCTACATCGGTTAATGAATCAAATAATGTTCCATCAAAGTCAAAAATACATAATTTCTTCATAAATATCCTCGAAAAATAACTTTTTATATTTAATTATTTTATTTTTTTACATTAAAATAATTTAAAAATAATATATTCATTTAAATATAATTATTAATCATTATAAATTATAGAAAATTTTATATCTAATAAAATTGATACTATCATTATAATATTTTAATATTTTATACTTTTTAAATGGAGGAAAAACATGGCAAAAAATGCAATTATAACTGGTGGATCAAGAGGAATTGGTAAAGCAATGGCTTTAAAATTAGGTGAATTAGGTTACAATGTAGCTATCAACTACAGAAGTGATTCATCAAAACAAATTACCGAAGATCTTATTGAAGAAATTAAAAATGAATATGGTGTAGATGCAATAGCAGTACAGGCAGATGTAAGTAAATTTGAAGACTGTAAAAAATTAGTGGATGCAACTATCGAAGCATTCGGTGAAAATATAGATGCACTTGTAAATAATGCAGGTATTACAAACAACTGTAACTTCATTGACTTACAACCGGAAGATTATGAAAGAGTAATTAATACAAACCTTGTAAGTATGATGCACATGTCACACTTAGCATTACCACATATGGTAGATAGAGAAACAGCAATAGTATGTACAGCATCCGTTGGTGGAATGACTGGTGTAATCAATCAGGCAGACTACTGTGCAGCAAAAACTGGAGTAATCGGATTAGTACGTGCATTAGCTCTTGAATTTGCACCAAGAAAAGTAAGAGTAAATGCAATTGCACCAGGTATGATTATGACAGATATGTTACGTGGAGTAAATCAGGATGAATTAAATGCATTGGCAGCAACTATACCTATAGGACGTATTGGTGACGTATCCGATATTGCTGGAGCATTAGGATATATTTTAGAAGCACCATACTTAACAGGACAAGTAATTTCTCCTAATGGTGGATTCGTATTACAATAATGTTAAAAATTTATTTTTAACTTACTTTTTTTTTAATTTTTTTATTTAAAAATTTATCTTATAATTTAATTATATAAACACAAACTTCTTTATTCAAATGATTAAAGCTTCTAACATATTTTCCATTGTTTTTTTCAATAATTTTTAAAGAGGCAATATTGTCTTTTTCTGCAGATAATTGTAATTCTTTTAAATCATATTTTTTGGCTATATTCAAAACTTCATTTAACATGGCTGTTGCATATCCTTTACATCTGCAGGAAGGTCTGACACTATAACCGACGTGTCCAAAATCTTTAAGAAAATCATTTAGATTATGACGTAATGAGATAATGCCAACTATCCGATTATCTTCAATGGCAAGCAACGTGTCAGTTACAACCCAATCTTCAGAGACTGTGGCTGGTGAAGTATTTTTAGAAACATATTCCATCCATTCATCAAACGTTGGTATTTTATCAAGTAATTCACTTCCAGGGATAGTTTTTTCATTATTCTTTATGAATTCTTCTTTAAAATCAATTATCTGATTCTTTAATTCATAAGAAGGTTTGCATAATTTCATCATTTTCTCACCAATTATTTGATAAATTTCTTTTCAATGATTGCTGACTTTGTATTGCTTGTTTCGTTAACAAGTAATTTTAATAAGTGTTCTCCATTAGTAATATCTGTTAGGTCAATTTTGTATTCTGCCAGTCCGTTTTCAGTATCAATTGTTGAAATTTCCTTATTGTCTATGAGAAGTTTACATCTGGTATTTACCTTTAAGGTTTTTAAGTCATGAACCTCTATTTCAAGATTTAACTTATCATTTTCTGATTTAAAATCTTTAAATTCCACAATAATAGGAACTTTGTAATTTTCTAATATGGAAACATTTTGACAAATTGGATTTTCAAACTTACATTCTTCCCTTATTTCAAGTACGATATCTGGATTAAACCATTCAATTAAATCCTTATTGAAGTACCATTCATCATAATAAAAGAATGTTTCTTTAAAGCTAGCAATAAATGATGGAATGAAGGGATTTATTGAAGGATCATTCAATATGAGTACTTTTTGATTAATTATTGGATTATCGTTTTTAAAGTATCTTGATTTTCTATTGGAAAATTCTTTAAATTCATCAGGAATCTCTGAAGAATCCACTTCTGAATAGTTTTTTACGATAACATCACTTATTATAACAGTATAATATTTTTTATGAAGTTCATCTTTTTCATATGACCATGCTTTATTGGTAAATAATGATCCGTTATGTTTTTTTTCTGAAATCTTTACCCGTTTTGTTATTTCCTTTTCATAATCCTTATTTTCATTAAAGATTTTATTTAGTATGTATGCTGTTGCTTTAATGGTTGATTTCATTTCAACGTAAAAATCATTTTTAAGATAATCTTCTTCACAAAACAATTTTAGTAAATCATTTACATTATCCAGTTTTTCAATTAGTCGTATAGCTTTAGAATCATTGAATGGAATATGTCTGCTTAAAACCACACTTTTATCGGGTATGGCAAAAAGACCGTATTCTATGTTCTGTTCGTTTAAAAATATCTTTTTAGAGGATATGGAATTATTAAACAGTGGGATGTCTATTCTATTTTTATACATTCTGTCATAATGTTGTCTTAACTCATTGTTTTTATCATTTACTTTGAAGAAAGTATCATTTTTTCCTTTATAACAACTTTTAAGTTCTTTAAATTCAGGTTCTAGGCTTTCATAAAATGGAAAATGTCGGGTAATGGTATATTCCTTTTCATCAGAGTCTATGATATTGATTTTTAAGTCATAATCTTTGTATTCAAAATCATTTAAAGATATTGTTGTTGAGTAATTTCCATCTGTTGTTGAATCATTTTTCATATTTTTTTCATCAATAAAGATTTTTACACTTGCTTCTTGCCCAATTTTTCTTTTATCTTCTATTCTTATTTTAAGTTCTATCTG
>JAEEGL011041083.1_pt1 | contig 11289 bp, 11 predicted proteins | sample 9134231 | NCBI WGS metagenome assembly JAEEGL01 (sample SAMN16246548, study PRJNA631951) | gut metagenome | biome: gut microbiome; feature: rumen; material: fiber-attached | host: Bos | place: Iran: Karaj | collected 2018-10
CTCTGGTATGGTGGGGTTTACTATGACTATATCAGACCGAGTGCCCGAATCGTCCAAATCAATCCAAGGTCTACCGCCTTCGATAGCGCAACAAGTCTAAATATTCGAGAGCAATCAGATATTGTTTTCAAAGCGATACAGTAAAAACACTCCCGGTCACCGGCCACAAACCGATGATCGGGAGCGTTGCATTTACCCGGCTCAGCCCTCGAAGGTGGAGCCGTTTTTGAAGGTAAAGGTCAGGCGGCCATCCGCGTAGGCCGTACTCTTATCCCGCCGTACCTGAAGCAGCCGACGAAGGCTTCATGTAAACTCAGGCAGTCTTCCGTTCCAGCCAGTTTTCGAAGATATCTCCGAAGCTCGCGTTCACGTCGAAGGGCTCGGTATAATCCACGGTGGCGTTCACCACGCAGCGATCAATATCCGCAGAGACGGCGTCGCTCTTGGCATTCAGCTCCTTCAGCAGATTCCGGACCACGTTCCGGTCATAGTTGATGGAGGTAACCTTTCGGACGTCGCATTTATACATCACCTGGTTGCCCTCGGCATTGAAGCGGTAGCCGTAGCCGCCGTTGGAAACCACGGTCTCCGAGGCGCGCAGGCCTGCCAGACGACGGAGAGAGGCGGCGACGCTCTGCCTGGTACCGTTCAGACTCACTTCGCTGTCGATATCCACAGCCTGCGCATTCTTGGCTTTGCGGATGGCGCGGAACAGCTTCTCCTTTTCACCCAGGATAAACATAGTGAAGCGGATCAGCGCGGTGACGTTAGTGTCAAGCGCTTTTATAGCGTTAGAGTGTGAAAAAGTTTCTGCGGAACAACACAACGAATAACCTGAGTGTTCATTTGCGTAATTTTGGATCTGTATGCTAAATGCATCGTCTGCGGAAAGACTTATATCGTTTGTGGAAGTAAGCAGAGATAACATCACCATCTACGGGAGGTGATGAGTATGGGCAGCGTAAAACGGCTGACCCTGGACCGATATGAGCAGGGGCTGTTGGTCCGTGCCTTGTACGAGGAATGGCATCGGATGTAGGCAGAGGGAAAGCCGACTGAGGATATAGAGAACCTGATCCTCAAGGTTATCGATGCACCGACAAAAAAGCAATTATGGAGGGCCCGAATATGAACGAGATTACATACCACCGCGAGGGCAATTATCTGATTCCCGACTTGCTGCCGCCTGAGACTCCCCGCGTAGGGGTGTGGGGCATGAGACGGAAATGGTACTTACAGAAATACCACGACGGCATTTACACCGGGATGCTCCTCAGTGGGAAGCTGAACGCCCATCTGGAAGAAATCGACCGGGCTGCTAACGAAATGTTCGAATTGTTGATGCAGCAGCTAATGGCCTGTGAAGGGATTACGGAAGAACTCAAATCGCGGGATCAGATGGAGTGGATCAGGAGGATGAATTGTTGTCGGAAAACCGTGGAAGAAATCATACGCGAGGAACTTTTATTTGAATGAGGCAAATTGACTAAATAATTCAGACACAACTGGAGCAACTTCATTTTCGTGAATTATAATTTGCGTGTCTGGTCGTTTCATGGTATATTCTCTTTGTTGCAGACTGCTATTATTGGCTCAATATGCATTGCTGTAATCGTGATACTGTATCAACAGATCAGGGGGAGTCTCGCGTGGAACTGGGTCTGGAGGCCTCTTACGGAAGGCTTTGGGCGCTTTTGGCGCAGCGACATTTGAAAAAGAAGAATCTTCAACGCTTGACGAGCCTGAGCCCTTCTGTGATTGCCAAGCTTGGAAGGAATGAGACCGTTCACCTTGAAACACTGCTCAAAATCTGCACGGCATTGAAATGCGGACTTGGCGACATTGTGGAGATCGTACCAAAGGAGAATGAACAAATGGCGAATTACATGAAAACGGCGATCAAATCGACCTTCCTTTCCCTGCTCGAACAAAAACCGCTCAATCAGATCACCGTCAAAATGGTCGTCGAAGAGTGTGGCATCAACCGCAATTCCTTTTATTACTATTACCAGGATCTGCCTGCCTTGATCGAGGAAATGGTGCAGGAGGAAGCCACCCGTATCATGAACGAATACCCGACGATCGATTCGATCGAGACCGCACTGAATGCCGCGGTAGATTTCACATCGAATCATCGCCGCGCGATCCTCCACATTTATAATTCCGTGAACCGGGAGATATTCGAGAAATACCTCTGGAATGTATGCGACTATGTTGTGTCGACCTATGGGGAATCCGTGGTGAAAGGCAGGGAGATTAACGACTTTGACCGCTGGCTGATCGGTCATTTTTATAAATGCGAGTGCTTTGGACTGATTATTGCCTGGCTGAACGATCATATGAAAACGGATGTTCACATCCATATTTCCCGGATCTGCGAGCTACATCGCGGAATGATCGAGGAGATGATCCAAAGGAGTTCCGACAGCTGAATTCCAGTCATCCATCCGCCCGTGTCTGTATTTCAGACACGGGTTTTTTCGTGCCTAAAGACAGCGTAGACGCCCTCCTGCTACAATCAGGGTACACTCAAGCTGAGGAGGGGTGCTTATGAGTCGCAGACTTGAAAAAGCATGGAAGGCGGCAGGGACAATGGCCGGAATCGCTGCAGTCGCATCCATCTCGGCATACATTTCGACGCAATATCTATTAAAAATCGCATTAGACAAAGAAGAACCTCTGCTGCTGAAAGCAGCAGAGCGGAGAATCAGCGGCACAAAAGGTGACAGGCAATTTGCCTACGTCATGGCTGAAGCTGCAAAGAAGCTTGAGCAGAAGGAAAATGAGACCGTTGAAATTGTCAGCTGGGACGGAAAAGCATTGATCGGGCATTGGATACCCGTCAGAGAAGCAAAGCGCGTAGTGATCGCAGTCCATGGCTGGCGGGGAACCTGGACGCAGACCTTCGGACTGGCGGCAGAGAGCTTTGAAGAAAACAACTGCAGCGTCCTCTATATCGAGCAGCGGGCGACGAACAACAGCGGCGGCGACTACATTGGCTTTGGCCTGGTGGAGCGATACGATTGTCAAAATTGGATCCAATGGGTCAATTCCAGATGCGGTCAGTCGATTCCGATTTACCTTTGTGGTGTTTCAATGGGGGCCACTACAGTGTTGATGGCGGCGGGACTGGAACTGCCGGAGAATGTTCATGGGGTAATTGCCGATTGCGGCTTTACTTCTCCCCGTGCGATATGGAAGCACATTGCCAACAACAATCTGCATATCGCGTTCAATCTGCGCGGTATGATTGCCGATGACATTTTCCAAAAGAAGCTTCAGATCGCTTCTGATGAATGCTCCACGACGCAAGCCTTGAGCAACTGCGATATCCCTGTATTACTGATCCACGGTTCAGACGATCACTTTGTCCCTGTTGAGATGACATATGAAAACTATCTGGCCTGCTCCGGTGAAAAGCGCCTGCTGATTGTACCCGGCGCAGATCACGGTATGAGTTACTTCATGGAAAAGGAAAAGTATCAGAAACAATTGCAGGAATTCTGGAGAGATTTCGATTGAAGAACGTGTTTAACCATCTTAAAAACTGCAAGGCACAAAAAGGTAGAAAAGGCGCTCCCAAACCGGTCAGCTATCGCCAACTGAGACCAGACAATTTGTGCTCATGCCAGTACAGGCATCTGCTGCTGTGCCTTTTCTGGGTTATTTACGGAATCGTATTCACACTGATTGAACGGTATCTGACTGCAGAGAGGTATTATCCGATGCACTGCGCTCTGGATGATTGGATCCCCTTTTGTGAGCTGTTCATCATTCCCTATACGTTCTGGTATTTTTACCTGTTAGGAGCGCATCTGTTCCTCCTGCGGTATGACGTCGCCGCGTTCCGGAAAATGATGCTCTTTTTCATAATCACCTACGCATATGCGATCCTGTTCTGTATTTTCTTCCCGAACTGTCAGGAGCTGCGGCCGGAACACTTTGCGAGGAACAACCTGCTGACACGGCTGACGGGACTCATTTACGCAGCAGACACAAATACAAATGTTTCCCCGTCCATGCACGTTCTGGGAACACTGGCCGCGACGTTCGCTCTTTGGAACACCGATCGATTTCGGACAAAGCAGGGACACGCGGCGCTTGCGGTCATTACGGTTCTCATCTGTGTTTCCACCGTTTTCGTCAAACAGCACTCGGTGTTGGATATCATAGCCGCCTTGCCGATCAGTGCTGTCGCCTGGCTGATTTGCTTCCGAAGAAAAGAGAGGCATTCCAAAAAGAAAAGAGAAAGGGGTGCTGTCGCATGGTTCGCAGCCTGAGTGAAATTCGCGCAGCCGATACGGAAGCAGCGGTTGTCCCGCAGGAATATACGATCCGCGTCGTCGGAACTGCAGCCGGGGAGCTCGTCACGCTCTTTTCCCTGGTGCATGCGATCTCCGGCCATGATGTGAAATCCATCCCTGTTTGCCTGATTACCTTCGCTCTCGTCCTCCTTCCCAGCCTGGCCGAGCGGGTTTTCCGCTGCCGTATGAGAACAGGGGTCTATCTGCTGTGTATTTTGTATGTCCTTTGCTCCATGGCGGGGGACGCTTATCAAATGTATGATCGCGTGCAGCTTTGGGACAAACTGCTGCACACGACGGGCGGAGTGCTGTTCGCCATGTTCGGCGCTTATCTCCCCTGCCTGCTGAACAAGAAGGACAAAAGCGGTGTCCTGCTTTGCGCCGTGTTTGCCGTATGCTTTTCTGTCACGATTTCCGCGCTGTGGGAATTCTATGAATTCGGCGTGGATCAGTTGATCGGATTGGATATGCAGCGCGACACTCTGCTGACGGCCATCGATTCCCGACTGCTCAGCAGCGACCTGAACACCGTCGGAAGCATTACCAATATTGAAAGCGTGACGGTCAACGGGATCGAGCTGGCAGGATACATCGACATCGGCCTGATCGACACCATGACGGACATGCTTGTAGAAACCCTGGGCGCACTGCTGTATGCGGCTTTTTATCTGATTACCAAAGGCGAATACCCGGCCTTCCGCCCCGCTGAAACGGAGAGGCTGCCTTGAATCGTTCGTGGAAAGCTGTCAGGAACATCGGCGGGATTGTGCTTTGGAGTGTGTTGATCATCTTTTGCGCGATCCATCGAAATGAAATGACGCCGGAAGCGATCGCCGCGTCCGTGTCAGGAAATCCATGGCTGGCCGCCGCCGTGCTGCTGGCCATGTTTGCTCTGAAGAGCGTCAGCGTTTTCTTCTATGCGGGTATCCTCTATGCCGCTTCCGGTATTCTGTTTCCGCTTCCCATCGCGGTGCTGGTCAATCTCTGCGGCACCGCGATCATGACAACGCTCCAATATTGCATTGGCAGGCGCCTGGGGGCGAACGCCGTTCAAACGGTCGTCAACAAGTTTCCGAAGGTCGCCATCCTGCGGGAGATGCGCGGAGAAAACGATTTTTGGTTCTCGTTTCTCTCAAGAGCGAACGGGGTGCTGCCCAGCGACGTCGTGAGCTTCTACATGGGGGCGATTCGCCTCCGCCTGCCGCAGTACCTGGCAGGGTGCCTGCTGGGAATGCTGCCGACGAACCTCACATTTCCCCTGATGGGAATGAATATCCGGCAGCCCGGATCGGCGGAGTTCCTGACCGCGCTGTCTGTTCAAGTGATCTACAGTGTGATTTCCGTTGCTGTGTTTCTGCTGATACGAAAGCGAAAGCGGAAGACGGATGGGGGATCGGAATGAATCTTTTTTGTCATTGGCTTACCTCTTTTTTATCGGTTCCGTGCTGGGATGGGTTTTGGAGCTTTTCTTCCGCAAGTTCTTCTCCGGCTCCAATCCGGAGCATAAGTGGATCAATCCCGGTTTCTGTACGGGCCCTTACGTGCCGCTATATGGTTTCGGCCTTTGCATTTTATATCTTCTGGCATCTCTTGGGGAACGCACCGGGCTGGCGGTCCGGATCGGAGGCAAAGCGCTGCTTGTCCTCGCCATGGCGGTGTGTATGACCGGGATCGAATACCTTGCCGGCATCCTGAGTTTGAAGATGCTGAAAGTACGGCTTTGGGATTACTCAAAGCTCTGGGGAAATATCGACGGGCTTATTTGCCCGCTGTTTTCGCTGATCTGGGCTGTCATGGGCGCAGGTTACTATTTCCTGCTCCATTGCCACATCCTGAACTTGCTGCATTGGTTGGAAAACAATTTGGCGTTTTCCTTTGTGATTGGGTTTTTCTTTGGCGTATTTGTCATCGATGCGGCGTGTTCGATCCAATTTGCAGCCCGTTTGAAGCGCTTTGCGGAGGAAAACGGAGTGGTTGTGAAATATGAAAATCTGAAATCTCATATTCACGCCGCACAGGAAGCTGCAGCGAACAAGGTGCACTTTTTCTTCGCATTTCATTCTGAGCGTCCGCTCACAGAGCATTTGATCGAGGCGCATGAGGCGGTAGAAAAGATCAAAAGGAAGCACCGCGCTTCGCCGGGAGAACGTTCCCGCAAATGATTCAGACACATCGGCCTAAATGTACGGAAAACAGACATTGCCGGTCCGGTGCCCGTTTTCCTTGCGCCGAGACGACATTACAATGAACGCAGAAAGCGTGGTGAGCTGTTTTTTGACAGAAGAAATCATGAAAGACATTCTCCTGCCCCGGAACGAGGGGGAAGTCGAGAAAATCATCCTTCAAACGCTATCCGAGCAGGCGTATCGGGATTGGCTCCGCGCGCATGCAGCGCCGTATTTTGAGCTCATGGCCTATTATCGCTGCGCCATGATGGAGGTGGAGACAAAATTCCGCGTTCTGAGCGAAGAGCGGACCTTGCGCTACGATTACAATCCCGTGGAAACCGTAAAGACCAGGCTGAAACGCCCGGAGAGCATCGTTCGGAAAATGGACCGGTACGGCGTTCCGCTCACAGCGGACAACATAGAGGCCACACTGAATGATGTGGCCGGAGTCCGTGTGATCTGCTCCTTTATTTCCGATCTATACAGCCTGGCCGACGCGCTGCTGAAGCAGGACGACGTCACCCTGATCCGAAGAAAGGACTATATTCAGCATCCGAAGGAAAACGGATACCGAAGTCTTCATCTGATCATTGAGATCCCGGTCTTCCTGCACGACCAGAAACGGATGATGAAGGTCGAGGTGCAGCTGCGAACCACCGCCATGGACTGGTGGGCAAGCGCAGAGCACAAAATCCGGTATAAAAAGGATCTGTCCGACGAGCTGCTGGCAGAGATTGACCGTGAGTTGCTGGAGGGCGCCAGGATCGGCGCGGAACTGGACGAGAAAATGGCGCTCATACACGCCAAAGTGACCACGAAAGGACGCGGTGATTTATGAACGATACAGGAAACCTCAGAAGCGCTGACATCCGGATGCGCTCTGTTGCACCCATGCGTGTGGCGAAAATCGGGTATATCGTGCTGGCCGTTGTGATTTGCGCTGTCGGCATCCTTTTCATTGCCAGGTCCGATATCGGTACGCAAGTGTTGAGCCTGGCCCTGGGAATCGCAATGATCGTGTTCGGAGGAATCAGAATCGTCGGATACTTCTCAAAAGACCTGTTCCGGCTTGCTTTCCAATATGATCTGGAATTGGGGATTCTCTCTACTGTCATGGGGATCATCGTTCTGCTGAACCCCTTTCAAACGATCACCTTTGTCTTTATTGCCATGGGCATTTTGATCCTCGCCGACGCGCTGTTCAAAATCAGGATTGCGATGGACGCCAGGCGCTTCGGCATCGGGGCGTGGTGGCTGATCCTCATACTCGCATTTCTGACTGCGGTTGCCGGCCTGCTCCTGGTGTTCCGCCCATGGGAAAGCGCGAACACCCTGACGGTGCTGCTGGGGATCTCGCTGCTTTCAGAGGCCATTCTGAATCTCTGCGTGGCAGTCAGCACCGTAAAGATTGTAAAGCATCAGTACCCAGATGTCATCGATGCAGATTTTATTCCCGTTGATATGGAGGATTCAAACGAATGAAACTCGCAAAAGCAATCGTCAAATACCGTATTCCGATTCTGATATTGGCGATCGTGCTTCTCATCCCCGCAACAATCGGATACCTGAATACCAGAGTCAACTACGATATGCTCGACTATCTTCCTACGGAGATGGACACCGTGATCGGGCAGAACGAGCTGCTGGAAGACTTCGGGAAGGGCGCCTTCTCCTTTATCATCGTCGAAAACATGCCGGAGAAGGACGTCGCGGCCCTAAAGGCAAAGATCGAACAGGTGGACCATGTGGAAACCGTGCTCTGGTATGACACCATCGCCGACCTCTCCGTTCCGATGGAGCTGCTGCCAAAAAAACTGTATCAGGCGTTCAATACCGAAAATGCCACGATGATGGCGGTGTTTTTTGACAGCTCCACCTCGGCAGACATTACCATGGACGCGATCCGGGAGATCCGCACGATTGCCGGAACGCAGTGTCACATCTCCGGCATGAGCGCGCTTGTTACCGACCTGAAGGACATCTGTGAGGAACAGGAGCCGATTTATGTGGGTCTCGCCGTTGCCTTTGCACTGGCCGCCATGATGCTTCTGCTGGACGGGTGGCTGGTCCCCTTCGTGTTCCTGGCTTCCATCGGGATCATGATTCTGCTCAATCTCGGCAGCAACTATCTTTTGGGCGAGATCTCCTACATCACGAAGGCGATGGCTGCCGTGTTGCAGCTTGCCGTCACAATGGACTACAGCATCTTTCTCTGGCACAGCTACAACGAACATCTGGAAACCTTCGACGATCATAAGGAGGCCATGGCGGCGGCCATTCATGAGACCTTCACCTCCGTGCTCGGCAGCTCGGTCACGACGATCGCAGGTTTCATCGCCCTTTGCTTTATGAGCTTCACCATGGGGCGGGACCTGGGCATCGTGATGGCCAAGGGTGTATTGCTGGGCGTGATTGGCTGCGTGACCATCCTGCCCGCCATGATTCTTCTGTTTGACAAACCGCTGCAGAAAACAAAGCACAGATCCATCATTCCCAATATGCGCGCGCTTTCCGAGGGCCTTGTCAAGCGCTTCCCGATTTTCCTGATCATCTTCGCGCTGCTGATCCCGCCCGCACTTTACGGTTACCGGAAAACCAACAGCGAGGTCTACTACGATATGGCCTCCTGTCTGCCGGACGACATGGCCTTTGTCATCGCCAACACGAAGCTGCAGGAGGATTTTGACATCGCCTCCACCCACATGCTGCTGGTCAGCGCGGATACGCCGCAAAAGGACGTGCGCGGTATGATCAGAGAAATGGAAAACGTGGACGGCGTGAAATATGTTCTTGGAATGGAATCCGTCGTGGGTTCCCTGGTTCCCGAGGAGATGCTCCCGGAATCTCTTTCCTCGGTTCTGAAAAGCGATCGCTGGGAGCTTTTGCTGATCAACTCGGAATATCATGCCGCCTCCGATGCGGTAAACGAACAAATTGACGCCTTGAACGCCATTCTGAAACGGTACGATCCTTCCGGAATGCTCATCGGAGAAGCCCCCTGCATGAAGGATATGATCGAGACGACCGATCACGATTTCCAGGTTGTCAATCTGGTATCCATTCTTGCGATCTTTGTGATCATCGCACTGGTGGAGAAAAGCATTACCCTGCCGTTCATCCTGATTGCGGTCATTGAGGCGGCGATCTTCATCAACCTTGGGCTTCCGCACTATCTCGGTCAAAGTCTGCCCTTTATTGCGCCGATCTGCATCAGCACGATCCAACTCGGCGCAACGGTGGACTATGCGATTCTCATGACCACGCGCTACAAATCAGAGCGGATCGGAGGAAATGACAAGCGGGAGGCCGTAAAGACGGCGCTCACCGCTTCGATCCCCTCCATCATTGTCTCGGGCATGGGCCTGTTTGCAGCCACCTTCGGCGTGGCGATCTACTCCGATGTGGATATCATCAGCTCCATGTGCATGCTAATGGCCAGAGGCGCCCTGATCAGTGTTCTGATGGTGATCTTTGCGCTGCCCGCGCTGCTTCTGCTGTGCGATCCGATCATCTGCAAGACCACCGCCGACATGCGGAGCATCCCCGGAATCAAAAACAATTGTCAAAGGAGTGTTCAAAATGAATCATAAGACCTTGAAACTCGTCTCTGCCCTGCTGTGCGCCTGCCTGCTGCTCGGAGGGGCCGGCGGAATCGTTTTCGCAGCCTCCGGCGGCAGCGGAAACGCTGCGCCGGAAGCCGCGGCTGTCGCTGAGGATCGCTCCGGGACAGGCATTCCGACGAAGGATGAGACGGTATATGTTCTGGCGGGCGCGGACGGCTCGGTGAAAAAGGTCATCGTCAGCGACTGGCTCTCCAACGCCATGGGAGCTGCGGAACTGGCAGACCCCTCCGAGCTGTCCGGAATTGAAAGCGTCAGCGGCGACGATGCCGCCTACGACGTCAGCACCGGCTCTTGGCACACCCAGGGCGGGGACGTCTACTATCAGGGAACGATCGACAAGGAGCTTCCGGTTACCCTCTCTGTCTCCTATCAGTTGGACGGTCAGCCGGTTTCCGCGGAGGAACTCGCAGGAAAGAGCGGCTGTGTCACCATTCGGTTTGACTTTGAGAACCGGCAATATGAGATGGTGGAGGTAAACGGGCGCCGGGAAAAGATCTATGTGCCGTTCGTCGCCCTCACCGGATTGATCCTGGACAATGACAGCTTCACGAATGTGGAGGCCGTCAACGGCAGGATCATCAACGACGGAGACCGCACCATCGTCGCAGGCATCGCGTTTCCGGGCATGCGGGAAAGCCTCGGATTGGACTCCGACCGGCTTGAAATCCCTGATTTTTTCGAGGTCACCGCCGATGTGTCTGATTTTTCGCTGGGAATGACGTTGACGATCATCGCCAATGAGCTCTTTGACGGCGTTGATACGGACAATGGCGGCTCGCTGGATGATCTGACGGATTCCCTTGGCGCGCTGACTGATGCGATGGAGCAGCTGATCGACGGTTCCTCGCAGCTTTATGACGGGCTCTGCACGCTTCTGGAGAAATCCGGAGCCCTCTCGAACGGCGTCAACCAATTGACCGACGGTGCGCTTCAGGTGAAGAACGGCGCTGCGGCGCTGGATTCCGGCGCTTTCGAGCTGCAAGTCGGCGCAGCCCAGCTTTATGCCGGACTACAGACCCTGGACGCCAACAGCGCCGCGCTGAACGGCGGCGCAAGACAGGTGTTTGAAACGCTGGTCGCTGCAGCACAGGCGCAGCTCACCGCGGCTGGCGTCGAGGTGCCCGACATGACGCCGGAGAATTATGCAGACGTTCTAAGCGGCGTGATCGCGTCTCTGGATGAATCCGCCGTCTA
>JAEEGL011147161.1_pt1 | contig 11289 bp, 8 predicted proteins | sample 9134231 | NCBI WGS metagenome assembly JAEEGL01 (sample SAMN16246548, study PRJNA631951) | gut metagenome | biome: gut microbiome; feature: rumen; material: fiber-attached | host: Bos | place: Iran: Karaj | collected 2018-10
GATTGATGCTCGTCAGGTTGCTGCATCCATAGAAAGCCCTGTATCCGATGGCAGTGATGTTTGCTCCAAGTTTCACTTCCTCTAGGCTCGTGCAGCCATAGAAGCATGAATTGGTGATGCTCTTCACGCCATCACCAATAGTGGCTGTCGTGAGTGCTGTGCAGTCGATGAAAGCACTACCGCCGACACTTTGGACTGAGTTGGGGATGTTGACAGATTGCAGCTTGTTGCATCCATAGAATGCACCTTGTGCAATGATTTCGCATCCCTCATGGATGTCCACGGTTCTGAGCGCTGTGCACCCGTTGAAAACACCGCTCCCCATCTCCGTAAGGTTAGCACCCAGTGTGACGCTCTTGAGACTTGTGCAACCAGAGAAGGCTTGTTCGGATAAAGTCTTGATTTTGTCGTTCAGATTGATGCTCGTCAGGTTGCTACATCCATAGAAAGCCCTGTATCCGATGGCAGTGATGTTTGCTCCAAGTTTCACCTCCTCAAGGCTCGTGCAGTCGTAGAAGCAACTATTTGCGATACTTGTTACAGTGTAGGTTGTTCCGTTATTGGTTACAGTTGCTGGGATGGTCACCGTTCCGCTGTACTTGGTGTCTCCCGCTGTTACGCCGACTGTTGCGCCACTAATCTTGTAATAGATTCCATTGTTTTTGAAATCATAGTTGGCAGCTCTCAGTCCGATGCTTGTTAGCAAGATTGCCAACAAGACGAGTGTTTTCTGTGAATAAAAATGTGTCATAATTCAATCTCTTTTGAAAAACATTATTTTATTTTTTTCTATTTGATAGAATCACTGGAGTTTGTTCTATCTAAGAGGTGTACCATTGATATGGTATTCTTTGTCTCCTCGAATAATAATAACAGCTCCATCACGGAAAACCTTTTTGTTGGATGTGGCAGAATCTGCCTCAACTACTTCTATGGAATTAGCATCTCCTTTCACAGTAATACCGAAGGAAAACTCATCATAGGTGGGACCTGTTGCATCAATCTTTGAGAAACTGATATTACGGAAGTAACCCTTCTGTGCGCCCGTTGCGACTTTTTCGTCTGCTTTCAGTGTGATGCTTAAGATGTCACCGCTATTGCCAGTGAGTGGATTCTTTGCTGTGCTGTAGAGCATGCAGACGTAGTGTCCATCTGTATAGGAGAAGCCGATCGTGTGCTTCTTTGTGCACCGGCTACCGAGTTCCACCAAGAACTCTTCATCTTCATCCTGTGCTACAGTGATACCTTCGGGCAAATAAAGGTCAAACTGAAGATCGCGATATTCCGCATCAGGGTTATAGAGCAGAATGTCCACAGTTTTTGTCTCTCCCTGTTCCATCTTGAAATCCTTAATATATATCTGCTCAGTGTCTGGAGTGTTGCTTCCTACAGTGACATCGAAGGAGAACTCGTTATAAGTAGGGCCAGTTGCATCCGTCTTTGAGAGACTGACGTTGCGGAAGTAGCCCGTCAGTATTTCTGGAGCAACATCGTCCGCTGCTTTCAGCGTGATGCTCAAGATGTCGCCACTGTTTCCTGTGAGTGGGTTCTTCGCTGTACTATAGAGCATACATACATAATGCCCGTCCGTATAGGAGAAGCCTACAGAATGCTTTTTCGTGCATCGGCTGCCGAGTTCCACCAGAAATTCATCATCCTCGTCCTGTGCCACCGTAATGCCTTCGGGCAAATAAAGGTCAAACTGAAGGTCACGATACTCTGCATTGGGGTTATCCAAAAGGATGTTTACAACTTTTTTCTCGCCCGGTTCTATTTCAAAGTTCTCGAAATACAATTTGTCATCCGCAAAAACATTACTTGCAATTGTGAATAACAACGTTATCAAAATAGTAAAGTTCTTTTTCATAATTCTATAGTTAATGATTAATTTATAATAATGATTACTCTTCTCATTTCTTCGCTCCGGCATCCACACCAAGGATAATGTTCACCATTTTTGTCACGTCAAACACGTTCACAGTCCCGTCACCATTTACATCGGCTGCTTCAAAGTCAAACCCATCGTTGGGTGAACCAAGGATATAGTTTACTGTAGCAGTCACATCAAACACGTTCACGGAACCATCACCATTGGCATCACCTGAAGTTTTTGGGGAGACATGTGTAAAATAGCCTGTCACTGTCACATCTTTATCTGGCATGGTGAAAGGAATTCCACTCCAACCAGAGAAGATATATCCTTCCTTTGTGGGTTCATCCTCAGCAGTAATGTTAGCACCAAACTCAACCTTGTAAGTTTTGTATATTTCGCCATCCACCATGTAAGTAAGAACATATGAATCGGGGGCAATAATGGTGAGGGTTCCTTTCGTATATGAGATGTCATAGTTCTGCGCTGTCGCACCATTCACAATGATGTCGTAAGTACCAAGTTCACTCGCAGGTGTGGCAGCACAGGTAAAAACCGGCTTATTTGACAAAACACTCTCTGTTTCACCATTTTTGAATCCCGTATAGGTAGCAGTGAAAGTGGGCAAAACCTCACCTTGCTTGATTGTGAAACTTTGAGCGGCAATTGTCATTGGAGCCTTTGTGATGGTCAGTGTTCCGTTCACATAACTATCATTGTAGTTCGTCACGCTGCCTTTCTTGACCACAATAGGATAAGTGCCAACAGGAGACAATGCTGTTGCATCACAGGAAACATCGGGTGTACCTACTAAATTCTTGCCAGTAGAAGTGAACTCAAATGCCGGGTTCGTTTCGCCATATTGTCGGGTACAATCATTGGCTGTCACCACTACTGCATCCGCATTTACAATAGTAAGCGTACCTCTTACAAACGTCAGTTCATAATTCTGTGCTTCCGCACCACTAACCATGATGTCGTAAGTACCAGGAGCACTTGCTGACGTGGCGGTACATGTGAATGTTGGTTGCTTTGTCAGCACACTAGCCGTTTCGCCATTTTTGAATCCAGAATATGTTGCTGTGAAAGTGGGCAAAGCCTCCCCCTGCTTGACAGCATGGTTTCTAGCCGTAACTGTTAGTGGTGCTTTCATGACAGTCAATGCGCCATTCACATAATTGGTATTGTAATTTGTCACGCTGCCTTTAGTCACCACAATGGGATATGTCCCCACAGGGGATCTTGGTGTCGCTTCACAAGAGATGTCTGGTGAGCCATCCAATTCGTCACCTTTTACGTCATATTCAAATGTAGGATTCATCTCACCATACTCTCTTGTGTAACTCTTTACAGTCACTGTAGGTGGTTCCACCACTTCCACGCTGAAAGGAACCGCAACAATGGTCAATCCAGTGGCATCCACCTTAGACAATTTCACGCTCCTCAGATAGCCTGTAAGATTTCCCATGGTAATGTCTGTTGATGCTTTCAGTTTTAGTGTAACAATACTGCCGCTGTTGCCTGCGATAGGCTCCATCGACATAGCTGCTGCAAGGAAACGATAGTTACCATCTTCCTGCATTGCCATTGAAACAGTTGTACTTTGCGGCACACGATTCCTATTGACTTCATAACCAACCAACTGGATGCCTGTTGGCAGATAAAGATCGAATTGGAATGCCACATACTGCGTTTCATTGACCAATAAGACACTTACATCCTTCGTTTCTCCAGCAGAGATGGATGTGTCCGTAATGGACACCTTATTCTCTGCCACGATATAGTTCACCATCGTCAGAAGCAACAGAATAGTAATTGCAATTATTTTATTCATGGCTTTGCTTTATTTAATGAAAACTTTCTTTTTGTTGATGATATAGACACCCTTTGGCAATTGGGTGCGGTTGACATTGATCTTGCGCCCCGACAGGTCGTAGATATCTTCAGCCTCTGATATTCCGACAGTCTTGATGTCCGTCGTGATGTTGTCAGAAAGGATGCTGAATGGTACTGCTTCACCTTGTGGCGTGACAAATAGAATGTTGTCAATCTGCACGTCATCACCCTCATTCATGCCCAATTCGAGCAATCTATCACTATATACCTGTAATGGAGTACTGTTCATTGACAATGCCATCACTCTATACTGGTTCTCTCCGATCTTCGCATAGCGAACGATGTGATCTGTCTCGTTTTGGCTCAGATGTACCTCTGTCAATGCTATGCCATCAGGCACCACAACATCCATTTGGAACGAGGTGAAGCGATTTGCCTGGTCAACATTCAATATTATTCCATTTGCCACATACTCTATCGTCAACTGCTCAGTCATTGCTGGTTCTTGAACACCTTCCACCTTTCTCATCTTAGCAGAACTTTCTTCACTTAGGATGATGGCAATCATCTTTGTAACATCAAACACATCTATTTCACCATCGTTGTTCATATCTGCCGCACTATAGTCATACTCATCATTGACATCCGTTCCAAGGATATAATTCACAACAATGGTAGCATCCTGTACGTTTACAGAACCATCACCTGTCACATCACCTGGAATGATGGGTTCATCATCCAATGCTACAATCTTACCAAAATCTTTCCAAGCTACTGCTGCCTTGTAGGCTTCAATAGAAGTTGCTGGTATATGGAGCGTAGTGCTTTCTAATTTTCTTACATCAGTAGCAAAAGCATTATATTCTGCTTCTGGCACATCCTTAGAATAGCAATACACATCCGTCATATAATTATTATCGAAAGCCCTATTCCCAATGTATGTAATGCCATTGCCGATAATCACGGATTTCAGACCTCCAGCATAGAAAGCATAATCCTTGATGGTCGTCACGCTGTTAGGTATAGTTAAAGAGGTTATATTGCAGCCTCTGAAAGCATTACCATCAATAGCCGTCACGCTATTACCAATGGTCACAGAGGTTAAGCTATTGCAATCCCAGAAAGTTGATTCATCAATAATGTCCACATTGGTACCGATGGTTACAAAGGTTAGGCTACTACATCTATAGAATGCACCCTTGCCCAAAGATGTTACACTGTTTGGAATAACTACAGAGAGCAAACCAATGCATTTCTCGAAAGCATTATCACCTATCGTTGTGACACCATTTTCAATAATTAAAGAGCCCAAACTTGCACATTCCTTAAAAGCTGCTTTGCCAATAGTTTCCACATTCTTGGGGATGGTTATGGAAGTCAGAGCCTTGCAATTCCAGAAAGCTCCTTCACCGATGGTGGTTACGCTTTCGGGAATTGTAAGATACGATAAATTAGCGCATCCCGCAAAGGCATCATGATCAATACTTGTTACTCCGTTTGGAATAACAACAGAAGTTAACGCATCACCACAATAGCAGAAAGCCATTTCACCAATGGATTTCACATCCTGCCCTAATATATATTCTTGTACTTTCTTTCCAAAAATCATTTTGAGTCCAACAGAACCTGCAGGACGATCAGGATCTCTATAAGATTTAGAAACCAAGGCAGCGCTATTAATGGCCACGGAAGTCATGTTGCATTCATCAAAAGCCGCTTCACCGATAGTCGTGACGCTACTGGGAATCGTAATAGAGGTTAATGACGTACAGGAAACAAATGCCCTAGAGCCTATTTCTTCAAGTTTTTCCGGGAGAACAACCTCTTTTAATGATGAGCAGCCCTTGAATGCGTAAGATGGTATCATACGTACTTGGGGACCAAAAGTAACTTGTTCCAATGCTTGGCAGCCACTAAAAATTCCAAAGCCATCATTATCTTTTACATTGGGCATATTATAATAAACACTCTTTAGTGTAGTGTTTTTATTGTAAAACAAGAAAGAGATTTCCTCAATGGATTCGGGAAGACTTAGTGATTCTATTGGGCAGTTACTAAAAGCTTTCTTGCCGATTTTCTTCAATGTATTGGGTAAAAGTATTGTTCTCAGTGATTTGCAGCCTTCAAATGTGTAAGCTCCTATTTCTTCCAAGCCTTCAGGAAGTGAGACTTTCAACAATGATGTACAATTGCCGAGACAAGCATCAGGTATGATTTGTACTTGCTCTCCAAATGTGATACGTTCCAAAGAGGCACAATCATCAAACAACCTTCCTCCTTTTGCATCGGGCACATTATAATTAATCCATAATAAAGAGGTGTTAGCTCTGAAAGCGAAACTCTCAATTTCTTCAATTGTAGAAGGAAGCGTCAATGTTTCCAAAGCACATCGAAAAAAAGCATATTCCCCTATCTTTTTCACAGATGATGACAAGTTTACTTTTGTTAAATTCGAGCATTCTCGGAATGCATCTTTCCCTATTTCTTCCAGAGATTCAGGTAGATCAATTGATGTGAGAGAACTTTTACTGAAAGCCCCTTCCTCTATTGTTTTCAGAGAGGTGGGCAAAATAACTTCTGTTACGTTCACTGATGCGAAAGCATTACATCCTATTCTTTGAAGCGTAGACGGGAAACTGATACTTGTCACGAGTTTTGAATCATAATGATATTTACCAAAGTTATCAGCAATGTTAATAGTTCCTTCACGGAAATTTAAATTAGTGGTTCCGCGAAGACATTCCATTGCTACATTATTGATATATTTGATTCCATCCACGTATTCGAGATTGTCATACCAAGGCGTATTACGGAAGGCATTGTATTCAATGTTGGTGAAATCAGTAGGAATACCTACATCCGTCAAAGAAGTACAACTATCAAAGGCTCCATCGTGAAGAAGATTTATGCTATTAGGTATAACAACAGACGTTATACCGGAGCATTTATAGAAAGCCCATGTACGAATAACTCGAACATTAGGAGAAAATTTCACAGACTTTATCTGATCACAGTATGCAAAAGCATTTTCTGGTATAGTATCCAAAGAACTGAGGTCTATTTCATGCTTTTCATCAAGCACTGTTAATAACGAGCAATTCTCGAAAGCTTGTACGCGTAGATCCTTGACATATTTTAATGTGGGAATTTTCTTTAATTCTGAGCATCCTGAGAAAGCATTTCCACCAATAAACTCAGGATTCGTTGGTGCGACAAACTCTTCAAGTGATTTGCAATTGTGCATTGCTGCTGGACCTATTTCCTTTAAACATGACGGCCAAACTATACGTTTAAGAGGCATATCTATAAATGCATAGGCGAGATCATCAAAGTAATCATAGACATTTGCACGTGTTCCGTATGCATATTCTTCGGTTACAGATTCATCTCTTTCCCCAATACAAACATAATGTGCAACACCTCCTAATACTCCATCAAATCCTTGTCCAAATCCGTAGTAATAAACTTTTTCTTTAGGAACTAGTTCTGTCACATCTTTCAAATTTAACACTTCCAACGTAGAAAGTCTTCCTTCTTGTGCTCGAATCAGTTTGATGTCGTTTGCATCAATAGGACCTCTCAACGTTAAGTGCTTTATTTTTGTCGCCTCGACTTCTGACAATGCCTCTTTCAATGTTCCTGCTTCTTTTAAGGTAATGACTATTTCCTCTTCCTCATCAGGACTTGGCAGAACAGCATTCTCTTTTGCATTCGCATGGGCTGATAGCAGCAGAGACAATACCACTATCACAATATTTAGTGTTGAAATCTTTTTCATAATCTTCAATTTTGATCAGTTAATAATAGATTGTTAATAGATAATTTCTCGTTTTTATCAGATTCCACTAAAGTTATGTTATCTATATTTTGCATTTCATCTGTCACTGCCTAAAGATTAAATCACAAAGTACTACAAATAAGATGATTTAATTATGATATGTAATAGAACTGATTTTTGCGTTGGACTTGAAGTCATTTGCACTCTCAATAGGATTGAGGGAGACACGATCATTTGCACTGACCTCATAGGTGTAGTTCCCATCAAAACATGCAGCGGTTCCTCCTTCTATATTGAACCAATCAGTGGATTTTTTTGTATATAGCGTGCGTGCAGCATAACCTACATGAAACCCTTTCTGTGTCTTTATGATAGAGGCAGAGCCTTCTTGTAATTTAATGGCGCCGATTACATTTCCTTCCATGATAACACGGAAAACATTTCTACCAGCTTTTGTGAATTGGTAACACACCCTTGTTATTTCAAAGTCTTCAACTTCGTTGTATTCCTTTTCTGTTTGACGTGTATACTTATCATACAGCCCGGCATAAGAGGATGGGATATTGACGAATCGCTGGCCTGTTTGAATAGGGCCGAGTTTACCGTTGGTAAGAGTGAAAGTCTTCGCAGCGGTCTGTGTCGTGCGCTGTTGTTGCACGGGTGTACGTCTAACTTGTGCCTGCAGAAGCATCGTTCCTGCCAGCATAATGAAACAAATGAATAACTTTTTCATGTCGTTGTTTTTTTATGGATTATTTTTAGTGCTATAGGGAAAGGAAAGACCTTTTATGACTTTCGCCGCAGTGCAATGCTAGTCTCAAAGTTTTCACTGTTAGTGGCAGTACCTCGGATGTCCTCAGGGTCACCTGTGAGATAGAAAGACCAGTGGCGGCCATTCTCCTCACCAATGAAAGTGATGTCACCATCATCGGATGGGAGGGATTCGCCTATCATTTTCATGGTTGTGCCGTATTTCACGTTGCGGTAGGTGGCGGTGAGCACGCCCTTGCTGGGTTGATTGACGATGGTTAGTTCTATGATGTACTCGCCTGCCATCGTTCCAGCATAGGTGCTGGTACCTTCGGGTATGAGCGACATCAACCCATATGAGCCATATCCTTCCATGTCCTCTTCCATGCCAGGATCATCACTTTGATAATTATCATACGTTGGCTCTAATGAAGAACTTTGATTACTTGAGTTATAGCCATCATCGTAACAATTCCCATTGCCAGGATTCCATTGTATGGACAAACTCTTTGTGTCTAACAATCTGGATTGGTATGAGATTGGAGATTCTTTCACACTCAGACTTTCTTCTATTGTTTCTTGGATAGTGAATCGTGTTCCTACGGGAATATCCATCCCATAAGTGACAGGAGCAATCTTGCATCTCCAATTTGAAAAGACTTCACTTCCATCACTCTTTATATAGTTAATATGTATATAATAATCGGATTTTCTATTATCCAACACATGGATATCTGACGTGGTTTCTACTTCTGCCTCTGCAATGAGTTGTATATGTGGAGTATGATGAAATTCTGCACTTACTTCTATAATTTTAAAAGGAGCAATTAGCTTAAGAGGAGTGCCCTCTGTCACTTCTGTAGGAATAGTATTACCAACAAGAATGTCTTTCTTTTCCGTTATCTCGTCAGCTATCTTATCCATTTCTTTACGTTTATCTGAAACTTCGTCAGATTCCCCGTATTCTAAAAGAAGTTGAGGTTCACTTTTATTCTCTCCTGTTTTTACAACTTGCTTTAATGCGAAGATAGCAAATCCTTCACGTATATCAGTCCATGTATCATAATAGGCTTTCAGATCATCTGCCATATCTCCAAGTATACTATTACGTGAAACGTTAGAAGTGCAAGCCCAACAGGCAAATGCCATCGATATGCACGCTGTCATCAATGGGAAAATGTTCTTTTTCATTGTTTGTGTTTTTTATGTTAAGGATTTTGGTTAATGTTTTTTGAAAAGAAAGCCTTTATGTTTTCAATCTTCTCGAATTAGAACTATAACACTATAATATGGACTGTCAAAGTTCACCTCGTCTTGATTGCTATATTCTATTTTTATGTATCCGTTACCTGCCTGGATTTCCACATACTCTCCTTCAATGCCGTTGTTAGCCATCGTGTTCTCTATCACCTTGCCATTAGTGGCTTTAAGGAAGGCATTCAAATAGGCATTGACTCTGTTTCTTGCTTGTGTCTTTGAATAATTTTTGAGTTCTCTATAACTGATTCCTTCAGTTAAAGTTCCTTGTTCATAACCTCCCAATAGTGCAACAGAACTTTTAACGCCGAAAGCAGTTCCTTCCCAACGAATATTTTCATATCCATCATCCTTCTGAAGAAATCCCTTTCCTTTCAGCAGATTTCCCACGATGACACGTGATTGCTTGACAGGAATTCCAAGAAAAGCCAAGTGACCATTGACAACAAGTGGTTCAGTTTCTTTAACCACAACAGTTGAAGACTGTTGGGTTTGTGTACGTTGAGCGGGTGTACGTCTAACTTGTGCCTGCATAAGCATCGCTCCTGCTATCAAAATGAAACAAATGAGAAACTTTTTCATAGATTTTGTTTTTATAGATTGTTATTAATAGAAATGTATATTGGCAAGACCATTATTATTTCCAAGGCCCAAGGGAACAACTGTTAGTAATAGATTTGGCGAGAACAAGGCACAAAAGAAAGGTGTGAGCCTTTGCCTTCTTCTCTAGTGGTAGGTTCTGGACTGACCTGTGCGGAAAGAATGGGTTGAAAAACAGCTCACACCTTCGAAGTATGGCACTACAGTACGAAACCATTATGCATCATACAATCGAAGTGGAGCGAGTATCGTCCTTTCAGTCCGCACGAGTCACTCGTGCATCACTTCCTAAAGTGCGAATTGTCCAGATTCACCACTAGGAAATAGCGTACGCGCTTCCTTATATGTCTTGCAACCCGAAGGTTGCTTTCCGTCATCAGTAACTCATTAAAGTCGCATTTAACGGAATCTCAGCGACAAAGTAAGCACTTTTTTTCTTATCCACAAAACATTTGGTAATCTTTTTTTGAAAAAAGTTAATTCAGCTCAAATAAACGAATGAAAAAACCTTTATAGATTTCTTTCAGAGCAACCGACAAGTATTCACACCTATTAACAAAACAAGCGTGGGTAAGTTCTATCCAGTCATCACATATTATTGAAAGGCTCAACTAAGAAGCATCAACTCGAAGAGCAAAAGACATCTTTTCACTAAAGAGAATGAAAATAACCATAAGCGTTATCATTTACAACTTAACAATAACACATGGCAAAAGGATTTATACCTATTGTTATTTTTGTCCTATTTTTGTTTATTATTATGCCATTAAGTGTCGGAAATTTGTTGTTACTTTGCAAAGCAAAACTAACCCCACCTATAGAGAATACAAAATATAATTAACTATATGAACATTAAACATCTTACCTTTTGCCTGTTTGCTGCTTGCTCGCTGCAGACGAACGCTCAGTATCTGGAGCATATCGATGACTACATCGAGAACACCAAGGTGTTTGAGGAGAACCAAGAGGAGGGACACGCCTATTATCTCGCCAAGGAACATCTGTCGCTGAATGGCGATTGGCGTTTCTTCTTTGCCAACACGCCCGAGGAGGTGCCGCAGACTTTCTTTAAGACGGACTTCAAGGACAGCAAGTGGAACACCATCCATGTGCCCAGCAACTGGGAGATGTAGGGATATGGCGATGCGCAGTTCCACAATGTGCCTGCTCCCTTAAGAGAGAATCCGCCTTTTGTGCC
>JAEEGL013022351.1_pt1 | contig 11289 bp, 12 predicted proteins | sample 9134231 | NCBI WGS metagenome assembly JAEEGL01 (sample SAMN16246548, study PRJNA631951) | gut metagenome | biome: gut microbiome; feature: rumen; material: fiber-attached | host: Bos | place: Iran: Karaj | collected 2018-10
CTGCTGGAGCGGGAGGGGGCGGAGGCCGTGGTGCCGGAGCTCCTGGACTTCTTCTCCATGGTGCTGTACAACGCGGACTATAAGCACAAGTACCTGGGCGCCGGTCTGATCCCCGCCATTCTGAGCCGGGTGGGGATCGAAGGACTGGAGGCCGTGCGCCGTCCCGCTGCGGAGGCCCTGCGGGAGAGCCGCCGCTTCGACGCGCCCCGGCATATCCGGGAGATCGCGGAGCCCACCAAGCCCTTCCTGAGCCTGGGCAATCAGTACGGCGAGGGCTGGTTCCTCTGCGGGGAGATGGTGGAGCTGCTGGAGGAGGGCGTGAACAATATCGTCTGCATCCAGCCCTTTGCCTGCCTGCCCAATCACGTGATGGGCAAGGGGGTCATCAAGGCCCTGAAAAAAGCCTACCCCAAGGCCAACATCGCCGCCGTGGACTACGATCCCGGAGCGAGCGAGGTGAATCAGCTCAACCGCATCAAGCTCATGCTCACCGCCGCCCGCCGGGAGCTGGAGGAGAAGGAAGCATGAGGAGCATGCGGGAGCTGGAGGGGCTGGAGGATAAGAAGATCTCCCCGCTGTACCGCCTGATCCGCCGGATCGTATGGCTGGTGAGCCCGAAATACACCCTGCTGGGCCGGGAAAAGCTGCCGGACGGCCCCTGCATCATCGTGGGGAACCACTGCCATATGTACGGGCCCATCGCCGGAGAGCTGTATACCCCCGGCTCCCACTATACCTGGTGCGTCGGGGAGATGCTGCACAGAAGGGAAGTGGCGGAGTACGCCTACCGGGATTTCTGGTCCGGAAAGCCCGGAAGCGTGCGGTGGTTCTACCGGCTCCTGAGCCGGGTGATCGGGCCCCTCAGCGAGCTGGTGTTCACCAACGCCCATACCATCGGCGTGTATCACGACGCCCGGCTCATGACCACCTTCCGGGAGACCGTGGAGAAGCTCCGGGAAGGGGCCCGGGTGGTGATCTTTCCCGAGTGCTATACCCGGCACAACAATATCGTCTATGCCTTTCAGGATAAATTCATCGACAGCGCCCGGTTCTATGCCAAACGGACGGGGGAGACCCTGAGCTTCGTCCCCCTGTACCTGGCCCCGGCGCTGGGGACCATGACCTTCGGGGATCCCATCCCCTTCGATCCCCAAGCCCCCATCGGGAAGGAGCGGGAGCGCATCTGCTCCGCCCTGATGGACGCGGTCACCGCTCTGGCCGCCGCGCAGCCGGAGCATCTGGTGGTGCCCTATCCCAACATGCCGAAGAAGCGGTATCCCAGAAGTCTGCCCATTGAGGAGTACGCCCATGAAGAAGAAGCCCGTTGACTATCGCGGTCTGAAAAGCGTCAAAAGCCTGAAGGAGCCGGAATACCGTCACCTGCTTCTGCTCCTGGGCTGGGTGGCGTACTTCGCCCTGTACTTCCTCACGGAAAACCTGATCCCCCCGGAGAAATGCCATCCCGTCCACTGCGCGCTGGACGACATCATCCCCTTCCGGGAGGAATTCGCGGTCTTTTACGTGGGCTGGTTCGCCCTGGTGTTCGGCTCCCTGGCCTACACGCTGTTCTTCGACCCGCCCGCCTTCAAAAAGCTCCAGACCTTCATCATGATCACCCAGGCCGCGGCCATGCTCTGCTATATCCTCTGGCCCAGCCGCCAGGACCTGCGGCCTGCCGAGTTTCCCCGGCAGAATTTCTTCACCTGGGTCATGGGCGTCGTGTATTCCTTCGATACCAGCACCGGCGTCTGCCCGTCCCTCCACGCGGCCTATTCCTTCGGCATCCTCTCCGTGGGACTGAAGGACCGGGACCTGGCCCCGGGCTGGAAGGCCGCCCTGACCGCCGTTGTGGTGATGATCTGCATGGCGGTGTGCTTCGTCAAGCAGCATTCGGCGGTGGACGTGCTGGCGGCCCTGCCGGTGGGGATCCTGGCGGAGATCCTGGTCTACGGCAGGGACTGGTGGCTTCCCCGTCTGCGGGGCAGGAAAGGAGAGACGGAAGCATGACGCCGGAAAAGAAAAAGGAACTGGTCAGGGTGGTGAAATTCACCCTGTTTTCCGCCAGCGCGGGACTCATCGAAATGGGCTCCTTCGCCCTGCTGAACGAGCTCACCCCCTGGTCCTACTGGCCCTGCTACCTCATCGCCCTTGTGCTCTCCGTGCTGTGGAACTTCACCCTGAACCGGAATTTCACCTTCCATTCCGCGGCGAACATCCCCCTGGCCATGCTGAAGGTGGCCCTGTACTACGCGGTGTTCACCCCCCTCAGCACCATCCTGGGGAACTGGCTGGCGGAGGACCTGGGGTGGAACGAATACCTGGTGACCATCCTGAACATGCTGCTGAATTTTGTGACGGAATTTCTGTATCAGCGGTTCTTCGTTTTCGGCAAGTCCATCGACACGAAGGGAAAATAGCGGGCGTCAAAACAATAAGGCCGGGCGGCTCATGCCGCCCGGCTTGATATTTTCCTTCCGGAGCCCTTATCCGGTCCGATCCTCCAGGAACACCGCGGGGGAGTAGAGATAGCCCTGGTACTGGTCGCAGCCCAGGCTGTGGAGCGCTTCCCGCTGCTCCTCCGTTTCCACGTATTCCGCCAGCACGGACATATTCAGGGAGCCCGCCAGCCGGACGATGGAGGAGATGATCTCCTCGCAGTTCTGGTGGCTGAACAGGCCCTTCACCAGGGAGCCGTCCAGCTTGATGAGGGTGAACATGTTGTCCTTCAGATAGTGCAGGGAGGTGTGGCCCATGGAGAAATCGTCGATGGCCAGCAGCAGCCCCATGTCCCGCAGGGTCTGGAACGCCTCGTGGGTCTCCGCGTTGAAGGTCAGGGCGGCCTGCTCCGTCACCTCCAGGCACAGGTTCTTCCCCCGGAAGGGGTCCCTTTCGTTCAGCTCCCGGCAGAACTGCAGATACCTGGGGGTGACCACCGTGGCCCCCGTCACGTTCACGGAAAGCTTCACCCCCGGTCCGAAGCGCTCCCGCACCCTGGGCAGGTCCCGGATGGCCCGCAGCAGGACGGCCTCCTCCAGCTCCGGCAGGAAGCCCCCCTCCTCCGCCAGACGCACCACAAGGGGCGGGTACAGCCGCCCGTGCACCGGGTGATCCCAGCGCATCAGCGCCTCCGCGCCCATGCAGCGTCCGTCATAGCCGTACTGGGGCTGATAGGCGAGAATGAGGTGCTCCTCCAGACCGTGGCGCAGCTCCGCGCAGAGACTGCGGGAAAAGTCCCCGTAGGTGCCGCTGCGCTCAATGAGCTTCTCCCCGGCCAGCTGATCCTCATGCTCCCGGAAGAAGTCCACATACCGGGCAAAGCTCCGCCTGGCGTTCTCCTCATCCTCCCGGTCCAGCTGCCGCAGGAAGGGCAGATAGATCAGCATGCCCAGCGCCGCGTTGATGAGCTGTAGCATGCCCCCCGCGACGGAACCGGTGGCGATGTACCCGCCCATGAAGATGGGGGTGGTCCAGGCCACCTCCCGGGTGATCATGGGCACCAGCCCCAGGGACAGGGCAAAATAGGAGGTGGTATAGCACACCAGAGGCGCCGCCAGGAAGGGGATCAGCATGACGGGATTATAGATGATGGGCAGGCCGAACACCATCATTTCATTGATGTTGAAGAACATGGGAAAGGCGGCGGCGAACCCCAGGCCCCGCCGCGCCCGGTTCCGGGAAAAGATGAGGATGCACAGAAGCAGGCAGATGGCCGCGCCGCAGCCGCCCATGAGGACGAAGCAGTCGAAAAACTGCCTGGTCAGCACCTCCCGGGGGAGGGCTCCGGCGGCCTGCGCCGCCTGATTCGCCGCAAGGCCGGGGTCGAAGCAGCGCTGCATGACCTCCTCCAGGGCGTCGCTGCCGTGGATGCCGAAGAACCACAGCACGGAGGAGAGCAGCACGAAGCAGAAGCCCTTGAAGAAGCTGCTGTCCCCCCGGGAGAACAGGGACCCGGCCAGCTCCGCCAGCAGGCTCCGGAAGGAATCCGCCCGGAAAATATGGACGATCCCGGCGTTCAGCAGGCCGAAGCACAGGGCGGTGACCGCAATGGGGAAAAGGGTGGAGAGGGTCCGGTTGAACTGCCGGTCCGCCCCCTGGGAAAAGAGCTGGGTGCGCAGCCGCCGGAGCTGCGCCAGGCTCAGCCTCCGGTACAGGGCGGAGGCGCCCAGGCCCGTGAGGATGGCCAGGAACATGCTTTTCGCGCCCATGCTCTCCGTGCCGAAATCCGGCAGGTACGCCCCGGCCAGGATGAAGAAGCAGAGCATGGAGGAGACCGCCGCCCCCGTCCCGGATATATCCGCCTCCGCCTTCAGCTGGATATAGGCGCGGCTGATGAAAAAGGTCATGTACAGGGACATCACCCCGAAGGTGGCGCTGTAGACGATCTGGAGCAGATCCAGGAAAAAGCCCCCCGCCAGGTTCCGGATGAAGCGCTGGTAGGCGTCCGGCGGAAAGGTGGTGAGGATCAGGGCAAAGGCGCCGATGGTCAGCACCGGGATCATGTGGATCAGACCGCTGCGGATGGCCTGCACCGCCGTCAGGTTTTCCAGACGGCGCATGGCGGATGAGATCCTTCGGGAATGCTTCATGGATTGCCTCCTGCGGATATGGGAAGTCTGTTTTAATTAACTGTAGCAGGATTCCGCCCTTCGGTCAATACGGGAAAGGGACTCTCCCCGCGGCAGAATGCATAAAAAATAATTACATACCGGGTTAATAGGGTATTGACACGCGGGGAAAAAGGCTGTATGCTACACGGGAATTCTCCGTAAGGGGGTATGCACATGAAAACAGGCAAGGCGCACAAGGCCACGCTGCGGCTGGCAGTCGCCGCGGTGTTCATGGCCATGACCATCGTACTCAGCTCCTTCAGCATCCCGGTGCCCGGGGGACATCTGTACCTCTGCGATATCCCCATCTGTCTTGCGGCGATCCTGCTGGACCCCTTTTCCGCCTTCGCCGTGGGGGGCGTGGGCTCCTTCCTGGGGGACCTGCTGTTTTATCCCGCTCCCATGTTCGTCTCTCTGGTGACCCACGGGCTCCAGGCCGTGGTGATCTCCCTCGTCTCCCACAGGCTGCTGAAGCATAAGCCGAAGCTGGCCTCCGGCCTGGGGGTGAGCATCGGCGTGGTGATCCTGGTGGTGGGGTATACCCTGGGCCGGGCCTACGTGTATTCCACCCCGGAATACGCCGTGATCAAGCTGCCCTTCGAGCTGCTGCAGGGGCTGATCGGCGCGGTGCTGGGCATGCTCCTGTGCTGGCGCTGCGGCGTGCGGAAGCTGTATCAGCGCATGATGGGAGAATAGGAAACGCCGGGAAAAAGACCCCGCGGGACCGTGCGGTCCCGCGGGGTTTTGCTATGATATTGAACGGATCACTTGTTCAGCTTCTTGCTGGGGTCGATCCAATCCAGGTCGTCCCGGGCCTTGCCGAAGGGCTCGGAATCCTCGGCGGTGGGCCAGGCGAAGGAGGGGGCTTCCTTGCCCTCGGCCTTGGCCTTCTCCATGGCGATACGGCGCTCCTCCATGCGCTTGGCGGCGATGGCGTCGCGCTCGGCACGGGTGAGGGTGTAGTTCTCGATGGTCTCGTTCAGGCCGCGCAGCTGAGCGGCGCGGAGCTCGGGGGTATGGTCGGGGAGGCAGATGACGCGCTGGTTCTCAATGGCCTCCTTCAGGATCTCGCCCAGCTCCACGGGATCGATACCCACGGCGTGGATGGCCCGCAGGGACTTCATGGTCTTTTCGTTCACCCGGTAGCCGGTGTTCTTCAGGTTGGCGGGACGGAACTTCTCCGCGTTGCCGATGTTGGAGTTGATGTTGCCCGGGCACAGGACGGTGGCGCCGGCGCCATAGGGCCGCAGAGCCTCGTCATAGGAGTACATCAGGTTGTTCACGGCGGCCTTGGCGGCGCTGTAGGGGCCGGTGCCGGAGCCCGCCATGAAGGCGCCCATGGAGGAGGTGGTGGCGACATGGAACTCGGTCTTGTGGGCATAGGCCTTGATCATCCGGGGAACGAAGATCAGCAGGCCGTTGACCACGTGGTTCAGGCAGACGCCCATGACCCAGTCGAAATCGTCGAAGGTGGAGGCTTCGATGGGACCGAAGGAGTTGACGCCGGCGGTCTGGATGAGCAGGTGGGGAGGACCGCCGAAGGTCTCCTCGATCTTATCCGCGCAGCGGGTATAATCCGCCCGGTCCGTCAGGTCCACCTTGATGGCCAGAATGTCCTTCTCCGGAATGCCGAAGGCGATGAGCTCCTTCACGGCATTGTCCAGGGCGTCCTGCCGCACGTCGCCGATGGCGACCTTCATGCCCTCCCGGCCAAAGACCTTGGCCTGGCCGAGACCGGCGCCGGAGGCGCCGCCGGATACGAATACGATCTTGCCCTTGAAATCTCTCATGATGCATTTCTCCTTATCCAGAAATTTTGCTAGTTAGCTATCTACGGCCTATAGTATCATCTTATGGGGAAAATGGCAACCGAAAGACGCAAAATTGTGCAGGCCATACAAAAAAATCCGCCTCCGCACCGGGACCCGGGCTCAGTCCAGCAGCCCGTAGACAGCCGCCCGGAGCCGGTCGTTATAAAACTTGCTGTCGGGCAGCATGTCCTGGAGCATGAAGGCGGCGGAGAGCCGTTCCGCGGGGTCTGCGAACATCCAGGCCCCGGCTGCGCCCATCCAGCCGAATTCCCCCACGCTGCCGCTGCTGAGTCCCGCCGCGGGGTCCATGTAGGTGCGCACGCCGAAGCCGTAGCCGTAGCCCTTCATCTCCGGCATGGTGCGGGTGAATTCCTGCAGCATGGCCTCCGTCAGCAGGTTCTGCCGCATGAGGTCGATGGTCTTGCGGCCCACGATGCGCTCGCCCTTCCACTTGCCGCCGCAGGCCAGCATGGCGGAAAACACCTGCAGGTCCCGCAGGGTGGAAATGAGCCCCGCGTCCGCCGCCTCATAGGCCGCGTCCTCCCGGTACATGCTGTCCAGGGGATCCCCCAGAAGATCGCTGCAGTGCTCCACGGAGCCGTCCGGCCTGTGGCGCACGCACTCCGCCATGCGCTCCCGCCAGCCGGGCCGGAAGCGGAAGCCCGTGTCCTTCATGCCCAGCGGCGCAAAGATCTTCTCCTCCATGTACCGCCCCAGGGGCATGCCGCCGGTGATCTCCACCACCACGGCCATGATGTCGATGCCGTAGCCGTACTGCCACCGGTCCCCGGGCTCAAAGAGCATGGGCACCTCCGCCAGGGCCCGGATCTCCTCCGCCAGGCTGTAATCCGACTGGAATTTGCTGCCCCCCAGCTTTTCGTGGCATTCCCGCAGGCCCCGGGAGGTGGGGCTGTCGTCATAGGCATAGAAGCCCACGTTCATGTTGAACAGGTGCTTCATCAGCATGGGCTTTTTGGATTCCTCCACCCGCCAGGTGCCGTCCGGCTGCTTCACCCCCACCTGCATATGCCGGTATTCGGGGATATATTCGTATACCGGATCGTCCATCAGGAAGGCCCCACGCTCATACTCCATCATGCCGCAGAGGGCGGAGACGGCCTTGGTGATGGAATGGATGCGGAACAGGGTCTCCGGGTCCATGGGCGTGGTCCTTGCCATGTCCCGGTATCCGGCATAGCTCTCGTACAGACAGTCCTCCCCCCGGTAAACGCTGAGGGCCGCCCCGGGCACCCCCCTGCGGATGAACAGCTCCAGCAGGCGGTCCAGATCCTTCACGGTTGACATGCGATCGCTCCCTTCCGTCGTTTTCTCTACTGTACCACGACTTCCGCCCTCTGTAAATCCTGCCCTTTCCTGTTGACAGACGGGGGAAAAACAGGTACCATGAAGAAAACATATCACGCGCTATGAAGGAGAGAAGGAAAATGGATAAAGCCTGGAAGATCTCGGATTCCGAATGGCTGGTGCTCCGCTGCCTGTGGAAGCAGTCCCCCCTGAAGCTCAGAGACCTGCAGGCAATGCTGAAGGAGGAGACGGGCTGGACCGCCAACATGGTCCGGGCCATGATCGTGCGTCTCCAGCAGAAGGGGGCCATCGGGGTGGAAAAGACCGGGCATTCCTACCGGTATTATCCCATCGCGGACGAGACCGCCTGCGTGAAGCAGGAGACGGAGTCCTTCCTGGACAGGGTGTTCGAGCGCTCCGTGCCCCGGCTCTTTGCCGCCCTCACGGACGGCCGCCGTCTCAGCCCCGGGGAGGTGGCGGAGCTGGAGGAAATGATCCGGAAGCTGAAGGAAGAAGAGAAATAAGATGTACGCCCTCACCGTGAAGCTCCTGCAAATGAGCCTGCGCGGGGCCGTGCTGATCCTGCTCACCGCCCTCATCCGGCGCGTCACGCTCCGCTGGCTGCCCAAGAGGATGCTGCGGCTCCTGTGGCTTCCGGCGCTCCTGACCCTGCTGCTGCCCCTTCCGGCGGTGATCTCCCTGGACATGTCCGTGCCGGAGACCCGGGGCGAGACGCTGCTGCCGGAGGCGGCGGAGGCGTCCCCCATGGATTGGGACAGCTGGGAGGCCGTCCCGGCGGGACAGACAGCGCCGGAACCGGCGGAGACCCCGGGGGAGAGCCGTGCCCTGCCCCTGCCTGCGCTGGTCTGGCTGTGCGGCGCGGGCCTGCTGGGCCTTTGCCTGAACCTGTTGTATCTCCGGGAATACGCCCGGCTGAGCCGTGCCCTGCCCCTGGGGGGCGGGGAGGCGGCGGCGTGGCTCCGGGAGCATCCCCTGCGCAGGACCCTGCGCCTGCGGGTCCTGCCGGGGCTGCGGGCGCCCATGACCTACGGCGTGCTGCGCCCGGTCATCCTCCTGCCGGAGGCGCCGGAGCGGTATGAGGCCGGGCTGCTGCTGGCCCTGGAGCACGAGTATATGCACGTGCGCCATATGGACGCCGCCTGGAAGCTGCTCCTGGGCCTGGTGCTGGCGGTCCACTGGTTCGATCCGGCGGTATGGCTCATGTACGCGCTGCTGGGCCGGGATATGGAGCTGGGCTGCGATGAAGCCGTGCTGCTGCGCATGGGCCCGGAATACCGGGCTGACTTTGCCCGGATGCTGGTGGATACCGGCGCCCGGGGCCGCTTTGCGCCCTTCCCCGCCCTGGGGGCGGGGGTCCTGCGGGAGCGGGTGGGCTCCATCCTGCGCTTCCGCCGGGCGGGAATGCTCCGGCGGGGCCTTGCGCTGGCCCTGGTCCTGACCCTTTCCCTCTGCACCGTCTGCACGCTGCGGGTCGGCGCGGCGGGGGAGGTGCGGTATACAAACGGCAGCGCGGTGCTGGTCGTGCCCGAGGAGTTGAAGGACCTGCTGCTGGTGGAGACCCCGCCCCTGACGGGGGAGTCCGAGGAGGTCCTGTTCCGGGTGCTGGAGCGGGAGACCTGGGAGGCCGGCCGGGAGCTGTTCCCCGATTCCAAAATGGAGCTTGGCCTGCTGCTCACCGTCTACCGCACGGATGAGACCCAGGCGAGCAAGTACCTCCGGCAGACGAACATGGTCTGGGACCTCCTGGCCAGGGACGACGCGGGCGGGTACTATCTGGGCAGACGGACCACAACGGAGGCGAACATGCTCACCTCCCCGGAGACGGAGGATCAGTCCGCCCGCTGGGAGCGGCGGAAGCTGGTGAACCACTGGCTGCGGGACCTGCGGAGCTATCTGAGCTGGACGGAGGACCCCCGCACCCTGTACCCGGCTTACGGGGCGCAGCTCTCCGCCTATTTTGCCGGACAGTATCCGTCCCTGAAGCGCTATAAGATCAGCCGGGACGGGGAGACCTATTACCTTGCCGATTCTCCGGCCTGGGAGACCTTTGCCGCCCGCGTCACCTGGGAGACCTCCACCGCGTCGGCCAGGAATATCCGGCTTCCCGGGGAGGAGCCCATCGTCATCACGAGACCCGACCGTGACCGGGAGCTGCTGTTCTGGGAGGGCTCGGACCTGGTGCTGATCCGGCAGGACGACCGCTCCGGGTATATGGAGCAGCATTACTATACCGCAAGCCTGCTGGATTCCCCGGGGGAGAAGGTGGGGGACCTGATGCAGGCCTGGTATGAGGAGGCCAGAGCTTCCGCCGGGGAATGAGACCGCCCCGTGGGGCTGCCCTTTCCCCTTCGGCGCCGCCGCACCGCCGCGCTTGGGCGTGGATGGTACGGCGGCGCCGGTGTTTCTGCCTTTTGCCATGTCTCTGTCCCGGATAATAGCTGATGAACATTTCCGGCGTATGAAAATACACATATGTTTGCAAGGGCTTGACGGATGCGGTGTTCTCAGCGTGTGAAAAGGGATGATAGGTTGAGAAAGATGTATCCGGGACAGAGAGTTTGCCATTTGTGCTGAAATAGATTTGCCAAACAAACCCTTCGCCGAAGTACACAAAAAGGACGATCCCGATACATGGGACCGCCCCGGTTCGACGGATGCAGCCGGCGTCTTTGTTTTCACATGGCATCATAACAGCCATCCATAATCCCGGCGGCCATCCAAAACATATTCGATATACACCGCGTCATCCTGCACAGTATAAATGACCAGATACTGTTTCGGTACTGCCATCCTGCGATACGGACTTCTCCGGTCATCCGGATCGAGATAAGGATACCGTTCCGGCATGGTTTCCAGACTTCGTATGGATTCCATGATCCTTGCCCGGAGTTTTTCTGCCGCCTCCGGGTTGACGCCTGCCAAAAAGAATACATGCTCTGTCAGCATCCGGCGCGCTTCACCGGAGATCAAGACGCGATACTTACGCATTGGAGCTCGCCTGTGCATCCCGGATCGCGTCAGACATGGCCTGATCCAGTTCGTCTGCAGTACAGTATGCTGCTCCTGCGAGCCGATCACGCTCGATATTCAGCAGCTTTTCCTTTAGCTGCAGCATTTTTTCCCGCCGGACAAACGCGTCGATATCCATCACGACAAGTTCACCCTCTCCGTTCCTGGTGAGGTAAACCGGTTCGCCGGTTTTCCTGCAGAGCGCTGCGATCTCATTGTAGTTCTGCCGAATTGCGGCAGACGGTCGAATAGTCATACCGGCACCTCCGTAGCATAATTTTGATGATATTATACTCAAATTATGCTATACTGTCAATCTCCCAAAAGCACAGCGAAAAGATCATGCGCCGACCGGGCAGGAAACCTGCCCGGTCGTTTCGTGAGATCGCCGAAGCTTGGAGCTCCGCACTTTGGGTAAAAGACACCGGTGTTTCTGCAGCTTGCATCTTTTCCCAAAACCGTGTAAAATACCCGGGACAGGGAATGAACGCGGAAGGAGAACTGCGGGAATGTTTGGCAGAAGACCGGACGGCAGA
>JAEEGL013717041.1_pt1 | contig 11289 bp, 9 predicted proteins | sample 9134231 | NCBI WGS metagenome assembly JAEEGL01 (sample SAMN16246548, study PRJNA631951) | gut metagenome | biome: gut microbiome; feature: rumen; material: fiber-attached | host: Bos | place: Iran: Karaj | collected 2018-10
GCTACACGTCAGCAGATCGCAGCATTCGGCGGACAGGGCAAGAACGTTACGGTTGCAGCTAAGTAATTTGTAGTAACAACGGGTTTCAATTACTTTCGGGTAATTTGACCTTCATAAGGTAGTTTAGGGAAAGGGCAGGTCTCAAAGGCCTGTCCTTTTCCTTAGATGAGAGGGTATATGATGTTTGATGTATTGGACAGAATAACAGAGCTTCGGAATGAGCGGGGATGGTCAAATTACCGGGTTGCAAAAAGTGCGGGGATTTCACAGTCCACGTATCAGACCTGGTATTCCAGGAAGGCATCCCCTACGCTGGAGGGAATTGAGAAGGTCTGCAGGGCCTTTGATATTTCACTCTCAGAATTCTTCTATGAGGGCAAAAAGAAGCTGGTAGAGTACAATCTTGGCAGGATCCGGAACCAGAAGGGCATCTCCATGGAGGAGCTGGCTGAGAAGTCCGGTGTCCCCTTCGAGTACATATTCGCCTTTGAAAACGGCAAGATGAACCTGCGGAACGCTGCCTACAGCACAGTAGAGAGCATCGCAAGAGTTCTTGGGTGCGGCGTAGAGGAAATTGTAGAAGCTAAAGACGAAGAAGATTAAAACACACGGCAGACTGGATATCCGGTCTGCCGCTATTCATTTTTATAGGCAACGCTTCCGGCTCGTGCTATAATAGTCGCAGAAATATATCGTTTACGCAACATAATACGATGTTATAACGAGATATCGGCGTGTAGAACGAGACGGGAGCACAGTATGTATGATGTCTTAAAGAGGATAACTGAATTACGGGAAGAGAAGGGCTGGTCCGTATACCGCGTGGCCAAGGAGGCGGGAATCCCCAACTCCAGCATCCGGACATGGTACTCCAAGGACCTGACTCCTCCTCTGGATGCCATTGAGAAGATCAGCAATGCCTTTGATCTGACGCTGTCCGAGTTCTTTGATGACAACAGGAAAGCAATTGAGACGAACCTGGCGAGGATACGCAAGCAGAAGGGCCTTACCCAGCAGGACCTGGCAAGAGAGTCAGGGGTTTCGGCTGAGATCATCAGTGCCTTTGAACAGAACCGCACCCGTATCAGGAAGGCCTCCTACGACACCATAGAACGCATCGCCACAGTGCTGGCCTGCGAGATGAAAGACCTGGTCGAGAACGAAGAGGGTTAGATAATATAAATCGCCAGATGGATGAATCAAGTAGATTAAAGGGATGAGAATGTTGCATTACAACATGCTCATCCCCTTCAATTACCTGCACCTATCTGGCAATTTGCATGTTATATCAGTATTTGAAGCTGAAGGTCCAGGCACCCTCAGGTCCTATCACAGCACCGTCTGTCTTGGTCACGTACAGGGATGCCTCAAGCCTCGAGTAGGGTATCATGCCCTCTACGGTATCGTCGTCACTGGTAAAGTCTATGTACTCGGAACCGTCCTCAGCGTAATTGATAAATCCCCAGCCCTGGAGCTCTTTGGTATCATCGAAGTGTATCATTACATTGTAGGAGTCGCTCTCCATGCCCTCTGTGATAACCAGGTAACTGTCACCTTCGTAGTCCCCGTAATATCCGCAGGGGGAGAATTCAGGGAGCGAGAAGGCTACTTCACCATTCAGGTCAGCCAGGGTGCTGGCAAGGCTGTAGCTGCATTCCTTGTAGCGCATGGCCTCGTTGCAGGCATAAATTGAAGGGTAAATGGAGCCATCAACGAACAGGTAGCTCATCCTCTCTGCCATGGCAGGCACATTCTTTTCCCATTTCTCATGCTCGGATATAAGGTCATTATATGAAGAGGGATTGGCTTCTTTGATCCTCTCAAGAAGGCTTGCAACTTCATCCTTCCATACAAGTGTGCCCCAACCGCTGAGGGCGTTTATCTCTGTCTGGGTTTCAGCGTTCATTCTTAGCTCGTCATACTTGTCATACAGCTCTTTTACACTTGCGAGCTCGCTTGTAAGATCCTCTGATTTAGAGGCAATCTCGTCGACCTCAGTCTTTATCTGTTCTGTGTAGTCCTCTGTGGATGCAGATTCCTCTGAAGCATCAGCCTCAGCTGTCTGCTCTGCAGCACCTTCATCTGCAGTTTCAGCACTGTCGGTATTTCCATCCTGGTCAATTTTCTCAAACACATTGTTCTTATCGGCAGGCGCATTACTCTGACTAGAACATCCGCCCATGATAACTGCGGCAACGATCATCGCTGCCAGTAACTTATTTTTCATAACATTTCCTCCTCTTTAAAATACGTTTTATATAATGGCACATTAAAAGGCAATCTGCAAGATTCTGAATTTTTTCTTTTTCTTTTAATTTGATTTTAGGTTTGGCATATATCATTGCACCATAAGCTACAGATGAGTCAGCAAATGAAACGGAGAAAAAACAATGAAGAGAAATAAACTTTTTGCAATATTATTCTTATCAGCAGCTCTTGTGGCAGGAGGCTGCGGAGCCAAAAAGACAGATACGATACTTGATGTTTCTGCATACGTTGATGCAGCCCAGAGCAGTTTAGAAGAAAAGGCGTCCGAAGCAGAGGCTCCTGAAACCGGGACAAAAGAAGAGACAAGAACCACAGAAGAAAATCTTTCAAATAACAGCGCCACTTCAAAGAGCGGATCCCTTCTGGATACATCTGACATGTTCAGCGACAGGGACCTGGAGCAGGAGGCAGACCTCACTGATGCGGAGTACATCACCCTTGAGAGCGGCCAGGACGTGACCATATCAAGTGAAGGCGTATACGTGATAACAGGCTCGGCAAAAGACACAACGATAATCGTAGATGCAAACGCAGCAAAGGTTCAGCTGGTCCTTGATTCGGTCACAATAACAAACGAGGACTTCCCGGCCATATATGTAAAGAGTGCCGACAAGGTCTTTGTGACAACACCTGATTCGGACAACAGCCTTTCAGTTACAGGAAGCTTTACAGCTGACGGAACCATCAACACCGATGCGGTCATCTATTCCAAGGACGACATAGTCTTTAACGGAAAGGGAACGCTGACCATCAGCTCAACTGCAAACGGCATCTCCGGCAAGGACGACGTGAAGTTCACCGGCGGAAGCTACAGCATAACTTCAACCGAGGATGCAATCGAGGCTAACGATTCCATAAGGATCAGCGATGGCTCTTTTGCCATAAAGGCTGGAAAAGACGCGCTCCACAGTGAGAATTCCGATGACAACAGTTCAGGTTTCGTGTATATATCAGGCGGAACCTTTGACATAGATGCGGACGGTGATGGCATACAGGCCACCACTGTCCTGATGATAGACGACGGGACAATTGACATAGATGCATCTGAGGGTCTGGAAGCGACATATGTGCAGATAAATGGCGGAACCATAAGTATATCAGCCAGCGACGACGGAATAAACGCAGCTTCCAAGGGCAGCGGCTATGACACAGTCATAGAGATGAACGGCGGAAAGCTCACCATAGACATGGGCAGCGGAGACACGGATGCCCTGGATACCAACGGAAACCTGTATATAAATGGCGGAACTGTGGACATCACTGCGCAGTTTGCCTTCGACTTTGACGGAACGGCTGAGTTAAACGGCGGGACAGTCACAGTAAACGGCGAAGAAGTGACGGAGATCACCAATTCCATGATGATGGGCGGAGGCCATGGCGGCTTCGGTGGCGGCCCTGACGGAAACATGCAGGGTGGCGGTTCCCAGATGAATGGCGAAAACGGCCCTGATGGTCAGATGCAGGGAAACGGCGAGATGCCCCAGATGAACGGTGGAAGCGGCCCTGACGGACAGATGAAGGGCAATGGAGAAAGACCACAGATGAAAGGTCAAAAGGGGCAGAAGGGTCAGATGCAGGGCACTGACACAGAGAACAGCACAGAAGGAAAGGACAGTAACTGATGGCAGGATTTAAGGACGTCTTCGAGAGAAATGAGACGAAATTTCTTTTAAATGAGATGCAGTACCGTGAGCTACGGAAGAGACTTGAAACAATCGCAGAAGTGGATAGCTACGGAGAGACATCCATTTTGAACATATACTTTGATACACCGGAATTTGAGCTGATAGAGCGGTCCCTGGAGAAGCCGGTCTACAAGGAGAAGCTGAGGCTTCGCACCTACGGAACGCCCGGGGACGACACCAGCGCCTTTATCGAGATCAAGAAGAAGTACAAGGGCGTGGTGTACAAGCGCAGGATCTCAATGCCCTACAGCGAGGCCCTTAACTATCTCACAAGGGGTAAAAGACCCAAGGAGACCGGACAGATCACCAGAGAGATAGATTACTTTTTGCACTATTACAAGGGAATAAGGCCGGCCATGGCGATATCCTATGACCGCATAGCAATGGCGGGGATAAGCGACCCGGAGCTGCGCATCACCTTTGACACCAACATCAGGTGGCGGACGGACCACCTCTCCCTCAAGAACGGGAACCGGGGAAAAGACATCCTGCTCCCCGGCCAGCACCTGATGGAGCTCAAGATCGCCGGTGCCATGTCCCTGGAGATGGCAGGGATACTCGATGAACTCAATATAAGGCAGTGCAGCTTTTCCAAGTACGGAAGAGGCTACATTGATTACATGTATGGAAATGATACGACATATGATCATGCTCAGGAAGATAACAGGATCGCCCTGTTCCCGAGAGCTGTTTAAAGAAAAGGAGAGAACAATACAATGGAAACAATATTTGGAAGCATAATGACAAACGGAACAATTACTGGAACATCATTTATTATCGCAACACTGTGCTCGCTGAGCCTTGGATGCTTTATCGCATTCATGTACGCCATCAAGAACAGTTTTTCAAAGAGCTATATCATCACCCTGGCGCTACTTCCTGCAATAGTACAGATGGTGATCATGCTGGTAAACGGCAATCTCGGGGCCGGCGTTGCTGTGGCAGGCGCCTTCTCACTGGTGAGATTCCGCTCAGCTCCGGGTTCAGGAAAAGAGATTACCAGCATCTTCCTGGCTATGGCAGTGGGACTTGCAACAGGTATGGGCTACATCGGAGTAGCTGTGATCTTCTCGCTTATCATTACACTTGCAAACCTCGCCCTCTCAAGCCTGTCAGTCAGAAGCTATGGCGATGAGGAAAAGGTCCTTAAGATCACTGTTCCTGAGAGCCTGGATTTTGAAGGAATCTTTGATGATATATTCTGCCGCTACACAACAAGGGTAGACCTGGAGGAAGTTAAGACTACAGGAATGGGAAGCCTCTACAAGCTCACATATAAGATAGCCATGAGGCAGAACGCGTCTACCAAGGCACTTATGGACGAGATGAGGGTACGCAACGGAAATCTGGAGATCTCTTGCTCAAGACCGATTATGGTGAGAGCAGAAGAGCTTTGATGATATGATAATAGAAGAAAAAGTCCTGGTACAGCCCTTTGAGGCAGACCGGGGCTTTTGATTTTTTTCATAATAATAACATGATAAGAGGCAGGTCTTCTGGATGAAGGCCTGCCCCATTTTTTGTGATCATCGTCTTGCGACTTGTTTTATTAGCGGCTGCTGCTCCTGTACTGCACAGGGGTCATGCCGTATTTCTTTTTAAAGAGTCTGTTGAAGTGCTCAACATTCTGATAACCGGCTGCCTCAGCCACCTTCTCAACCTTCATGTTGCCGTTCCGAAGGAGGGTGCTGGCCTTGTTGAGGCGGATCCTCTTGACGTTCTCACCGAAGGTCATGCCGGACTTCTCCTTGATGTACTTGGAGAGGTAGGGCTTAGAGAGGTAGAACTGGCTGGAGAGGTCATCCAGCGTCACTGTCAGGTAATTCTCCTGAATGTAATTGATGATGGAATTGATCCGCTCGTCCTTGCTGTCTTTTACATTCTTGACAGCGTCAATCTGGTTGACAGCGATAACCAGGGCTCCGATGGAGGACTTGATGATATCCTCGTCTATGCCCACGCCCCAGAACTTCTGGCCGTTGTAGGTGATGCCCACGTATGAGCAGGCCTTGGAGGATGAGCCTCTTGAGAGGGCGTGCTCCTCGTAGGTGGAGAGCTCATAGCTTACGTTGAAGTACTGCTTGATGGCGTTGCTGACTGCATCGAGACGTCCGTTTCCGTTGGCCTCCACGATGTGCTCCCTGTCGGCGTGGTTGATGGTGACTTCTGCAAGGATTCCGTCGATCTGTTTGAAATGAACTGCAGGAATCCTGAATACGTTGTCGTTGTGAACATACTTGTCCTCAAAGATCTGATAGATCCTCGCAGGTGAAAGCTCAGCATGCTCCCTGTCGGAGATATCCTTGATGGTGTAGCTGACATCGGCCTGCATTTCCTTGGGAACCATCATGCCGTAGTTGGTCTTGAGGATGTAGCTTACGCCGCCCTTGCCGGACTGGCTGTTGATCCTGATGACATCGCCGTCGTACTCCCTGCCCAGATCCTTGGGATCGATGGGAAGGTAGGGAACGCTCCAGATGCCGCCGTCCTTCTTCTGATCGTGCCAGGAGAAGCCCTTGGAAATGGCATCCTGGTGGGAGCCTGAGAATGCGGTAAAGACAAGCTGGCCTGCATAGGGCTGTCTCTCGTAGATATGCATCCTTGTGAGGCGCTCATAGGTCTCTCCCACTTCAGCGATATGGCTGAAGTCAAGTCCTGGATCAACTCCGTGGGAGAACATGTTGATGGCAAGGGTCACGATGTCGACATTACCTGTCCTCTCGCCGTTGCCAAACAGTGTTCCCTCAATTCTGTCTGCACCTGCAAGGCAGCCCAGCTCGGCGTCGCTGACACCTGATCCCCTGTCGTTATGAGGGTGGAGTGAGAGTGTAACAGCATCTCTGTACTTGAGGTTCTTGCTGATATATTCAACCTGTGTCGCAAACACATGGGGCATTGCTATCTCAACGGTTGTGGGGATGTTGATGACAACCTTGTTTTCCTTGGTGGGCTTCCACACATCGAGAACTGCGTTGCAGACCTCGACTGCATAGTCAACCTCTGTCCCCGGGAAGCTCTCTGGTGAGTATTCAAAAGAGAAGTTTCCGTTGGTCTCCCTGGCCAGCTTGTCAAGGAGCATTGCGCCATCGACAGCTATCTTTTTGACCTCCTCCTTGCTCTTCTTGAACACCTGCTCGCGCTGTGCCACAGAGGTGGAGTTGTAGAGGTGGATGATAGCCTTGGGTGCGCCCTTTACGGCCTCGAAGGTCCTCTTTATGATGTGCTCCCTGGCCTGGGTGAGTACCTGGACAGTGACGTCATCCGGGATCATATTCTTTTCAATGAGTGTTCTTGCAAACTCAAACTCGGTCTCGGAGGCTGCCGGGAATCCGATCTCAATCTCCTTGAATCCAAGGTTAACCAGCATGGTAAAGAACTCAAGCTTCTCATCGAGGCTCATGGGCTCTATGAGGGCCTGGTTGCCGTCCCTGAGGTCCACGCTGCACCAGATGGGCGGGTGATCGATGTAGTCCTTTTTAACCCAGTCAAAGGTGGGCTGTGGTGGCATAAAGTACTGACGCTGGTATTTCTCTACGTTTTTCATATCCTTCTTCCTCCGCTTAGTATGTGCGTTCCGGGACAGGTATGTGCTTTGCTGCGCAACCGCACCGGGCGCCTGAATGCCGCATGGGCAATTCAACTTGATGTAATTTTTGATGAATTGTGGCGACACAATAATAAATCGGCATGTTTTTTGATTTATATTATAGGCACCATAAAAATATTCATCAATTTCACTGATGGATATTATCATACCACAATTTTGTGCAATATAAACATGGTGAATATAATCTCTTTTCTTGATTATATTTAATGCGCAAGGTTTTTAGTTTAGATTTTATAATGTCAGTGTTGTGGCGCTTGCGTTAAGAGTATCGCGCATTGCTTAGCGAGGTTCTACACGAGCTTAGCAATAAGCATGCCAAAATTCGAGACGAGGTTTTTTCGAGTCCGAATTGTGGTAAAATATATAATTAGATGAAATTACGTAAAAAAGGTATCAATAGGGGGAATGATATGAAGAGAATTAGAATGGGATTGTCAAGGATGGCTTTGGTGGCGGCGATAGGTCTTTTGACTGTAGGCTGCGGCGGAAAGAGCGGCTACGACATGAAAGAGGTGGCCGGTGTCTACAAGGTCCTGAGTTTTTCAGAGGATGGCGTGGAGAATGAGCAGATGCTGCAGCTCCTTCAATACGGCATCTACATGTACGTGGACCTCAAGGAAGACGGCACCGGAGTCATGACAAGTGTCGGACAGGACGCGCCGGTAAAGTGGGATGGCAAGGCTTTCTATGATCTGTCGAATGAATCCGCTGTTCCCACGGAGTATACCTACGCTGATGGCACTTTATCAATGATCTCTGATGACCTCAGCATGGTTATGGTAAAGCTCAACGATGAGGAGCTTGCCAATTACAACGAGAACGGGAGCAATGTTGATTTTGAAGCCCTGGCAAAGCAGATGATGGGAGAGGTTGAGTCGGGAGATGCTGGTGCCGGAGACGCGACGGAGTCCGGGGAGGATGCAGATGAAGGCGCTGAGGCCGGTGATGGTGAGAATGCTTCTGCCGGATCAGCTGATACTGCAACTGCTGAGAGACCTTTTTTCCTGCCTGATCTGTCGGCGGGACCTCACGGTGACACAGGATATTATGAGATCAATTCATACGAAGAGAACGGCGTAAAGTATGCCAAGGATGAGCTTGATTATGCGGGCATCTCTTTTGACATGATGCTCAATGCGGACGGGACAGGATATGCGCATTTCCTGGGCGAGAGATATGAGCTGTCCTGGCTTGACGGCATGGTGGTAGTTGCTGTGGATAATGATGTTCAGGAGCTCAAGTATGATGCTGTGGGAAGTGAGAGCTCAAGGCAGATCACGATTGCTGATGATGTCAGCACCATGATCTTTGGCTACAAGAAAGAGGCTGATATTCAGAGCGCAGATGGAACGGCGTTGGCAGCTGCTGACGGAACGGGAAGCGGGTCGGACGCGGCTAAGGATTCTGTTGCTGGATCGGGAAGCGGGTCGGACGCGGCTAAGGATTCTGTTGCTGGATCGGGAAGCGGGTCGGATTCGGCTGATGGCTCTTCGGGGAAGAATGGTGCTGCTACTGAGCGGCCTGCAGGTGTACCAGGTGGTGACGGGTATGTCAGTGACGAAGAGCTTCTTAAGGGGTATGTCTGGCTCAATGAGGTGAAGAGCGGTGTCTTCGAGACTACCTACGAGGAGCTGGCGGATTATTTCGGCGTGGACGGCGAGTTCGACAAGGAAGAGTATCTTGAGGACATGAAGCAGAACAGAAGGTACTATTTCTGGAGATCCAACGAAAATGAATACAACTTTATCTACGTAAACTTTGGTGAGGACAAGGATAAACCCGGAGTTTATAAGATAACCGGGTATAACACAAATGGTTTTTCGAATACGGATGCTATAAATAAGTATCTCGATGAGGTAAAGGCGGAGGAGATCGAAAGGAACAAGGCTGCTTCTGCCAATGCAAAGATGAAGCCCTTCTCGGTAGAGATATTCCCGAGGGGACTGAAGGAAGAGAACGGTGTTACTTTTGTGACAGAGATCCCTGAGTCGGGATGGTCCTATGATGAGGGCAAAAAGCATCTCGTGGAGAGCGATGACACATCCACCTGGCATGCCGGTTTTATTGAGCTTGCTGTTGAAAAAAGTGTTGAGAAGTTTGACAAAGACTGGGATGACTATAAGGAAGTTGAGGACAGGGTCATTGGCGGAATAACCTTCAAGGGAAGAACCTATACTTATGTTGGATATGACTGGAAACAGTATGTGGCCCAGATTGATGACAACAGGGCAGTCTCCATCGGCATGGTATTTACGGATGACGCTGAGGGAACCATGACGGACAAGATACTCAGCGGGATGAGTTTTAAATAGGATGAAGATGCCTGAGGGATGCGATTCAGGCTGCTGAGAAGGAGCCCGGACAATGCAATCCAGGCTGCTGGAACAAAAAAAGAAGGTGCAGGGTACGAATGAGATTTTTCGTACGCTGCACCTTTTCTTTTATCTTTATTGCGGGGCTGGTGCCGGTGTCTCGTGGACTATAACCACGGTTCCGATGCCTATCATGTCGAAGAGCTGCTGGGCTACATCATGTGGAAGATTGACGCATCCGTGGGAGCCGTTGGTCTGATAGATGGAACCTCCAAAGCTATTTCTCCAGGTGGCATCATGAAGTCCGCATCCGCCATAGAAGGGCATCCAGTAGTCTACCCAGTTCTTCCAGGTCGGTCCTATGAGATATGTTCCCTTGACATGGCCGGTGGTTGCAAATATCCCGGTTGGTGTGGACCTGTGCTTGCTGACACATCCTGTTACACAGGGACTTGAGAGCACTGCCTCACCATTTAATATGTATGTGACGGTCTGGTTCGTGATATCTACGTCAACATAGGTGTTGAGCGGAGTACCTGCCGCTTCCTCCTCAGCGTTCTGGAAGCGCCCCTCTCCGATTCCAAAGGTCAGATAGTGATTGATAAGTGCGGGCTGTGAGTCCCCAACTACAGCTACGACATCAGGATACTTCTCCGCATAATAAGCGGGATCAAAACCCGATGCCTCTGCGCTTACTGAGAAAAGCAGTACAAAGACCGACATAAACAGCAGCATAAATGAAGCTTTAATAATTCTTTTCATAACACATCCCTCCTAGGAAAAATTATAGTATGAAAATCGCGGAAGTACCACATTTTTCTTTACATTTCGATGGGGATAATGTATTATTTGAAAAGTTTACAGGTTTTATACTTGGTGCGGGAGAGCCCTGGGTCGAAGTGGGGGACAGGTACAGGTTGCTTGCCGCGTGGTCATTTGCAAATGCAGTAACATTGACACATGGACGGTTGCAGAAGAGTTATTTATATTTTTTTGCAGTGGTCGATTGGACGTGGTGGCATGCACTGTATTTCGTTTGAAAATTACGTCTTAAATTCAATTTTATTCAAAAAAGGATGGAGTCAAATTCTATGACTACGTCTTTTATTTCCCAAAAACTAAAAAAGAAGTAACAAAGAGGTAAAGATCAAATAATTTACGAGTCTGATAAGCAGTGTATTACTGCTTGATCTGTAATAATTTTATTTAGGCAGTAACTGAGGTTGGAATTATTTCTTTGGAAGGATACTTCCAAGACCTTTCTTACTTCTAAAATCGAGAATTGTTGATTCAAGACGTATTGACAAAAATTTAACGCATCCTTTTTGGGAAAAACTGTAAAAAAGACGTAATCATGGTGGAGATAGCAGAGGCTGTAGCTATATCTTTGCCAGAAGCTGCAGACATATGAAGTAGA
>JAEEGL013774116.1_pt1 | contig 11289 bp, 8 predicted proteins | sample 9134231 | NCBI WGS metagenome assembly JAEEGL01 (sample SAMN16246548, study PRJNA631951) | gut metagenome | biome: gut microbiome; feature: rumen; material: fiber-attached | host: Bos | place: Iran: Karaj | collected 2018-10
AGCAAAGAACTGCCTTATTTTCATCTGCTGTGAATATATCTATATTAGATAGGAAATATACCCAAGATGTAGATTTAGATGTGTTAATATCTAATTTAGGAAGCTTTGCTTGATTACCATAGGCGAAATATCCTTTAGAAAGTGGTCCTATTATATCAACACCACCAGTTAAATTGACGTAATCCTTGATATAAATTGAAACTATTAGGAATTTATTTTCCTCCATATTAAATACACATTCATCAGAGGTAATAGAAGAATGTGGCTCTATTTCAAATGATTCTAAATCGTCAAATGTTAATGTTTTTGTGTATTCTGATTGTGAATCAGATAAAGATGATCCAGTTGAGATAGATACTGATTCAATTTTAGCAACCTCATCTACACAAAAGTTATCTAATGTTATTCTTATTTTATTTCCATTAAATGGAATAAAAATAGGATATCTTAATGTAATATTTTTAGCATATTGTGCAGGCTGTGGCATCACTTTAGATTGAGCATTACCCCACATTGTTACCCATTTCACTTGAATCAGCTCCTTTATTTTAACAACTATATTTTAATATAAGGACTATCATTCTTCAATATTGTCTATCTTAAATACTATATAAAAGTTTACTTTTATTTTTATTTTTAATTTGGTATAATAAGTTTGGCTCTATAAGAGCAAAGGATTTGAAAAGTATGAAAAACAAAGAAAGAAAAAAGGTAATCATTATCGGTGCTGGTATATCAGGAATGACTGCTGGTATATATGCACAGGAGAATGGTTTTGACGTAACTATATATGAAAAACACACTATTCCAGGAGGTCAATGTACAGGCTGGACTAGAGAAGGAGTATTCATCGATGGATGCTTACACTGGGTTGTAGGAACAAACCCTAAGCAGCAGCTATTCCCTGTTTGGAAGCACATTGGTGCATTCGATGAGAATACAAAGATTTACGATACTGAATATTTCAATAAGTTCGTAATTGATGGAGAGGTAGTAACTTTCTACGCTGATTTAGATAAGCTTAGGGCAGAGCTACTTAGAATTGGACCGGATGATAAGAAGGTCATCAATGAATTTATTAGAGCTGTTAAGCATTATCAGCATGTAACAATTCCAGTAGAAAAGCCAATGGATATGATGAATCTATGGGATTATATGAAGCTTGGAATGAAGATGCTACCAATGCTACCTGCATATTTAAAGTATACACATATCACTGTAAAGGAATTTTCAGAGAAATGTAAGTCTGAGCTTTTAAAGAAAACATTCAAGAAGGCTCTTCATGAGGAGTATAATCTACATTCACTTTTATATATTATGCAAGCATTATCTTTAAGAGATGCTGGTATAGCTGAGGGTGGATCCTTAAAGCTTGCTTTAAGAGTCGCTGATAGATTTAAGAGTGTTGGTGGAAATTTAAAGTTAAATACCCCTGTTGAGGAAATATTAGTAGAAGATGGTAAGGCATGTGGAGTAGTACTTGCTGATGGAACTAGAGTTGATGCGGACTACGTTATTTCTGCAATCGATGTTCACTTCACATTACACAATCTTCTTAAGGATAAATTCGATAAGGAATTCTATACAAAGAGATTTGAAAATAGAGAATCAAATCCTCTATCATTAGGTATTGTTGCTTCATACAAGGTAACTAAGGATATGACTAATGAACCAAAGATGATTGAATTCCCTATTGAGCCATCATTTAAGATTGGTAATACTGAAATCAATGTATTAAATCCAAGAAACCACGCATTTGACCCAACTCTAAATAACGGCTGCTCAACAATTACAGTATTAATCCGTGTTGGTGATGATTTATATGATACATATAAAGCAATGACTAAGGAGGAATACCTTGCTGAGAAGAATAGAATTGGTGAGATTATAAGAGAGCATTTAAAGAAATTCTATAATATAGCTGATGATGAAATTAAATTTATCGATATGGCTACACCTATTACATACGAAAGATATTGTAATGCCTATAGAGGATCATATCAATCATTCGTTACAACTGGTAGCCACGAGAAATTAATGGATACTGGTCTAATTCCAGGTATAAAGAATTTCGTAATCGCTGGTCAATGGGTAATGCCACCTGGAGGACTACCTAGCGCGTTATTTACTGGACGTCATGCAGCATATAGAATAACTAGATGGGAAAAGAAAAAATTTAAAGCATAATATTTAGCGAGGAATAACTCCTCGCTTTATTTTTGTGATATAATTGTGACTAAGGGTGATATAAATGGCTAATGTGTTTGACTTAACCTTTAAAAAGGTTTTAAAGATTGCAAGAGCATTATCGCTTGTTAGAACAATAGCTTATCTTGCAACTGGTATTTTAATACTTGTATTAACGGAACATATTGAAAACTATATATATTTAATTGTAGGCTTTAACCTATTACTTGTTTCATTAGCTGAGCTAATGAAGGAATTTGTAAGAAGAGGCTATAAGGCAAGCTATAATCATATAGGGACAGCACTATTTGGACTCGTTGCTTCAATATTAATACTTACATCATTCCATGATGATGTATATCAGGTAAGTGTAATGTGGGCTGTTGCAACAGTAGTGTCTTCAACTATGGAAATAAATGAAGGCTTGCATGAAATACATGAAAAGAAATCATTTGCCCTTATTAATTTGGCATTCGCAGTAGCGGAAATAGTATTTTCTATATTACTTCTAATAGAACCAGAGGAAAATGTAGAACATGTTCATACACATATAATTATACTTGGTATAGGATTTATCCTTGAAGCATCTGAGGCTTTGATAAGTATGTTCTCACCTTTACTAGTTAAGGTACCAGTAGTTAATTCACTTCCTGGTGTACAAAAGCTAGTTGAAGAAAGAGAAGAGGAAAAAGAAAGATTATTAAAGGAAGAAAAGGAAGAAGCTAAAAGAAGAAAACTTGAGGAAAGAGCAAAGAAAAAACAAAAACGTAGAGGATAATAAATAAAGCGCATCAATCAGATGCGCTTTTATCGTATAAAAAAAGAAAAAGTTCCTTGCGGAACATAGGAAAAAATTGAAAAAGTGGAAACTAAGATTTTTATATTCTTTTTGTAAAAGGTGTGCCGTTTCCTTAACACGATAATAGTATATAACTTATTTTAAAAAAGAAAAGATATAATATCGCTTTCATAAATTTATGAAAACATTTACATTTATTTTCATAAGAAATTTGGGGTTATTTTTTACTTTTTTGGTTGATAAAAACCATAAAAATGGCGATTTTTTCAGTATAATTCTTCAATAATAACCTAATGGTTATATTGAAAGGAAATAATAAATGTGTTAAAATTTTCTTATATTTGAGCGATTATATTTGAGAAGCGTATAATCCAGGAGGTCACTATGGAAGTTAAAATTGAAAAAGATAATGGTTTATTAAACGCAATTATTACAGGAAGACTAGACACTAATACAGCACCTGAGCTAGAAATTATGGTAAATGAAAGCTTAGACAATATTAAAAATGTTCAATTTGATTTAACAAATCTTGATTATATTTCAAGTGCTGGATTAAGAGTTATATTAATATTTCATAAGCAAATGGCCGCACTTGGTGGTGGCCTTGTGATTCTAAATCCTAAGGAAGAGGTAATGGATGTATTTGATATGACAGGCTTTTCTTCATTCTTAAAGATAAAGGAGAAATAATATGGACTATCATTGCGAAATGCTCTTAGAGGGTTATAAGAATAATCTTGAAACCTATGCTAAGATGCAGGAAATTATTAAAAACGAAGTAAGTAAATATGTAAATGATTTTGGTACTATTATCAATAGCTTTGAATCTAGAATTAAAACAGAAGAATCTTTAAGAGGAAAGCTTGAGAGAAAGGGTAATAAATACCATACAATTGAGGATATCACTGATATAGTTGGTGTAAGAGTAGTTACCTTCTATATGGATGAGGTTGATAAATTCGCAGCCAAGATTGAATCTAATTTTGATGTTGATTGGGAGAATTCAACAGATAAGAGAAAGATGCATAGTATAGATTCATTTGGTTATATGTCTCTACATTATATTTGTAGAATACCAAAGAAGATGTATTATGATGAGAAAAATCCTAAGATTAACGAGATTAGATTTGAGGTTCAGCTAAGAAGCGTTCTTCAGCATGCTTGGGCTGCAATTCAGCACGATGCTGGTTATAAGTCTGATATTGAAATGCCTAAAGAATACTCTAGAGCATTCTCAAGGCTTGCAGGTCTTTTAGAGCTTGCAGACGATGCCTTCTGTCAGCTAAGAAATTCTATTGATGATTATAGAAGAAGAGTAAGACAAATAGTAAAGGATGGATCATTTGAGGATATTGAGCTTAACGGTGATTCATATAATGCTTATATTGAAAATGGTGGCTTTGAGGCTCTTAATAGAAAAATTGCTACTATTTGTAATATGGAGGTAGAGGTTGTTCCTCTTGATAGCTTCCTTAAGGTATTTAAGGCATTTGAATTTAGAACACTTAAGCAGCTTGATGATTTCGTTAAGGAATATTCTGATTTAGCGTATGAATTCTCAGTAAGACAATTTGCTGGAAAAGATATTGATATCATTTCAAGCGTTGCTGGACCACTTGCCTTATCTATTGTTTTTATCGTTTCTAAAAATTTAGGTGCGGCTATCGTTAAGATGCTATTAGATACAGTATATGGAGTAAGATCATCAAACGCTAAGCAAGCCGAAAAGCTTACAAATATTGCAAAAAGTATGGGTCTTGCAAGAAGTGAGGATGAGCTTGATGGATAGAAATGAATTAATTAATAAGGCTATCATATACGCAACTAAGCATCATGAGGGTATGAATCGTAAGGGTAAGGTAATACCATATATAATTCATCCGATGGAGGTTATTGGTATTATTGCTACAATTACTGATGACCCTGATATTATCGCAGCTGGTGCCCTACATGATTTAGTAGAGGATACTGATGTGACATACGAGGATATCAAAAGAGAATTTAATGAGCGTATTGCAGGTATTGTTGCTGCTGAAAGTCAGAATTTACTTCCAGGCTACAAGGAAGACTTATCCTGGAAGGATTTAAGAAAGCTTCAAATGGAGAAAATCAAGAGTGAGTGTGTTGAGGTTAAGATAGTCGCTCTTGCTGATAAGCTTTCTAATATTAAGGCAATATACCTAGATAAAGTAAAAATGGGAAATAAGGTTTGGGATTTATTTAGAGAAAAGGATCCACAGCTTCATAAATGGAGATTCTTTGAGCTTTTGAAATGCTTCGATGAGCTTAAGAATACTTATGCTTATGAGGAATTTGTGTTTTTTGTAAATAAAACATTCGAGGATGTGAGCTAATTGAAAGAGAAAAAAGAGAAATTAAAGCTTACTAAGGAAGTCTATGACCAAAATGAGATAAATTCCAATGCGGAGCTTGCTAAGGGTTGCGGAGCGACTGGAGTAGTTTTATTATTAGTTTGGATATTATATATTGCTGGTGTATTTAAGGTTCCCGGCGGAACATTACTTGTAATTAATATAGTATTCCCCATAGTAATTACTGTACTTGAGTCTGCACTTATCTATTTAAAATTCAATATTATTAAAAAACCAGGCTTTAAGTATTTCTTAATTATTCAATTTATTGTCGTAACCTTTGTATTAAATGTAATAATACCAAAGCACGCAATACTGATGTGGGCTGTTTGTATAATATTAGTAAGCCATTATTTTAATCCTAAAATATCACTATTCACATATATTGTTGCGAGCATATTTATGCTTGCAGGAATTTACTGCGGTATGATATTAGGTGAATGGGATTCTAACTTACTTAATGGAAATGGAACACTAACAGTAGGTGGTGAAACATTCAGCGCTGATGAATCCACATTTAAGCAAAGACTAATGTGGCTTGATTATTTAAAGGCTAATGGTGATAATAGATACCTTAAGGTATTTGTATATTATTATTTACCAAGATGGCTAACATTCTCATTAATTGCAATTATTAGCTACGCGGTTTCTAAGAGAGCCTTAAGAGTATTACTTGCAGAGAATAAGCTAGTTAAGGATTCTGAAAAGATGCATTCAGAGCTATCTGTTGCAACATCAATCCAAAATAGCGTTCTTCCTAAGGAGCTTGAGGGATCTGAGAAAAACAATGTATTTGGTTTGATGAATGCTGCTAAGGAAATTGGTGGAGACTTCTATGATTATTTCTATATAGATGATCACCACTTAGCACTAGTAGTTGGAGATGTTTCTGGTAAAGGTGTTCCCGCTGCCTTATTCATGATGAAGACAGAAACATTGATTAAATCTTTAACAATGACTATAGGCTCAGACACAGCTTTAATTATGAAAAGATGTAATGAGCGCTTATGTGATAATAATGATGCGAATATATTCGTTACCTGCTGGCTTGGTATAGTAAACCTTGAAACAGGTGATTTAAAATATACAAACGCAGGTCATAATAAAATTATTATTCAGAAAAATGGAGAGCCTGATTTCTTAAAATCAGCAACTGGTGTAGCACTTGGTGTATTCCCAACCTCTGAGTATGAGGAAAATGAAGTAGTATTAAATGATTTAGATAGACTACTTTTATATACAGATGGTGTTACAGAGGCCCATGATATTGATAATAACCTATATGGTGAAAAGAGATTATTAAAATATTCAATCATTAATAAAAAATCCTCAACAAAGGAATTTGTTTATAACCTAGTTGACGATATTAATAAATATTCAAATGGCGCTGAGCAATTTGATGATATTACAATATTAATGTATCAATTTGTAAAGGGTGATTTCACCCTTGAAACAAGATCATTTAACGCAGATGTAAAGGAGCTTGATAACCTATTTGATTATTCATCATCTTTATTAAGGATAATGAATTTCTCAAATAAGGATATCATAATGATTAATACAGCCCTAGAGGAAGTATTTGTCAACGTTGCTAAATACGCGTATAATGGTAGTGGTGTAGTTGAGATTACTTTATCTAGAACTAGAGATAAGATTACATTCGTATTTAAGGATAGTGGAAAGAAATTCAATCCACTTGAAAAGGAGGACCCTAATATTACTGCCTCAAGTGAGGAAAGAGAAATTGGTGGTCTTGGAATATTTATGGTTAAGCAGATTATGGATGAGGTTTCATATGATTATGTAAATAATCAAAATGTCTTAACCCTAGTTAAATATAAAAAATAAATTTACAAAAATACTGAAAGGAGTTGATATTCATGCACAATATAAAGCTTAAGGGTGTAAAGAACGCTAGGGATTTAAGCTTAGTTACTACTAGTAAGCTAATTAAGCCTAAGACTATCTATAGAGGAAGTCAGCTTAATAAGGTTTCTAAGAAAAGTGCTAAAAAATTAGTGGATGAATACAATATTAAAACAGTAGTAGATTTAAGAATAGAACCAGAAAAAAATAAAAAGCCAAATAAGCCAATCGATGGTATCGATTATGTTTGGTTACCATTATTTAAGAATAATTTATTTGGTATAAGCTATGAAAAGAAAATACCAAGAGCAGAGGAAATACCTGATTTAAATGATACTTACACAATGCTTGTAAGTAACGAGGAATGTAAGCATAATTTTGGAGTAATTATAAAATACCTAGCTGATTATGATTATAATAATGGAGCGATATTATTCCACTGTACTCAGGGAAAGGATAGAACTGGACTTTTAGCATTATTCGTACTATATATTTTAGGTGTAGATTTAGAATCCATAAAGAAGGATTACGAATACACTAATGTAGTAAATTATAAAAAAAGTAGGAAATATTACTGGCTTGTTAGAATATTAGGTAGACAAAAGGCTTATGATTTATCACAAATATTCCTAGCAAAGGGAGAATATTTCGATACTGCAGTAAGGGTAATTAATGAGAATTACGGTGGACTTGATAATTACATTAGGAATGAGCTTAATGTAACAGAAGAAACAATGGAAAAATTAAGAAGTAAATTATTAGAAAAATAGGAGTAGTAAAATGGAAGAGATTATTAACAATGTAGTAAAGGCTGTAGTAGGTGATAGCTCACTTGCTATAACTAAGGGATATGAATATACAACAAAGGATGGAAAAAAGAGATATTCATACAATGATGTATATTATAAGCAGGATGGTGTATTTAAGCGTAAGCATAGTAATGATGCTGGTGATTTTTATTACAATATTGAATTAATCGATGTTGTTATAGAAACATATCCAATGAAGGATGGTAATATTGGTTCAAAGACATATCCACTTAGTGAGGTGCCTTATTTAGCATTTGACGCAGATGACGCTAATGCTGAGGTACTTGAGAATTATTTAAAATTTAAGCTACATAGATAATATTATAAGCAGGTTAACCCCTGCTTTTTCTTTTATTTGTAATAAAAGTATGTTAAAATTTTAATATGAATGTTTCGATTTATAGTGATAGGAGATGGTTTATATGACATATTATCCATTATCAAAAACAGAGGAGGGTATTTATTTATCCTGCTTAAATAAAACTGATGCCTATAATCTTGCGAATATAATGAAGCTTAGTAAGGATTTAGATATTGATAAATTTAATGATGTTATCAATAAAATCCTATTAAAGCATCCATATTTAAATACAGTTTTATTTATAGGTGATGACTCTAAGCTATATAAGAAAATTGAACCACAAGCTGTAAATATATCCGTAAAAGAGGTAGGGAGCTTAGATAGAGATACGGAATATTTTGATATGCTTAATAGCCATTTATATAAATTTGAGCTATTGAAATATAAGGGTGAATATTATTTTTATTTCAATGTTCACCATATTATATTTGACGGTACCTCAATTAAGCTATTCATTGATGATATTTCAAATCTATATTGTGGAAAAGAAATAGCGGATGAGAAAACAGACGCCAATGAATTCGCTAAACTTGAGGAGAAGAAATTAGCATCTAATGATTATAATTTAGCTAAATCATATTATGAAAAGATAATTAGGGATTCTGAGGTTGATTCTAATTTAGTTTATGATAAGAGTGATGGTAAGGAATTATATTCTAAATTTGAAAGAGGATTAAATGTTGATGGAAATAAAATAAAGGAATTCACTAAAAAGAATAATATAAAGACATCATCATTCTTTTTAGCTGCGTTTTCTTATTTGTTATCAACAATTAATTACGATAATAAATCATTATTCCTAACAGTTAATAATGGTAGAAATGAAGATTTACAAAATTCATATGGTATGTTCGTTAAAACATACCCATTTTATCTTGAGCATACAGAAACTATTATTGATTATTTAAAGAACGCAAATGATGAGCAGGTTGGAAATATAAATAATTTATTATATCCATTCTCTGATATGATTAAGGATTTAGGTATTAATTCATCTATATTTTTTGCATACCAGGGTGATTCATTCTATAAATATAATTTTAATGGTAATGAATGCTTCCTAAAGGAAGTTGAAAGAACTGATGGAAAAGGTTTATTAACAATAGAATTATTCAGAGATAATGGTAAATATTATTTATGGGCAGAATATAGAGATGATTTATATGAGAAGGAAACTATAAATCATATTATCGATATGCTAGAGGTTGTAGTAGCGGAATTCTTATCTAAGAAGAAGCTTGAGGATATTAATCTAGTAAGTGATAAAGAAATGAAGATATTAGATTCATTTAATAAGACTGATGTTTCATATATTAATCCAAGTGAAACAATCCTAGATAAGATTAATGAATCTGTTAAAAAATATCCTAATAATTTAGCAGTTGTATTTAAGGATAAGAAATATACATATAAGGAAGCTGATTTAATTGCTAATGGTTTAGCTAATAAGCTAATTGAATTAGGAATTAAAAAGGAGGATGTAGTCTCAATTCTAATTAAGAAAAGTGAGTACATTGTTTTAGCATCCCTTGGTGTTATTAAGTCAGGTGCGGCATATCAGCCACTTGACCCTACATATCCAGAGGAAAGATTGAATTTTATGGTTAAGGATTCTAGTGCTAAAATACTTATCCTTGATAGAGATTTAGATGGATTAATTAGTGAATATAAGGGTAAAAAAATATACACTGATGAAATATGTAAATTCACTAATACTAAAGATCCTAAGGTTAAGCTTAACCCAAAAGATTTATTTATAATGCTATATACATCAGGCTCTACAGGACTTCCAAAGGGTGTTATGCTTGAGCATGGTAATATTAACGCATTCGTTTCATTCTACCAAAAGGAATATACACCAGATGAGAATTCTCATATGGCAGCTTATGCATCATATGGATTTGATGCTGATATGATGGATTTATATCCAGCATTATGTAGTGGCTCTACTGTATATGTAATACCAGAGGAATTAAGACTTGATTTAGTTAAGCTTGGTAATTTCTACAATGATAATAAGATTACACATTCACTTATTACTACACAGGTTGGTAGACAGTTCGCATCTGAAATAGAAGCGAAGTATTTGAAGCATTTCTTTGTAGGTGGAGAAAAACTAGTTCCGATTGAGCCACCAAAGGGATATGTATTCCATAATGCGTATGGTCCAACAGAGGGTACAGTATTCTGTACAGAATATGTAGTAGATAAATTATATTATAGAGTGCCTATTGGAAAAAACTTATCTGATTATAAATTCTATGTTTTAGATAAAAATAAGAAGAGACTTCCGTATTTAGTTGCCGGTGAGCTTTATATCTCTGGCCCACAGGTTGCACGTGGATACTTAAATAGAGAAAAGGAAAACAAGGAAGCCTTCCTTACTAATCCATTTGAGAAGGATCCACAATTTAAGAATCTTTATAAGACTGGAGATATAGTAAGATTACTACCCGACGGATGTGTTGACTTTATCGGTAGAAAAGATGGTCAGGTAAAAATTAGAGGATTCAGAGTAGAGCTTACCGAGGTTGAGAAGGTAATTAGAGAATTCCCTAATATTAAAGACGCGACTGTGAAGGATTTTACAGACCCAGCAGGAGTTAAATTTATTTGTGCATATATCGTATCTGATATAGAAATAGATATTAATGCATTAAATGAATTTATTGGCTCTAAAAAGCCACCATATATGATTCCTGCCTATACTATGCAAATAGATAAGATTCCACTAAATCAAAACCAAAAGGTTAATAAGAGAGCTCTTCCTATGCCAGAGCTTAAAATAGAAGAGAAGATTATGCCAGAAACTGATTTAGAAAAGGAAATCTATGATATCGTTAAGGGTGTTTTAGGCCACGAATCATTCGGTGTAACAACAAATCTATACGAGGC
>JAEEGL013937238.1_pt1 | contig 11289 bp, 8 predicted proteins | sample 9134231 | NCBI WGS metagenome assembly JAEEGL01 (sample SAMN16246548, study PRJNA631951) | gut metagenome | biome: gut microbiome; feature: rumen; material: fiber-attached | host: Bos | place: Iran: Karaj | collected 2018-10
CCCACTTCGTGCCGATGCAGGGACGGGCATAGAAGCCGTCGTATCCCGCGAAATTGACGGTAAATTCAACCTCGGTTCCGATATGGAGGTTGGGGATGCCCATGTGCTGGCCGATGTTATACCAGAGCTGCGGTTCGGAGATGAAAACGAATTTCCGGGACTTGTCGCCGCCTTCCACGAAGTTGACGACATTCTCTCCCCAGATATCGGCGAAGCCGCTGAAACGGAGGCCTACCACGCCGAAGAGGTCCTGCAGTCCCCATACCACCGTGAACTGCAGGGGCAGATCGCTGGTATTTCCGGCACTGAACGTCTTGTAGAGCAGTTTGAGATTGAGGGTGTTCTTGAAATCAGCGCTATGCGCGAACCAATCCACACCGAACAGGAAGTTCTGGTTGTAGCCGACAAGGCCATTGTATTCCACCTGCAGGCTGACAGGAGCAAGCGGAGTGTCCTGCCAGAAGTTCAGGCAGCGGGCGATCTCCATGTAACTGCCGCTCGGCGCCTGGTTCACCTTCTTCTCGTTCTTGGCGTTGTAGTCGTAGTCAATGAAGAAGAACGTGTTTCCCCAATTGTCGTTGTAGAATCCCTCGAGGGTCGTTGTGAAATGATCCCGGTCCTTTCCGAAATCATAGAAGGTCTGCAGATTGGTCTGTGCCTGGGCGGCAAAGCCGAAGGCCAGCGCTGCGAAGGCAACGGTAAGCAAATGTTTCTTGGACATGGTGGAATAGGTTTTTTGGTTATTTACGGAGGGAAGGGTTGATTTCAAAGTCTACGGCCTTGTCGCCCATCGGGTTGTTGCCGAACTCGTAGTCCTTTCCCGGCAGGACGGCGTTGAGGATGATGCCGACGATGGCCGCCACGGCGAGGCCGGACAGGGAGGTGAAGCCCAGCGAGATGGAATCATTCGCGCCATACTTGATGCCGATGGCCAGCACCAGGATGAGGGCGGCGATGATGACGTTGCGGGAGGCGGTGAAGTCCACCTGGTTCTCCACGATGTTACGCACGCCGACGGCGGAGATCATACCATACAGGACCAGGGAAACGCCGCCGATGGTCGCGGCGGGCATGGCGCCGATGAGGGCGGAGAACTTCGGGCAGAACGACAGCAGGATGGCAAAGCAGGCCGCGATGCGGATCACCCGGGGATCAAAGACCTTGGTCAGGTTGAGCACGCCGGTATTCTCGCCGTAGGTCGTGTTGGCCGGAGCGCCGAACAGGGAGGCAAAAGCCGTGGCGAGACCGTCGCCCATCAGGGTGCGGTGCAGGCCGGGATCCTCCAGGAAATTCGTTCCGACCGTCGAGGAAATGGCGCACATGTCACCGATATGCTCCATGGTCGTGGCCAGGGAGATCGGCAGGATGGCGATGATGGCGGCGACGATCAGCCCCCAGTCGGGATTGGAGAAGACATGGAAGGCCGTGTTCTTCCACTGGAACGGAGCGCCGAACCAGGCGGCATCCTTCACGGCGGAGAAGTCACACTGTCCGAAGCAGGCGGCGACGATGTAGGAACCCAGTACGCCGAGCAGGATCGGGATGATCTTGACCATGCCCTTGCCCCAGATGTTGCACACGATGATGATCACGATGGCCAGCAGGGCGATCCACCAGTTCTGGGTGCAGTTCTGGATGGCCGAGCCGGACAGCGTCAGGCCGATGGCGATGATGATCGGACCGGTGACGATCGGCGGGAAGAACCGCATGACCTTCTTGACACCGAACGCGGCGATGAGCCCCGCGAGCAGGAAATAGAAAAAGCCTGCACAGAAGACTCCGATGCAGGCATAAGGCAATGAAGTGGCGGCGTCCAGGCCCTTTTCGGCGCCCATGGAAACGACGGCCGCGTAGCCGCCCAGGAACGCGAAGGAGGAACCGAGGAAAGCCGGTACCCGCATCTTGGTACAGAGGTGGAAGAGAAGGGTGCCGAGACCTGCGAAAAGCAGGGTGGCCGACATGGAGAGACCGGTGATGACCGGGACCAGGATCGTGGCTCCGAACATGGCGAACATGTGCTGGAGACCGAGGGTGAGCATCTTCCCGCCACCGAGCGTGCGGGCGTCATAGATTGCTGGCTGGACGTTGGACATATATAGGGGAATATTGGTTTTCCTGCCTGTGCTCGTAATCAAATACAAATATAACCAATCCTTCCCGTATTTCCGCCCGCCCCGTTTCCCGACTTTTCCAATAAGTTATCAACAATCTACGCCCTGATTCGCTGTCACAGGCCGGGGAAAAAGTAATATGAGATTAAATCTTGAACGATTACACAAATTAATGACATTAATAATTGGTATATTTGCCATAGTAAAAAACCGATATCACTCCAAATCATGAAAAAATTCCTGTTCGTACTTTCCGCGCTTCTGACGCTTGGATTGCCCATGCGCGCCCAGAGCCTCAAACTGAACGAGAACAACATTGACGAAGTCGTCAAGGCCATGACACTGGAAGAGAAAGCCCAGCTGCTCGTCGGGCGCGGCCGCAGCGTCGCCTTCCTTGCGGCCTTCGGCGGCAACGGCATGATCGGCCAGCATGCCGACATCGTCTCCGGCGCAGCCGGTTCCACCTTCGGACTCGACCGGCTCGGAATCACGCCGACCGTCGTAGCCGACGGCCCCGCCGGTCTCCGCATCGCCCCGACCCGGGAAGGTACCGACCGCACCTTTTACTGCACCGGTTTCCCGGTCGGCATCTCGCTTGCCAGTTCCTGGAACACGGAACTGGTGCGTCAGGTCGGTGCCGCCATCGGCAACGAGGTCCTGGAATACGGAGTAGATGTCCTGCTCGCTCCTGGCATGAACCTGCAGCGCTCTCCGCTTCTCGGCCGCAACTTCGAATATTATTCGGAAGATCCGTTGGTTACCGGCAAAATTGCCGCGGCGTTTGTCAACGGTGTCCAGTCCAACGGCGTCGGCACTTCCATCAAGCACTATGCTGCCAACAGCCAGGAAACGAACCGTAAGGGCGTCAACGATGTCGTCGCCCAACGTCCGCTCCGGGAACTCTATCTCAAGGGCTTCGAAATAGCGGTCCGGGAAGCGAAGCCCTGGACGGTCATGTCCTCCTACAACCTCCTCAACGGCGAATACACCCAGGAGAGCCATGGTCTCCTCACCACGATCCTTCGCGATGAATGGGGTTTCGACGGTATCGTGTTGTCCGACTGGACAGACAAGGCGGAGACCCGCAGCGCAGCCCGCGAGATCCATGCCGGCCAGGACCTGAAGATGCCGGGAGCCCCGGTCCTTTCCGAGGATATCATCACCGCCGTCAAGGCGGGAAAGGTCTCCATGGAAGACGTGGACCTCTGTGTCAAACGCATGCTCCGGTACATCGTACGCACCCCGCGGTTCAAGGGCTACAAATACAGTGAGAACCCGGATCTCAAGGCACATGCCGCCATTACCCGGCAGAGCGCGACCGAAGGGATGGTCCTTCTCAAGAACGAAAACCACACCCTGCCGATCCGCAACGCCGAGAATATTGCCGTTTTCGGTATCAATTCCTATGACTTCATCGCCGGCGGCACCGGTTCAGGAAATGTCAACAAGGCCTATGTCGTCGACCTGATCGAAGGCCTGAACAACGCCGGCCTCAAACCGACCGGATCCCTTGCAGACCTGTACATGGCCTACAAGAAATACCAGGAGACCAAGAACGCAGCGGCCGGTCAGCGCAGCACCATGCTGGGCAAACCGGTCCTCCCGGAAATGGAAATCGACCGCAAACTTATCGATATCCAGGCCAACCTGGCCGACATGGCCATCCTGACCATAGGCCGACAGGCCGGCGAAGGCCGGGACCGTGCCATCGAAGACGATTTCAACCTGACGTCGCTTGAACGCAAGATGCTCTCCGATATCTGCGATGCCTTCCACATGCAGGGCAAGAAAGTCGTGGTCATCCTCAACATGGGCAACGCCATCGAAACCGCTTCCTGGAAAGGAATGCCGGATGCCATCCTGATGGCCTGGCAGCCGGGGCAGGAAGGTGGCAATTCCGTCGCTGACGTCCTCGTCGGGAAGTCCAACCCGAGCGGAAAACTTACGATGACGTTCCCCGTCAACTGCATGGATGTCCCCTCCTCCCTCAACTTCCCGATCGGCAGCCAGCCCGCCGTGGGCAGCAGCAATGCCGCCGGCCAGCGAAAGAACGTCGACTATACCCTCCATGCCGAAGGAATGGACATCGGCTACCGCTATTTCCATACGAACAATGTCAACGTATCCTATCCGTTCGGTTTCGGACTCAGTTACACGACCTTCGCCTATAGCAGGCCGACCGTCAAGCCCCTTGCGGACGGATTCGAGGCGACCGTCACCGTGACCAATACGGGCGACACGGCCGGAAAGGAAGTCGTCCAGCTCTACGTCAGCGCTCCGGCCGGCGGCCTTGAGAAACCGTCTGCCGAACTCCGTTCCTTCGCCAAGACCCGCGAACTCAAACCAGGTGAAAGCCAGGTGTTGACCTTCAAGGTAGATGCCTATACCCTTGCCAGTTTCAACGAGGCGGCTTCCGCATGGGAGACCGCTGCCGGACAATACCGGCTCCTGTTCGCAGCCAACGTGGAAGACGTCCGCCAGACAGCAGTCTTCACCCTCAAGAAAGCGGCTTCCTGGAAAGTGAACGACGTCCTCGCCCCGGACATGCCGCTGTAAGATTCCGCGGGACGGGATTCCCCGGGATGAAACGACGAGGGCTGGCCAAAGTTGGCCAGCCCTTATTGCATGACACACTCCGGAGGAGCGTTATTCCTGCGGGAAGAGGCCGAACATCTGTCCGTCGATCATATTGGTGACGGCCTCGAAGTCCTCAGGCTTGTTGCCGAACTTGTACCGGTCGGCGTCGATGATCAGCAGGTTGCCGTCGTAGTCCTTGATCCACGCCTCGTACCGTTCGTTCAGGCCGGTCAGGTAGTCGATGCGGATGCTCTTCTCATACTCACGGCCGCGTTTCTGGATCTGGGCCACGAGGTTCGGGATCGAACTGCGCAGGTAGATCAGCAGGTCCGGCTTGCGGACCAGGGACATCATCAGGTCGAAGAGGTCGGAATAGTTCTCGAAATCCCGGCTGGTCATCAGGCCCATGGCATGGAGGTTCGGGGCGAAAATCCGGGCGTCTTCGTAGATGGTGCGGTCCTGGATGATGACATCCTTGCACTGGGAGATCTCGACGACATCCTTGAAGCGCTTGTTGAGGAAGTAGATCTGGAGGTTGAAGGACCAGCGTTCCATGTCCTCGTAGAAATCGGCGAGGTAGGGGTTGAAGTCCACGGACTCGAATCTCGGCGTCCAGCCGTAATGGTTGGCCAGCATCTTGGTCAGCGTGGTCTTGCCGCTGCCGATATTTCCTGCGATGGCGATATGCATATCGTTAACTTTTAATTGTTTCCAAACAAACCGAACAGTTCCGCATCGATCTTGTCCGTGATGTGCGCGAAATCTTCGGGACGGTTTTCGAAATCCAGGTTGTCCGCATCGATGACGAGGACATGGCCCTTGTAATCTTCCTCGATGAACTTCTCGTACCGTTCGTTCAGGCCGCCCAGGTACTCCAGGCTGATGCTCTGCTCATAATCCCGCCCGCGCTTCTGGATCTGGGAGACCAGGTGCGGGATCGAGCACCGAAGGTAGATCAGCAGGTCCGGCGGGCTGACCAGCGACATGAGCAGGTTGAACATGCCCATGTACGTGTCGAAATCCCGCTTGGACAGGTTCCCCATCTCGTAGTTGTTGGCCACGAAGATGTAGACGCCCTCGAAGAGGGTGCGGTCCTGGATGACGGTCTCCTTGCTGCGCGCGATCTCCAGCACATCCTTGAACCGCTGCTCCAGAAAGTACATTTCCAGGTTGAAGGACCATCTGGGGATGTCCTTGTAATAGTCTTCCAGGTAGGGATTGTATGTCACGGCCTCGTACTTCGGGGTCCACCCGTAGTGCTCGCTGAGCATGCGGGTCAGCGTGGTTTTTCCGGAGCCGATGTTGCCTGCGATACCGATGTGCATGGACTTGTCGTTTTAGCGGTTCACAAATTTAGAGAAAAAACTTAAATTTGTAAAGTTAATTTCGACCCTCCATGCTGAACATCCGAAAATTCACCTGCAATCCCTTCCAGGAGACCACCCTCCTGCTTTGGGACGACACGCTGGAAGGCGTTCTCGTGGATCCCGGCTGCTTCCCCGACGAAGCGGAGCAGATCAAGGCCTATATCGCGAAGGAAAAAGTGGACCTGAAAGCCATCTGGCTGACCCATGGGCACTTCGACCACATCTACGGCGTCGGCGCCTTCGGCGTTCCGGTCTTCATGAGCCCCGATGACCAGGTCATGGTCGACAACAACTGGCAGCTCACCGGCAGGTACGGCATGCCCGATCCGCCGAAAGATTTCCCCTACACGCCCCTGCACGACGGAGACGTCCTGACCTTCGGGGACACGTCGTTCACGGTCATCGCCACGCCGGGCCACACCCCCGGCGGCGTCTGCTTCCTCGACGAGGCGGACAAGGTCCTGGTCAGCGGCGACACCCTTTTCGCCGGCAGCATCGGCCGTACAGACAGCGAGTGGGGCGACTATGACAAACTGATCGTCAGCATCATGGACAAACTCATGGGCCTGGACGGCGACATCGACGTCATTCCCGGCCACGGACCCGTCACCAACATCGGCCACGAACGCACGCACAATCCTTTCCTCCAGCCTTTCAACGAGCCCGAGGAAGAGATGGACTGGGATGCGGACGGAATCGGCCTGGACGGCGGCATTCTCTGAAACTCACACAACAACGATATGAAAAGAATCCTGCTCTTTGCCCTGGCTTGCCTGCTCATGGCCGGCTGCGGCCCTAAACTCAAACAGCCCGAACTGGGCGCCCGGAAGGCACCGATCCTGACGGAAGGAAAGTATCAGTTCAAGGACCTCAACAAGAATGGCAGCCTCGACCCGTACGAGGACTGGCGCCTGCCGATGGAGGAACGCATCGCGGACCTCGTCTCCCAGATGACCCTCGAAGAAAAGGCCGGCCTGATGTTCCATCCCAACATCGCCGTCCCGGAAAGCGGCGTGATCAAGTATGACTTCACCGACGAGGAGAAGGCCCTGCTCGCCAAGGCGGAGGAAGAAGGCTATGCCGGACCGGTCGGTCCGGGCGGACAGAACGCCAATGCCATGGCCATCGGACAGATGCGCCGCACCGCGACCGCCAAGTCCTACATCGAGGAGAAAAACTTCCGCAACATCCTCAACAACGGCACGTGCGCCCCGCGCAAGTTCGCCGAATGGTCCAACGGCATGCAGGAAATCGCCGAGGCCACCCGCCTGGGCATTCCGATCATGTTCTCCACGGACCCGCGCCATGGTTCCGGCACCGGCGCCCATGTCCGCGGCACCCAGTACTTCTCCCAGTTCCCCAGCAATGAAGGACAGGTCGGCATCACCTCCGCCCGTGACCCGAAACTCGTTGAGGACTTCGGCGCCGTGGTCGCCCAGGAATACCGCGCCGTCGGCCTCCACATGATCCTCGGTCCGCAGATCGACGTCATGACCGAACCGCGCTGGAGCCGCAACATGGGCTGCTTCTCCGAGTCTGCCGAACTGACCACCGAGATGCTCGAGGCCTTCATGGACGGCGCCCAGGGCAAGGACGGAAAAGTCGGCCCGGACAAGATCCTCGTCCACCTCAAGCACTGGCCGGGCTCCGGTCCGCATGCCGGCGGCACCGGCAGCTGGCTCGTCTACCCGGGCGGCAACCAGCAATACCACTATATGCCTTGGAAAGCGGGCATCGCAAAGAACGCGCTTGCCGCCATGGGCTATTACAGCGGCACATACGTCGACACCCTGAATGTCAATTACTCCTATATCCTGAGCACCGAGGTGCTCCGCGGCGAACTCGGATTCAAGGGCGCCGTCTGCACCGACTGGGGCGTCGCCTCCCGCGGTCCGCTCAACCCGCGCCTGCAGGGAAAGACCACCCTCAAGGACAACTACGCGATGATCTACAACGCCGGCGTGGACCAGATCGGCAGCGAGACCCATCCGGAATACATCGTCGAACTGGTACGTGAAGGCCGCATCGCCGAAGACCGCATCGATGAAGCCGCCGCCCGCATCCTGCAGTGGCACTTCATCCTCGGCCTGTTCGAGAATCCGTACGTCGACCCGGACAAGGCGGAAGGAATCCTCCAGTGCGAAGCCAACCAGTCCCGCGCCTACCAGGCCCAGCTGGAATCCAACATCCTGCTGACCAACGACGGCACCCTCCCCGCCAAGGAAGGCATCAAGCTCTATGCGGAAGGCGTCAAGCCGGAAGAGGCCGCGAAATATGCCACGGTCGTGGAGAACCCCGCAGACGCCGACCTGATCCTGGTCCGTACGACCACGGTGCCCGACCGTCGCGCCATGGGGCCGCAGGGTGAGGTCAACATCGACTTCCCTGCCGAGAAATGGGCTCACATCCAGGAACTTCGCGCCAGCGGCAAGCCGGTGGTCGTCGCCTTCAACCCGACCGGTTCCTCCTGCATCCTGCCCCCCGCCGTCAAGACGGACCTCAACGCCAGCCTGATGATCTTCGACGTGTTTGACAGCGCCCTGCTCGACGTGGTATTCGGCAAGTTCAAGCCCGTCGGCAAGCTCTCCTTCGAAGTTCCCTCCTCCATGGACGCCGTCCGCGCCCAGCTCGAGGACATGCCCTTCGACTCCAAGGACCCGACCTTCCCCTTCGGCCACGGCCTGACCTACTGATCCCGCTTCGGGTGCTGATTTTGCTCGGGTGCTGATTTCGCTCGGGTGCCGATTTTGCTCGGGTGCGCGAAGCACCTTGTATCAACGATTTTGCCCCCAGGGTCCTTTTTGAATCGGACCCTGGGGGCAAAAAACACGCTACATGGCCGGAAACGCTCCCGACGACAGCCCGGATCGCGCTCCCAACGACAGGCTAGACCTGGTAGAAGCCGACCTTCTTGTAGACCTTGCGAAGCGTCTTCCCGGCGACATACGACGCTTTCTGGGCACCGGAGACATAGACATCATTGAGGTAGGCCTTGTCCCTCATCAGGCGCTCGGCTTCCTCCCGGATGGGCCGCAGGTGCTCGATGACCACCTCGCCCACGGCCGGCTTGAAGACACCGTAGCCCTTGCCCTCGAACTCCTGCTCGATCTCGGGAATCGTTTTCCCGGTCAGGGTGGCATAGATGTTCATGAGGTTGGAGACGCCCGGCTTGTTCTCCTTGTCGAAACGGATGCAGCGCTCGGTGTCGCTGTCCGTGACGGCACGCTTGAACTTGCGGCGGATGTCATCCGGGCTGTCCATCAGGAACACGCAGCCGTCCGGAATGGACTTGGACATCTTGGCGTCCGGGGTCGTCAGGCCGTAGATCCGGGCGCCGGTCTTGGCAATCAGCGGCTCGGGGACCTTGAAGACATCGCCGTAGATGCTGTTGAAGCGCTGCGCGATGTCACGGCAGATCTCGACATGCTGCTTCTGGTCCTCGCCGACCGGCACGAAATCGGGCTGGTACAGGAGGATGTCCGCCGCCATCAGCACGGGATAGGTGAACAGGCCCGCGTTGATGTTGTTGGCATATTTGGCGGACTTGTCCTTGAACTGGGTCATGCGGGAAAGTTCCCCGAACATGGTGTAGCAGTTCAGCACCCAGGCCAGTTGGGAATGGGCGGGGACATGGGACTGGAGGAAGAGGACGTTCTTTTCCGGATCGAGGCCGCACGCGATGTACTGGGCGAGCTGGTTGATGGACCGGCGCCGCAGGTCGGCTGGATCCTGCCGTACCGTAATGGTATGGAGGTCAGCCATGAAATAATAACATTCATAGTCGTTCACGCGGTCCGCCCAGTTCTTGATGGCACCGAGATAGTTCCCGAGATGCAGGTCTCCGCTGGGCTGGATGCCGGAAAGCATCCGCTTCTTCTGTTCCGTATTGGGTTGTTCTTGCATATTCCTTCTTGATTGAAACATGCAAAGATAGAAAAAAGTGGACAAGTTTTTGCAACAAAACGAGAATCCGGTCGTTTATAGAGTAGAATGACACGTCAAGAAGCCTCTTCCTTTTATCAAGCCCACAGCAAGGCCGTCTACAACACGGCCCTGCGCATCCTGCGGGACAGCGCCCAGGCGGAGGAAGTCATGCAGGACACCCTGCTGAAGTACCTCTCCGGCGGCGTGAAGAGCGCTTCGGACGCCCAGGCGGCCGCCTGGCTCCGGACCACCTGCGTCCGGAAGGCCATCGACCGGCTTCGGGCGATACGCAGAGGCCCGGTATTCATGGACACGGCCCTGCTGCCCGCCGAGGACGAACCACTGGACGAACCCTTTGATGGTCCGCTCCCGGACATCCTGCAGATCCGCACGGCAATGGAGACCCTGCCCGAGCCCTACCGGCTCATCCTGGACCTGACCTTGATCGAAGGACTGGGATACGATGAAATCGCCCGGATGACCCGCCGGAAAGAAAGTACCCTGCGGTCCATCTATGCCCGCGGAAAAGCCCGGCTGGCCGCGAAACTCCGGCAATTAGCGACTGCTGACGATGCCATCATATAGATTATTGATTGACAGAACCTCGGACAACCGCGTTTTTGATAAAATGGGGCATGGCACAATGAAAGAAACAACCTTTCGTTTTGAAGAAATGAACCGGAATAAGAAGTAAAATTATACCTCTCATCTTTGAAGAAATGAGCCAAAATACAAAGAAAGGATTTACCTCTCTTATTTAAAGAAATGAACCGGAATACGAAGAAAGGTTTTACCTCACTTTTTTGATGAAATGAACCGAAATACGAAGAAAGATTCAACCTTACGGTTTTGAGAATATGGACAAACTGGAAAAATACATACGGGAACAGGCAGCGGCCTTTGATACGGCCACGCCTCCCGAAGGAGCCGAAAAACGGTTCCTGGACGCTCTGGATGCCGGACAGCCGGTTTCCAGGCCGGTCACCCTCCGCTTCCTCCGCTGGGCCGTCCCGGCCGCCGCAGCCATCCTTGTCGCGGTCCTGCTGCTCAACCGGCCGACCCACTGGTTCCGCGGCTTGGGTAATGACCCGGAAGCCATCTACGCCCGCTATCTGGCCCAGGTAGAGGACAACTGGCTGGATCTCGCCGCCGACGAGACCGCTTCGGACCTGCTCCGCTCCCTGACGGAAGAGAACATCCCTCTGATCGACCAACTCCCAGAAGAGTTGTCCGATACGGAAAAAGCAGCCATCCTGGAGAATTATTATGGTGCCCTGCTGGACGGGGCGGAAAAAATCAGACGAAATTTA
>JAEEGL014115070.1_pt1 | contig 11289 bp, 8 predicted proteins | sample 9134231 | NCBI WGS metagenome assembly JAEEGL01 (sample SAMN16246548, study PRJNA631951) | gut metagenome | biome: gut microbiome; feature: rumen; material: fiber-attached | host: Bos | place: Iran: Karaj | collected 2018-10
CCATCAAGTGGTAGGAGAAAAAAACCAATCCACAGTATCTCCAATATCATAACCTAACCTGTAGAAAAGGTAAAGGATGGTTATGGAGTATTAAAGACCTTGGAGAGGGTCTCTAAACACTACTACTATATAATACGAGGAAAAAATGGAAAAGGAAAAGAAATATTCAATCATACAAAATCTGTCCTATTGCCTTAAAAGTACTATGGCAGGCTGTCCTAAGCTGCTGGTATTTTGTATCGGTATTATTATCGCAAATTGCATCATCCCGATCATCACGGCTTTCCTGCCCAAGGTTATTATCGAAGAGATTACAATAGGTACGGATTTACAAAAACTTCTGTTCATCACCGGTCTTATGGCCTTGGCACTGGCGCTGGTCCAAACGATACAAAAGTACCTTGACAGGATGATCTACTGGAACAGATTTAAGATGAATACCTACTTCTTAGGAAAGGTAACAAAAAAAGGACTTACCACAGATTACAGGAACCAGGAAGATGAACACTTCAGAGAACTGCAAAGCGAAAGTTTTGCCAGCTGTAACGGAAACTATTCCCACTATGTGCAGGTCTATGAAGCCATCGTTATGTTTTTCTCTAATCTCCTGGGCTTTGTCGCCTTTGCCGGGATATTATTTACACTGAATATATGGATCATTCTGTTTCTGTGCATTACTACACTGGCAAGTTTCCTGCTCAACCGTAAGATTCTGAAATGGGTTGAAGTAAACATGGATGAAAAGAACGGATACGAACATGGCATACAGTACATCACAGGCATTTCAGGCGATATTCAGGCTGCGAAGGATATCCGTTTATATAATATGTCCGTATGGATGAACAAACTGTATGACAAGTACATGGCAGGGCTTAAAGGATGGTACAGAAAATACACTGCAAAGCTTTTCGGAGCATCAGCAGTCGACAGCGGAATGTCTCTATTACGAGAAGGAGCAGTATACGTATACTTATTATATCTGATATTTGAAGGAAAGATATCCGTTGCAGAATTTGTTCTGTATTTTAATGTTGTTGCAGGTTTTTCGACATGGCTCGGAAGCTTGCTCGGTCAGATCAACAATCTGAACCGTCTGAGCATTTCGATGAACCGCTTCAGGTCGTTCCTGGAATATCCTGAAAACTACAAACGTGACGGAGGTATCGAGCCAAAGCCTGAGAACGGGCCCTGCAAAATAGAATTAAAGGATGTCTGTTTCAAATATACCGACGATGGCGAAGATATCATACATGATTTTAATCTGACTGTAGAGCCGGGTGAACATCTGGCAGTAGTAGGATTAAACGGAGCCGGAAAAACCACCTTTGTAAAAATGCTGCTGGGACTCACCGACCCTGACAAAGGCCATGTTTTATATGACGGGGAAAATGTGAAGGATTATAACCGTGACAGTTATTACAGGTTATTCGGTGCAGTATTCCAGGATTACTCTTTACTACCGGTTACCATCGCCGAAATAGTGGCAGAAACCGACCTTGCCTCTCTGGACAGGATAAAAGTAGAGGAATCTTTAAAATATGCCGGTTTATGGGAAAAGGTACAATCACTTCCAAATGGTATGGAAAGTAAATATGATAAGACTTTCTGGGATGACGGTATCGGACTTTCCGGCGGAGAAATACAAAAACTTCTGCTCGCAAGAGCTCTGTACCGGCAGTCGCCTGTCGTAGTACTTGACGAGCCGACAGCAGCACTGGATCCCATATCGGAGAACCGCCTCTATGAAACATATGACGAGATGATGAAAGGAAAATCTACCATATTTATCTCTCACCGTCTGGCATCTACCAGATTCTGCAACAGGATAATCCTGATAGACCATGGCAGGATCATCGAAGAAGGCACTCACGAGGAACTGCTAAAGAAAAAAGGACAGTACTACGAATTATTTGAAACACAGGCAAAATTTTACCGTGATCAGAATGGCGTGAGGGAGGAGGAAGACAATAATGAGATTTAAAAAGCGGATAGAAAATACAAAACGCGGATACCGGATACTGGGAAAATACTGTCCGGGCCTCATAAGCTCAAAAGTATTAAAAAGTGCTGCCGAAACCCTGACTCCCTTTGTTACTATCTGGTTTTCGGCAAGGATAATCAATGAACTATCCGGTGAAAGAAATACAACCAGACTGGCTATCTACGTTATCCTTACCATAGGCATCAATTTCCTTCTCTCCATGATAAAGAACGCCCTGGAGAAGAAGGTAAGTGATAAAGAATCGGGTATGTGGAATTATTTTTCAAAGATCTTTGCAGATAAACAGATGACTATGGATTTCGCAGATCTGGAAAACCCGGAAATTCAAAAGAAAAAGCAAAAGGCAGAAGAAAACCTGTTTATGTTTGGCAACGGCTTGGGACAGCTTGTATGGGATACCGCCGGACTGGTCAGTGTATTTATAGGTATAATTGCATCCGTGATACTGACTGCTCCTTTATTCCTGTCAAAAACCGGGGAAACATTTATGGACTCACCTCTCTGGATAGTGCTGCTTATACTGATACTGATTTTGGCAGGATGGGTTACTGCCGGGCTGCGTGCCAAAGAAGACGGGTTATTTCAAAAATGGACCGACAGCAATGTCTGGTTTAACAGAGCATTTATGTTTTATGGGCATGAGCTCTATTCAAATATGGGGAGAGCTAAGGATGTACGAATTTATCGTCAGGACCGGATTGCTGAACGCGAAATGCGGAAGTTGCAGGAAAGAAACGATGATAATGATAAGTATATCAGAAAAATGAGTTCCTGCCAGGGGATGCATGTTCTCTTCAGAGGCACGATAGGGTGTCTCTGCTATCTGTTCGTAGTGGCAAAGGCCGGACTGGGAGCATTTGCTGTAGGCAGTATAGTGCAATATGTAGGAGCACTTATAAAGCTGGTAGAGAGCTTCGGTAACCTGTCGGAAGTTATCTCTGAAAACAAGATTTATACAGAGCATCTTGAAAAGCTTTATGAATATCTTGATTTACCGGACCGTAAAAAGAAGGGAACCCTGCATATCAAAAATGACGTCTCCGACAGTAACATACCGGATAGCATTAACTGCGAGATAGAATTTAAAAATGTTTCCTTCAAGTATCCCGGTACTGATGATTATGTACTGAAAAATATCAACACTAAACTAAACATCAGGAAAAAGCAGGCCTTTGTAGGTGCGAACGGTGCAGGAAAGACGACATTCGTGAAACTTCTCTGCGGACTGTACGAGCCAACGGAAGGACAGATACTTCTAAACGGCAGGAATATCAGAGAATACGACTACTCAGAATACCTGAAATTTTTCTCCTTTGTATTCCAGGATTTTAAGCTTTTGGCATTTCCTCTGGGTCAGAATATCGCTGCTGATATTACTTATGACAGGAAAAAGGCAGAGGATTGTCTTAATAAGGCTTCATTTACCGACAGATTAAAAACAATGTCCGACGGGCTTGAGACATACCTATATAAAGATGTTTCAGAGAAAGGTATACAGATATCGGGTGGTGAGGCGCAAAAAATAGCCCTTGCCAGAGCGCTCTATAAGGACTCACCGATAATAATACTTGATGAACCGACCGCTGCTCTGGATCCTATCGCAGAGGAGGAAATATACCGAAACTTTGACAACATAGTAAAGGACAAAACAGCTATCTATATCAGCCATAGATTATCATCATGTCAGTTTTGCGACGAGATAACTGTTTTTGATAAAGGTGAGATCATCCAGAAAGGAAAACACGCCGATCTGCTGAAAGATACTTTAGGTAAGTATGCACAGCTTTGGAACGCACAGGCAAAATACTATCAGAATGCATAGAAAAACGGGCTGACCTTAATAGTCAGCCCGTTCATTATCTCTTTTTTAGTGCTGGTTTCCGCCGGGTGTATTGTGGAGGATAACATCATGATATCCGCCCTCAACAATTGAAGTTGCTGAAACCAGAGTAATCTTAGCGTCTCTCTGAAGTTCGGGAATAGTAAGTACACCGCAGTTGCACATAGTGGACTTTACTTTGTAAAGTGACTTTGCAACATTGTCCTTCAGAGGACCTGCATATGTAACATAAGAGTCTACGCCTTCTTCGAAACTGAGCTTTGCCTTACCGCCGAGATCGTATCTTTGCCAGTTACGAGCTCTGTTGGAACCCTCGCCCCAGTACTCTTAAACGTACTGACCGTTAACCATAAGCTTGCTTGTAGGGCTCTCATCGAAACGTGCGAAGTAACGTCCAAGCATGATGAAATCAGCTCCCATAGCCAGAGCCAGGGTCATATGGTAGTCATGAACGATACCACCGTCTGCACAGATCGGAATGTAAATACCGGTCTCCTTATAATACTCATCACGAGCCTTAGCTACTTCGATAACTGCTGTAGCCTGTCCGCGTCCGATACCCTTCTGCTCTCTGGTGATACAGATAGATCCTCCGCCGATACCGATCTTTACGAAATCAGCTCCGGCTTTTGCCAGGAACATAAATCCGTCACGGTCAACAACATTACCTGCGCCTACCTTAACGGTATCACCGTACTTTTCACGGATAAATGAAAGAGTCTTCTCCTGCCAGCAGGTATATCCTTCAGAAGAGTCGATACAGAGTACATCTGCGCCTGCTTCTACAAGAGCGGGAACACGCTTCTCATAGTCCAGGGTATTGATACCTGCACCTACCATATATCTCTTTTGTGAATCAAGAAGTTCGCTGGGGTTTGATTTATGCTCTGAATAGTCCTTACGGAATACCATATAAAGCAGGCATCCGTTGCTGTCTACGATAGGAAGGGAGTTAAGCTTGTTATCCCAGATGATATCATTTGCTTCTTTTAATGTGGTAGTTTCGGGAGCTGTGACAAGGCTTTCTAAGGGTGTCATAAAAGTTTTAACCTGGAGAGTGGTCTCCATACGGCTGACACGGTAATCACGGCTGGTAACGATTCCCAGAAGCTTTCCGTGTGCTGTTCCGTCACTCGTTATAGCGATGGTATTATGTCCGTTTTTCTCTACGATATCAAGTACATCCTGAAGAGTATCGTCTTCTTTTAAGTTGGAATCGCTTACAACAAAACCTGCTTTGTAAGATTTTACCTTTGCTACCATAGCGGCTTCATCCTCTATGGACTGTGAACCGTAAATAAATGATAATCCACCTTCCTTTGCCAATGCTATAGCCATGGTATCATTGGATACGGACTGCATGATAGCCGAAACCAAAGGAATATTCAAAGAGATGGGTGATTCCTCAGAGCCCTTTCTGAATTTTACAAGGGGCGTACGGAGTGATACGTTTGCAGGGATGCAGTCAGGTGCGGTGTATCCCGGAACTAATAGGTACTCGCTGAAAGTGTGTGAAGGTTCCTCAAAAAAGTAAGCCATGTCATCCTCCTTTTATATATGAAATATTTTGATACCAAAAAAGTATAACGGTGTTACTATAAATTAACGCTTTACCTTGATAAAGGCTTCTTTTAATGACAGTATCCCTGCCCCTATGATAAGAGGCAGGGAATAGAATATTAAAAGCCATTGTAAAGCATAAATGCCATAAAGTCAAGGACTTTTTAAATATTTTTTTGTATATTTGTAACTTCCTTTTACAAACCAAACAGTTTCTATCGTTTAGCTCCACAGCTTCGACCTGGCTTCAGCGGTAAGTCCCGCACGCTGATCATAGAAGAGACCTGTTGAAGCGGTTCCTTTAGTAACATAGAACCTGTCACTTCCGTCGAAACGGCTGAGTTCTATATTATTCTGGAAGCCTGCGGCGTTGCTTCTTACATAATATACGATGTTCAGACGACCGAGCTGTTTTAAGGTCTGACCGTTTATAGTATCGGTATTCGGCTTATTGAAATGAAGATTTACAGCCAGGGGCTGTACGGGATGGAAACCGTTTGATGCTACAGAACCGTCAAAATATGCACGAGGCAGCCAGCGGTAATCATCATCTTTTAATCTCTCGTTGAAATAGGGATCCCAACCGGCTCTTCCTGCTCCGCCGCCTTCCGTAAATCCCCTTCCAAAAGGTTCAATGTCCGCAAAGAGATATTTCATCATGCTCATACCGATATCGTAGTCAGCGGTAAGGCACATAACAGAATATACCCAGTAAGCGGCAACATTACCCGGATCATGAACATCACAGGCAGCTTTTAGTTCTTCAAGGGATTCGGGCGCGGGATCTGCAAGCTGAATCCTTCTGTCCTGTGTCCATTCAGGCTTCAATGTCATATCCAGCCCTCCAACATATGGCTGTGATACCGTACCGTTTGCCGAACTCATTACTTTGTCAAATAAACCCATTTTTCCTTCTCCTTTCACGAGCTTAAGCCCCATACAAATATGTGCTGAAAAGCACATTAACCATGATATCATTATATACAAAAAAACGAGAGTTTGCAATAGGCAATCTGCACATCATTCACTTTCTACTTTCCGGCCAGCTTCATTACCTTCCTGTAGCCAAGTCCGGTTAAACCCGCTATAACCGCTATCATTATCAACGCAGCCAGATTCTGATCAAGGACCGTTCCCAAAGCCAGAGCAATTCCCATAAATATAATGCAGAATACCATGTTCGTAGCCAAATATATACCCGTTCCGGCTCCCTGTTTGATAACTTCTATTTCATTTTCCCAGTCCAGACGCATATGCTTGATGCCGCATACACTTCCTCTCACCGTCGAAAACGCACAGAGGGTGAATCCGAGTATAAGTAAAAGCACCGTGCTTATAACCGGAACTTTAGCCGATATACAGCATGTAGTGATAGAGAAAAGAGTGACCGGAACCGTAAGATACATATTAAAAAGCATCTTACTCCGGTACAGGACCGCTTTCTCTATCGGCAGGCTCTGAACTATCCAGTAATTCTTTCCTTCGAGAGACATAGTAAACGCAGTTGTAGCAACCATCCCCGCAAAAAAATATATTATAAAAGGTATAAGAAGATATAAAGTTTCAACCGTAATAGGGGCATCCTTTATCATATCGGTAAGAATCTCCCGGATATCAAAAAACAGCACCGCAATACCGCTTACCAGACAGAGCAGTTCACCTATCGGTGCATTTGTCATATATACGGTCGAACCGGTCATTCTTTTAAATTCCTTAAACACCAGAGTATTCAGAACACTTCTCCGTTTGCAGCTAATCTTTACTTTTTTCTTTGAAGCCGCATGGGACTTTAACGCGGAATTTATCTTTCGATATGACCTTCCGACGGTAATAAATACTATTTCAAAGAGAAGGATCGATACTCCTATAAGCAGCAGAATATCAGAAATACTTACTTCTTTTACAGCATTACTAAACCAGTCTATGGGAGGATATATTTTACTCACACTTCCTGTCACGGAAGATACCGTCTGTACCACTTCTTCTGTTTTATCTTCTCTTATAGTATCTTCTATAAAGAATCTGAGAAAGATGCCCGATACGACAACCATAAAAACCAGAATTGTCTGAATAACAATTTTGTGTTTGAATCCTGCACTTATCTTTGTTATCACGAATCCCAGGAATGATGCCAAAAGCATAGGAATAATGGGCATTATAAGTGAAAGAACTATCCATATCGGATAGACATACACCGGAGCCTCTGCATAGATGCCGTATACTATCATAGTAGAAAATGAAACACTCATCTGCCATGGCAGACCTTTCACGTACATATACAGAAATTTACATCCCGCAATATCTTTTGGACTAAAAGGCAGTGACATCAGCATATCATACTCCTTAAAGTTAAACAGATAGCCGTTTGTTTTAAACATAGTAAGCAGGAATGACAGAAGGCAGATAATCATCGCACACATCCCCGGTATGGAATCCGTGAGCCCGAAATATCCGAACCCTATCGCCTGTACTATACAGTACGCCACAAGCATCAGATAAAGGCTCCCCATACCTATGGCGCCCCCGACGATTTTTCCTCTTTTCTTTTTGTCCCTACAGTTTTTATATATATTCCTAAGGCTTGTTGACAAAAGAAGTGCCTTTAGCAGAACCATTTTTTTACTCATCTACAGCCTCCAAAAATACCTCTTCCAGGGATTCTCCATGTGTGAGTTCTTCCATTGTTCCCGAAGCTATGATCTGTCCGTGCTTGATGATAGCCACTTTATTGCAGAGTTTTTCGGCTACATCCAGAACATGTGTTGAGAAAAAGATAGCAGTTCCTTTTTCACACATTTCATGCATAATCTGCTTCAGTACAAAAGAAGCTTTCGGGTCAAGTCCCACAAAAGGTTCATCCATTACTATAAGCACGGGATCGTGAATAAGCGCTGAAATGATGGCCAGTTTCTGTTTCATACCGTGTGAATATGAACCTACGAGGTCCCCCAACGCATCCGTTATCTCAAATCTTGACGCGAAGTCATTGATTTTTTCTTCTCTGACCGTTTCATCAATTTCAAAAATGTCGGATATGAAGTTTAAGTACTGTAAACCGGTCAGATTCTCATACAGATCCGGGTTATCCGGTATATAAGCAGTGATCTTCTTACATGCCATGGAATCCTTTTTTACCGAATGCCCGTCAATATATATTTCTCCCTCCGTAAAATCCAACACCCCAACCACCGCACGTATGGTAGTTGATTTACCCGCCCCGTTATGTCCGATAAATCCGTAGATATCACCGCTTTCTATGGTAAGCGTGACATTATCGGCGGCTTTTTTTCCTTCTCCGTATGTCTTTGAGTATCCTTTGATTTCCAAGATTGCCTTTTTTTCCATGTGATGTTCTCCTCAAAATGTCTAAGTCACCTCGAAAACGCCTTCAGCGTTTCCTCTCGAGGTGAGTCTTAAAAAGTAAGATTGATTTCCGGGATGATCCTCTGATTGTTAACTTCGATTACGGATTTATAAGCATATCGTACACCTTCCGTGTTTCTTCCCTGGATCCCGAACTAATATAGTAAGTTTGTTCTGAAGTAACTATTTTGATAAAACTTCCTTCTTCGGGATTCAGGAATACTTTACATCCGTTTTCACCATCTACGGTAAAGTTCCCTTTATATAATGTAGCGATCCCAAAGCCGGATTCCTTAAAAAATTTTACATTTTCGACATCGTCTCCCCACTCCACAGCCTTGATATCAGCTATATCTATGATATATTCATCACTCAGCTGGTGGCATATCACTCTGTTATCCTCTACTTTAAGTTTTATAGGGGTAGCTTCTGCCATTCCTATATAAACAAGGGTTCCCATTATAACAATTGCCCAGATCACTATCATTGTACATAGCAGTTTTCCGACAGGATGTGCTATATTTATCGTAGCTCCGACACCGACTCTTTTATTTACCATGAGCCTGCGGTTGTTCGGATTATAATAGAAGAACCCGCCTATCCAGTTATCATCCTCATCTTCTACGATGGTCATCTCTTTTCTGTATCGGGCTTCTATTTTTTTTGCCCTGCCGCTATAAAGGAAGATACCCGCCATCAAAATGATAATATAGATAATGCCACCTATAATTATAGCCAACTCCGAATACATTAAATAGTATCCTGCAGGAATCAATACCATCAGTACAACACACAGCCACAAATATCCTATAATAAAGTTGAAAAGATTTTTCTTCTTGGCACGGTTATAGTTGGCATTCACTACGGAATCTGACGAAATAACCTCATTCTTTAAACCATCCATCCCATATGCAAGTATAGAAATAAGAATACCTACCACCCAAAAGATTGCGCATATACCGGTCCCCAGAAAGTTTCCGGCTATCTCACTATCAATAGCGATCACCTTTAAATCAATAAGTAATGCAGCAACCAAAGCAATAAATCCCAATATATTCGGAATCAGTATTTTAGAAATCTTAACTGTACGAATGTTTCCTGCCGTATTTATATCGGTATAACTGATTTTTTCCGCAGTAAAGCCCAGCATCCTTTTTAAGTTCTTCATCTCCTTGTTTCCGATGGCAAAAGGGATGTTTATCCCTATTATGGATCCAAAGAAAAGAAGCATCCATATAGTAGTCTGGAGAACAAATCCGTGGAATAACAGGAGTATTATTGAGAGTGCTATGCTCACAATCAGGATTTTTGCTGCCTGACCTCTTCTGGTGTTATAAAGCTTATCGATTTTTTCCGAGGTATCCCCTTCCGTATACTCTTTTCTCATGGAAAGGCCCAGGATAAGTTTCGCGTTCTTCCAGTTTTTGGGATACAATATGTAAAACAATATTAAAAGTGTGGGAACAAGAATTACACAAATGGTTATTCCAAAAATAAGTGACATGGTTTTCCTCCTCTTTTGACCCTAAGACAGTATCATCTTTGTGACCGGTTTTAATCACGTTGATTGTTTGGTTCCCAATAAAGGTCTATAAGATCAAGAAGTTCCTGTTTCTGTACTCCGGATATACGGGTTTCCGATACTATTCTTTTAAGCTCCGTTTTGTTGGCGTCAGAAATAGATGCTTCCTTTTTTATCTCGGTTCGTATCCTGGCACCGTTTTTCCTGTCGGTCATGATGTAGCCTTCGGTTTTTAAGAGCTGATATGCTTTGCTCACGGTCATGGTATTTATGCCCATCTCAAGGGCCAGATCCCTCACCGTCGGGAGCTTTTCACCCGACTTCAGTTCTCCGCTCGATATTCCCATGACTATCTGGTTCCTGAGCTGCATATATATCGGAATATCGGATAATTCATCTATTTTTATGATCATGTTATTGCCCTCATTTTCTATTTTTTGTTGTAAAAATGTCTCCCTGCAAGTAAACTTGCGGTAGACATTCTTGCAGATTGGCTGTGAATAGTTGCCTATTGCAGAGCCCTGCGGTCAAATATGAACATACCCATTATATCACAAAACAGTATCAATAGAAAAGCACTTATTACCGCACCGGTATAATCAGATAGCACAGCTGTTTCATTTGAAAGATTCAATCCGTTCGTAAGAAATGACGGAAGTTTATTTTTTAAGTCCGGAATGTATTCCAAAAGCATCATTCCGAAATAAACGCCACCTGTAGCAAGCATCACCTGACCGCTGTTATTACACAACGTTCCGAAAAACATAAGAACTGAAATAATGGCAATCCCGAAAAACCAGTACATCAATACGCCGTAAAACAGATTCGGTACATCATTTCCCCAGAAGTATGCTGTATATCCCCAGGTGATACCGGCGTACACCAGATAAAGGAGTGTCCAGATAAAGCAGGACATAACGAGCTTTGAAAAGAATACCTTTTTTCTGGAAAGCCCTTTAGTAACGATCTGGATCAGTGTCCCCTTCTGATACTCTCCGGTAA
>JAEEGL014373646.1_pt1 | contig 11289 bp, 10 predicted proteins | sample 9134231 | NCBI WGS metagenome assembly JAEEGL01 (sample SAMN16246548, study PRJNA631951) | gut metagenome | biome: gut microbiome; feature: rumen; material: fiber-attached | host: Bos | place: Iran: Karaj | collected 2018-10
CGATGGCCTTAGCCACGTCCATGGTAACGGTGCCGCTCTTGGGGTTAGGCATCAAGCCCTTGGGGCCGAGAACACGACCGATGCGGCCGACAACGCCCATCATATCAGGGGTCGCTACGCAGACGTCGAATCCAAACCAGTTTTCGGTCTGGATCTTCTTTACCATTTCCTCATCGCCTACGAAATCGGCGCCCGCTTCCTGAGCCTCACGGGCCTTATCGCCCTTGGCGAAAACGAGAACGCGAACTACGCGGCCGGTGCCGTGGGGCAGTACGACTGCGCCGCGGACCTGCTGATCGGCATGACGGGAGTCAACGCCGAGGCGGATATGAGCCTCAATGGTCTCATCAAACTTGGCCTTTGCGGTGCCAAGAACAACTTCGATACCCTCAGCGGGATCATACAGCTTGGACTTTTCGATGGTCTTTACGCTGTCATTATACTTCTTACCGTGCTTCATAATATCACCTCATCAGTCAACAACTACAACGCCCATGGAGCGAGCGGTGCCGGCTACCATGCTCATAGCGGCTTCGATGGAAGCGGCATTAAGATCGGGCATCTTCATTTCGGCGATCTCGCGGATCTGAGCCTTGGTGATGTTGGCAACCTTGGTCTTGTTGGGGACGCCGGAGCCGGACTCGATACCGCAGGCCTTCTTGATAAGAACGGATGCGGGAGGGGTCTTGGTGATAAAGGTGAAGGAGCGATCCTGATAAACCGTGATAACAACGGGGATGATCAGGCCCGCCTGCTTGGCGGTGCGCTCGTTGAACTCCTTACAGAAGCCCATGATGTTCAGACCGTGCTGGCCCAGAGCGGGACCTACGGGCGGTGCGGGTGTAGCCTTACCTGCAGGGATCTGCAGCTTGACAAAGCCGGTTATCTTCTTTGCCATTTTGTTTTTCCTCCTAAAATAATGTGGTACTTGCGGAGTATAGAGACGATAGGTCTCCGTTCCTCCCACTTATGAAAACCCCGGATGGGGAAACCATACGTGTAAGCTGATCTTACAGCTTTTGAATGTCGATAAAGTCAAGCTCCATAGGAGTTTCTTTACCGAAGAGTGAAACGAGAAGCTTTACCTTCTGCGTTTCGGGGTTGATGTCCGTGACAGTGCCGATAAAGTTTGCGAAGGGCCCGTTCACTACGCGGACATTTTCGCCTACCTCCACATCGAGCTTGAGGCTGATGCGCTCAACGCCCATTGCGGTAACTTCTTCATCCGTCAGGGGAATGGGTTTGTTGCCTGAGCCTACAAAGCTTGTAACGCCCCTTGTGTTCCTGACGATGTACCAGGTGCTGTCGGTCATTATCATCTTTACCATAACGTAGCCGGGATAGACCTTGCGCTGATAGGTCTTGGGCTTTTTTGCTCCCTCGGGAGTTTCCGTCACGGTCTCGGTAGGATACTTTACTTCGAAAATGAGATTCTGAAGGTTTCTGTTCTCGATCGTTTTTTCAAGATCTTCCTTGACTTTATTCTCATATCCGGAATAGGTATGCACCACGTACCAGCGGGGCTCGGTGGGAGTTTCGTCATCGTAATGGGTGCGATCCTCGTTAACGGAAGCCGCGTCGGGATTTTCGCTCAGCTCGACAGCCTTTTCGATTTTATTCTTTACCTCATCTGTCATCTCGAGATACCTTATTTACCGAGTTCTGCAAGAGCATTGATGCCGGAACCGAAGGCAAGGTCAAGAAGACCTATAATGATCGCCATCAGCGCACAGAATGCTATAACGGCAAGAGTATAGTTGATGAGCTCTTTCTTGGTGGGCCAAGTGAGCTGCTTTACTTCCGCCCAGACATCCTTGAAATACTTGCCGATTCCCTTGAAGAAATTGCCGACCTTGGTGAAGAAGCCGACCTTATTCTTCTTTTCTACTTCTTTTTTAGCCATGATCCTTAACCTCTTGAAGAATTACTTGGCTTCCCTATGAAGGGTGTGTTTACGGCAGAAACGGCAATACTTGTTGAACTCAAGACGATCGGGATCGTTCTTCTTGTTCTTGAAGGTATTGTAGTTCCTCTGCTTGCATTCGGTGCAGGCAAGTGTGATCTTTACTCGCATTTTCTGATCCTCCTTAAAGATTGCGGTAATATCGACCGTTTTTGCGGCCTTCCGCTTATTCAGCTCGACGCAATGTATAAGCTAAATAATACCCCTTCACAGGGGCTTTAGTATTTTAGCTTAATCACTTTGTTTTGTCAAGTAAAAATAAGAGTTTTTATAAATATATTATTGCAAAAAATATAGCTTCTGTATAGCTTTTTTTATGCTTTCATATATAGCATAAACTAAAACAGACACAATATTTTGATAATTATGTCTGTTTTATTACCATATCTTGTTCTAAAGCCCTTATCAGCTCCTCATGAGCCTTATCGGAAGTATGAGATAGAAGAAGCTTTCGCCGTTCACGGGCTCTACCACGCAGGGAGTTACCGAGGTATTGAAGTTCAAAGCTATCATCTCGTCTTCCACCGACTTTGCGATGTCGATGAAATATTTGGCGTTGAAGGCGATCTCGATGGGAGTGCCGGTTATGTTCACAGCCACGTTTTCGTTGATGCTGCCGGCTTCGCTCCTTGCCGAGATATACATCATTCCGTCGTCGAACTCCAGCTTTATAACGTTATTGTTGTTCTCCTTGGCGATCAGCCAGACGAGATCGAGGCTTTCAATGAATTCATTCCTGTTTACTATCACCCTGGAAGCGGATTTTCTTGAAATGATATTCTTGTAATTTATATATTCGCCCTTGATCAGCCTTGCCTTTATCTTGGTATTGCCGAGATCCACGGTGATATGAGTGGCGGAAAGGGTGATGGTCACCTCGTCTTCGGTGTCGGAAAGAATATTCGATATGTCGTTCATCGTTTTTGCGGGAACGACCGCGTTGCGCATTTCACCGTTGACGCTGACCCTTTCGCTTCGCTTTGCAAGACGGAAGCCGTCGAGCGCTATGAGATTGAGGAAGCCTTCCTCGGTGAACTCCATCAGCACTCCGCGAAGAATGGGTTTTGCGTCCTCGTCGCCGCAGCTGAAGGCGGTCTGCTTTATCATTGAACGGAACAGATTTTGCTTGATATTAAATGAAATATCGCTCCTGATCTCCTCCATTTTCGGATAGGTATCGGGGCTGAAGAACTGGAGCACGCTTTTGGATTTGCCGTTCTCTATCTTCATCGAATATTCGTCGATCGTCTCAAAATCTATCTTGGCTCCCCTCATCCTGCGGACGAGATCCGCCATAAGTCGGCCGGGCATAACGGCGGCGCCGTCCTCTTCGACAAGGGCGGGAATGGTGGTCTCTATCTGGACCGAAGAATCGGAGCATTTCAAATAAAGCTCGTTATCGAATGCGCTGATATAGATGCCCCTTAAAACCGGGGTCTCGTTGCTTGAGGACAGCGCTTTGGTCACAACAGCCAGCGCCTCGTTGAGTTCGCCGGATTCTACGCAAAATTTCATTTTCGGCCTCCTGTATTGATCTCTTTGAATATAATTAAATTATCAGCAGTATCAGGTGTTGAGGAAAACGTGGATTTCCCGTTTTCGGTCAACCCGCGCAAGGAAAATACGCTGTTGAAAATCGATGGAAAATATTATTGAAAAGCGATGAGTTTTCAATAATTTCCATATTTTAGGAATAATACTTTTCCATATTCGAATTATCAATATGGAAAAGTAGGAAAAATCCATCAGAAATTCTCTGTCTCGTCATCTTCATAGCCGCAGGGAATGAACATCTTTATAAGCTGCGCCACCCTTTCGGCCTTTTCCTCGTGAGCGAGGTGACCTGCGTTGCGCACAAGGGTGAAGTTCACCTTGGGCATAACGGCCTTGAACATATTGGACATTTCAACGGGATGCCATTTATCCTCGTTACCCCAAAGGATGAGGGTGTCGGCGTTCACGTCGCGCAGGGAATGGATGACCTCTTCATCATCGTAATTCATTATACAGGCCCTTATCACACGCTTGGTTTCGGGATTGGCAATGGGCTTGTAATATTCCTCGATCACTTCGTCGGTATGATTGGTCAGATCGAAATAGCATTCCGAAAGCATCTTTTTAACGGATTTGAGATTTATCATCCTGACGGAAAGCCCGCCGAATATCCTGCCTTCGATCGAGCGTATGGATGAAGGCATCTCGGGAGTGAGGCCGCCCGGGGAAAGGAGCACTATCTTGCCCACTCTGTCGGGATAACGCTTTGCGAAATTGATCACGTAGCCGGCGCCCATCGAGAAGCCGAAGAGATGAGCGGTCTCCATCTCCATTGCGTCCATGAAACGCGCGATGAAATCGGACATCTCATCAAGGGTGTAGTTGAAATAGTAGGGCTTTTGAGAATAGCCGAAGCCCACCAGATCCAGCGCGGTAACGCGGAATTTTGAGCTGAGCTTTGAGATAAGCTCCCTGTAAGTATAAAGGGATTGACCTATCGAGTGGATGAGGATAAGATCCTCGCCCTTGCCCTGCTGCATAAAATGGATCTTAGCCGTCTCGTTCTTTGTGTTGATGGTGCGGACGGAAAGCCTCCTGCGCTCCGCCTCGGAAGCGCTCATTTCAGCATCCTCCTCGGCAGCATCGCGCGAAGCGATATCATCCTCGAGCTGTGTGGATAATATCTTAAGCTCGGTCTTAAGCCTTTCGCAGATATTCTTCTGAGTCTTCCTGTCCCTTTCGGCCATCTGATAGGAGTTATTGATGTTGTTATAGGAAGATTTGAGGGTGTTGTATTTTGCCTCGCTCTGCTGCATAACGGCGCGCTTTTCATCCATAACGGCGCGGGCTTTTTCCATCTCGTTCCTTGTATAGGTCACGTCGTCATGGCGCTTTGCGACGTCGGTCTCGGCGTTGAGAAGCGCTTTTTTGGAGGAGATGAGTTCGGATTCAAAGCTCTTCACGTCGCGCTCGGAGGAAGCGAGATCGTTCTGAGATTTTTCAAAGCTGGAGCTGAAGGAGGAATACTTTGCCTCGGCTTCCGCGGCCCTTGAGGAAGCGGCGGAGGATTTTTCTCTGAGATCGTCAAGCTCCTTGCGGCAGGCGCTCATCAGCTCGAATATCTTGTTGTATTCCATCTCGGCGGCGGCGTTGGATTCCTGTGCGGAGGAAAGATTTTTTTCCGCCGCTACTCGATCCGACTCGGCGGTATCGACCCTTATTTCGGCGTTGGAAAGCCTTGCGCGAAGGGAGGCGGCCTTTGCCTTTACCGAATCATTATCGGCTTTGGAGGGATCGTTTGCAAGATCCTCGGCGGCGGCAAGCGCTTCCTTTACGGAGGCGAGCTCCGTCTTGGAACGGTTGCATTCCTTCAACGCGGAATTAAGCGCCCTCTGCGCATCGGAAAGGCGCTTGTTTTCGCGCTTGAACACGGCAAGCTTCTGCGCGGTCTCCTGAGAGAGTGAATTGAACTGAACGGTTTTTTCCGCTTCGAGCCTTGAAGCCTCGCGGGCCTCGACTGCGGCGTTTTCGGAAAGCACCTTGGATTCGGCCACCTCGCTCCTTGTGGATGAAAGCTTGCCCTCGTGACGAAGGCCCTGCTCCTTTGCTGAAGCCAGCGCGTTTTCCGCTCCGCTGTAATTGGCGCGGCAGTCGTTAAGCACAAGGTTTGCCGCCCTTTCGGCGTCGACCGCGGCGTTATAGGCCCTTTCCATGGCCTCGAAGGATTCGCGCTTCAAAAGATAGGCGGCGTTCTTTTCGTCATAATCCGCTTCCGCCTCTTCAAATATCTCGCGCTTTTCATTGAGCTCCGGCTGCATCGCCTTCTGCTGGGAAACTATATCGTCAAGAATGGCGTTGGCCTCGTCAAGCTCCTCCTGCTTGAGAGAATGAAGCTTTTCGGTGTTTTTGACCCTGTCCCTTGCCTTTTGCGCTATGCGCGCCTTGTTGTCGGCAAGATTTTTTGCGGAATGAGCGGCGGAACGATCCCTGTTGACCTCGCGCACCTCGGAACGCTCCACGGGGAGCTCGGAAGGCAGCACGACCGTAACGTAATCGCCGGTATGCTCGTTGTTGATGAATTTTTTGACTTCGAGTGAAAGGTTCATAAAAAAACTCCTTTCATTATTAAGCCCTTATCAAGGGAGTGATTTTTGTTTTAGGCGGGATATTTTGTAAGAAAGCGCAAGCTTAATAAGCGATACTCCCATTAGATTATATCCCATCATTTTATTTTACCCAATTTTTGGAGCACATGCAACCTTTTTTTAAAATTTTTTATTAAATATGAAAGGATGGATGAGCTAAAAGGTTTTTTGCTTGAATTTCAGTACATATCATGGTACTATATAGGGGTAACAGTATCGTCCTTTCGGAGGTTTGATTTGGAAGTCATCATTGAAATATTCAAAAGCGTGTTCTACGGGCTCGTGCAGGGTCTGGGCGAATTCCTTCCCATTTCATCAAGCGGCCATCTGCTTTTGGTGCAGCGCATGTTCGGCGACAGCGAGGGCTCGCATTTGAGCACCGTGCTTCTTCACGTGGCGACTCTTGCCGCGGTATGCATCGTTTACAGAGATCAGATATGGGACATCATTAAAAAACCCTTCCAGAAGAAAACCCTGTGGCTGATCGTTTCCACCGCAGCAACGGTGGTTGTGATGCTGATCATGAAAAAGCTGCTCAACGTGGACGGCGAGACGGAATACAAAATCCTGGGCTTCTGCTTCCTTGCAACCGCGCTGATACTTGCCGCGGCTGAATTCGCAAGGAAGAACGTGCGCCGAATCTATACGGCCGATACGATGAATTGGGCTCAGTCGATATTCATAGGCGTCCTGCAGGGAATAGCGATACTTCCCGGCGTATCCAGATCGGGCTCGACCATCACCGGCGCGCTTTTCTGCGGAGTGAAGAAAAAATCCGCAGCGGAGTTTTCGTTCCTGCTTTCTATACCCGCGATTGTCGGCGGCGCAATACTCGAGATACCCGATCTTGTCAAGAACGGGCTGGGCGATTTCTCGTGGTACGGCACGCTGATTTCAATGGTCGTCGCCGGTGTATCGGGCTATTTCGCCGTGCGCTATATGATAAGCATAATCACCAAAAAGAGCTTTAAGGGCTTTATAATTTATATGGTAATTATAGGGCTGTTCGTGATACTCAATCAGTACGTGCTGAAGCTTTTCTGATATCAAAAGGAGAAAGATATGGGAGCAAATACGAAGGAAACCTCAGGCAAAATCAAAAAAGAAAAGCATCCCTTCGATCCTTATGAAAAGAAATTCGTTCCGCGGCACGATATCGCGACCCTTATAATAATCGCCGCGGTGTGCTTCCTTCACTGCTGCGTGCTGTCGTATTTTTACGTGCCTTTCCACTTCCTTTCGGGCGGTGTGACGGGCGTTTCGCTGCTGTTCAATTATCTGTGGGGAATACCCAAATGGGCGGTACTGTTGGGGCTGAATATACCCATATCGATCTATGGCATAAAGCAGCAGGGATGGAAATTCACCCTTTTCAGCCTGTTTGCCACAGTATGCTATTCGCTCATGTTCGAGCTGCCCATAATGGCAAGGATCACCGAGGCTTCGGCGCTGGGCAATAACGCGCTGCTTTCGGCGATAGTCGGCTCCGCCATAATAGGCATCACCTGCGCATTCGTCGTAAAAAGGGGCGCTTCGCTCGGCGGCATAGACGTCATCACAGTCGTGCTGAGCCGCAAGCTTTCCATACCGGCCGGCTCGTTCAATATTGTTTTCAACCTTGTTATAATGAGCTTCCTGATCCCCACATACGGCATAGAGGTGGCGCTTCTTTCAATGGTGGCGATGTTCGTAACCAATACGGCGTATAACTTTGCGTTAAGGGGCATCAACCACAATATGACGGTGTTCATTATCAGCGAAAAATGGGACGATATCGCTCCTCAGGTGATGCAGGAGATGCGCCGCGGTGTGACTTATATAAACGCGGAAGGCGCCTATACCGGCCAGCCAAGGAAGCTCGTATACTGCATAGTGAAGACCACCGAGCTTGCCAAGCTCAAGGCGATAGTTAAGGAAAACGATCCGAAAGCGCTCTTTGCGATAACCGAGACTCAGGAGGTAGTCGGGCGCGGCTTCGGCGCAATAAACTGATAATAATTCAAAGGAGATACACAAATGAACAAGCTCGTTGATTCCATTATCGAACGCGATAAGGATAAGCTCATCGCGTCCCTTCAGGAAAACATCCGCATCCCCAGCACCGAGGGAGAGCCCCTTCCGGGAATGCCCTTCGGCAAGAACGTATCTGACGCGCTGCATCACGCGCTTGAGACCGCCGATAAGCTCGGTCTTAAAACCACCGATATGGAAGGTTACGTAGGCTGTGCGGAGCTGGGCGAGGGCGAAGAGATGCTGGGCGTAATCTGCCATCTGGACGTCGTGCCCGAGGGTACCGGCTGGAAGCATCCCCCCTATGGAGCGGTGCTTGAGGACGGCATACTCTACGGCCGCGGCACTCTTGACGACAAGGGCCCCGCGTTCGCCGCTCTCTATGCGCTTGCGGCGATCAAGGAAGCGGGCATACCCCTTCGCCGACGCGTGCGCGTGATACTCGGCACCAATGAGGAGACCGGCTGGGGCTGCATGAATTATTATAAGGAGCATGGCGAGGCGCCCACGCTGGCGTTCACTCCCGACGGCGAATACCCCGTGGTCAATTCCGAAAAGGGCATACTGCACACCACTTTTGAAAAGCGCTTTGAAAGCAGGCTGCGCATAAAGGCCGGCACAAGGCCCAACGTGGTGCCCGGCAGGCTTGAGGCGTTCATACCCTGCTGCCCCTGCAAGGTGAAGGCCGCGGCAGAAGAAGCGGGCCTTGATAAGTTCAAATTCGAGATCGAGGAGAAGGACGGCGGCACTCAGCTCACCGTGATAGGTCTTGACGCGCACGCCTCAATGCCCGAACATGGATTGAATTCCATACAGGCCGCGTTCACCGTGCTTGCCAAGCTCCCGCTTGAGGGCGAGGACAAGGTGATGGTGGACACAATGCATAAAGCGCTTGGCATGGGGCTGCACGGCGAGGATATGGGGCTTGATATAACCGACGCATCCGGCAGGCTCACTCTCAATCCCGGCGTGATCGACTGGAACGAGAACGGCATAGTCGATTTCAAGATAGACGTTCGCCATCCCATCACGCTTTCCGCCGACGACGTAAAGGCGGCTCAGACCAAGGCGCTGGGCATGGAGATCACCCATGAGCACGCGCAGCACGGTCTTTTCGTGCCCGCCGATTCCGAGCTCGTTTCCAAGCTCCTAGACGTCTATTCCGAGCGCACCGGAATAAAGGCCAAGCCTCTTGCGATAGGCGGCGGCACGTATGCGCGCGCCTTTGACAACGCGGTGGCATTCGGCGTGGAGATACCCGGGCATCCCGCTCCCGTGCATATGCCCAACGAGTTCATATCCATAGAGGATCTTATGTTCAACGCCCATATGATCGCCGACGCGATACTCGCGCTGGCCGAATAAAAAAACAAGGCTCCGCGATACCGACATCCGAGCAAGGAAGTTTCGTCACCCATCGACCTAAAATAATGCTAAAACGAAAGCCGTTATGGAGAATCTTCATTACTCCACAGCGGCTTTTTTTCATATAGTTTTTCGGATATGTCTCGCAGGAGCGGCCTCAGCTGCTTGACACCCGCGTTCCGCGCCTATCGCGGCGCGGCGCGTTCCTCCTCGGAATTTGCATGCATTCCTCGTCGGCCCTGCGGCTCGCTCAGCTCGCATCGGGACTTCCTTGTCAGGAAGCCCCGATCGCGGAGCCTTTGTTGTTATGATCTTTTACAGCAGGGAATCGATTATGCCAAGGGCAAGACGCAGTATCCTGAGCGCGTCGTCGGAGCGTACGTCGCCGCTGAAATCGATATCCGCGGCGGCCTGCTGCCTGGCGCTGAGCTCGACTATGCCGAGCGAGCCTCTGAGGGTTATAAGGGCGTCCTCGGAATCGACTCGGCCGTCAAAAGTCACGTCGCCGAACAGGGTGTAAAGGGGATGCACCTCGATATCCTCGGTCACGTTATCGAATTCGACGTCCCAGCCATAGAAAACGTAGGGCCCGTTCTCCTGCATCACGACCCTGTCAAGGGTGGGAGCGGTTGCCGCGCCGCCGTCTTCGACGGTCTGAGTGGAGACGACGCTGCCGTTGATATCATAGAAGGTGACGGTGTGGGTATTGCCGACGTTGACGTACACCTTGCCGTTTATTACGGTGATGTTCTCGTGATCGTGGTTGTATTCGCCAACGCCGATCTCAGCGCCGGGCACCCAATAGCGGCTCTCGCGAACGGTTATGGGGATCTCGAAATAATAGCCGTTGGCGTCGTGCATGAGATCAGCGGCGTCGGGAATGGAATTGAGACGATACCTGATCCTGACGAAATTGCCGCCCATCTGCAGCCCGCCGTAATCGAACGTGCGCAGATACATGCCCACCACGGTGTAAAGGTTGCCCTCTTCGCCATAGGGGTTGCTGCCGGTCATGCCCTCGTAAGAAAGCTCGCAGACGAACTTGGGCTTATCGGAAGTGGGATTGCCGCTGTTATAGGTCTGCTGAACGGCATACTCGAGCCCGCCGCTCCAGGTGGTGCTGGAGGAGGTGGGAGTGACATATTCTTCGGGATAGTCGATGAGCCAATGGCCGCTCCACATGCTGGATCCTTCGGATACGCTTACGTAGAAGTAAAACTGATCGCCCGGATTAAGCGCGGTCGCGTCAACGACGGAACCGGTATAGGTCACAGAGATATCCTCCGCACCGACCTCGCGGGCAATAGCCGCGGGAACTGCCGACGCGGCCATTATCAAGGCAATGATTACAGCAATGATTCTTTTCATAGTCGTTCCTTTCCGGTCGTCCCAAAATGGGAGCCTATATATACAGTATAATAATAGCACAAAAATCCTTCAAGGAAAAGAGAATTGCACAAAGTGCCACAATATATTATTTCTTCCAATATGAATTCGGTCATTTGTCTGCTAAAATAATCCTTATAATAATGAAGGGGATCGGCATATGGAAAAGCGCTTCAAATCGCTGACGCTCATCGTATACATAATAGCGTTCATGTTCGTTGCCGCGGCTTCAGTCACGGTAACTCTATTAAACGTGCCTCAGCCGTGGATATTCGTGATAATAGGCGCCGTGATACTTGCGGCAACGGTGCTTTTGTATCTGTTCATATCGGCTATCATGAAGGCCGAAAAGGAATATCACAGCGCGGATTATGCCGCCATGATAGACAGCATCACGGGCGGGATACTCGTTTTCGACGGAAATTC
>JAEEGL014425569.1_pt1 | contig 11289 bp, 7 predicted proteins | sample 9134231 | NCBI WGS metagenome assembly JAEEGL01 (sample SAMN16246548, study PRJNA631951) | gut metagenome | biome: gut microbiome; feature: rumen; material: fiber-attached | host: Bos | place: Iran: Karaj | collected 2018-10
GGAAGAGACAGAACCGCCCAGAAAGCCTATCTTCGGTTTTCTTCATAAGATGAGTATCGTGTTGCCCAACAACTATCCCTCTGCCGATGGCAACCCCATCTTCACCTTCCGGACTGACATCTGGCATCCTAATATCAGATACTCAGGCAGTTTCAAGGGACATGTCTGCCTTACCATCAAAGAGATGGGGGTGCTCGCCTCACTCAAAGACCTTGTGCTCAGGGTGGAGCGGTACCTTAAATACCAACTTTATCACGCTCAAAACACTTATCCTTATCCAGAAGACCAAAATGTGGCGGAATGGGTGCGTGATGAAGGTGAACCCAACGGATGGACAAAATTCACACAGGCTGAACCCGAAACGGAGAAACCTTCTGCACCTCAAGCGCCACAAAACATGCCACCGGTACCGCCTGTCAACCAACCACCAACCAAACCTGTTAAAAAGAAACTAACGATATGAAACGTATATGGATGTTGATGGCCCTGCTGTTGCCATCATTGGCGATGTTTGCTCAGCAGCAAAGCGTCGCACTCAGCGAGCAGAATCCCACTGCGACAGCACAGTTCAATGGTATGATGAACGTGTTTCTGTCACTCGACGCTCCCAATGTTGAGGGCTATTCCAATGTCATCATCGAGGTCGAGAATCTTGATGATGAACAGGTGTTGCTTTTCTTTGCGAAAGAATACAGCACCGACGGCAAAAAACTGAAGAAAGAACTCAAAAAGGATAATATCATCCTCGACAAGTTCTTCCACGATGCCATTGAGCCGTATGAGGGGCTGAAAAAAATATTACGTGTCGATCCGCAAAGCAAGATGCGGCTGCCTGTCGTCAGCATACCTAATGGCGAGGAGATGCCCGTGGCACTACCTGTGTATGTGGGAAAGTTCAAAGACAAGAAACACAAACAGGTAATTCTCATGAACGAGGAACTCTTCACGCTTCGCATACAAGCGGGCAAGGGTGGCACGTCTGAGTACTCCAAATTGAAAGAGCAGACCCAAAAATTGATTCAGAAAGTGCAAAATACGGTCATCTGTACCAGTCCAAAGCATAAACAGGCAGCAAAGGATAAGCAGAAACTGCAGAAGGAGATAGATAAACTTGTGTCCGCACTTCAAAAACAACGTGACAAGTGGGCTGGAAGCCTGCAAACTCATCAGAACTATCAGGACCTGATTGACCAACTGCAAGCCGTGGAATTCAACGAAGGCCTGTGTAGTAAACATAGCGGAAAAAGTAGTATTGGCGACAATAGTGGTGGTGGCGGCCACATTCAGCAGCCAGTCGATCCTAATGCCAACTGTCCCTATCGCGGTTATTCAGCGCAGCAAATTAAACAACAACTCGACAACTATTATGTGCAGATATACAACAGTTCAAACCGCTCTGGCGCCAAGGCTAAAGTGATGGGTGCGGTCAATGGGTTGTATAATTGTTTCACGAACCATAATCACGGAAGAAAAAAGAGCAACGCTTCCGAGATTAAAAAGACATATAATAAAATCAACAGCATTAAATGATGAGGCGGATGAAGTTTACTGCCATTCTGCTCCTGCTTTTCATGTGTCAGAGGGCTCTCGCTGTGGTCGATACCATACAGACTACAGCGGGTGACCAACTTATTGTTACCTACAATGTGGCGGTTAACGGCTCTACGGTGAAGATAGATTTCGTCAATGCCAGAAAACTGCTAAATAAGAATAACCGCAAGAAGTACTCTGAACTGAAAGAGGTTGTGCCCGTCTTTTTCGATGGCAATGGTGGTAATGGAGTGGAGTTTCATGGCAAACCGACATCAAAGTTCCAAGTACCGGTTGGAGTGACCTATAAACGCTCTGCCGACGGATTCTTCCTTCTGCATGAGGAGGCCATGCCGTCACTCACTTTTGACGTGGGTAAAAAAACTGATGCAGTTCTTTCCATTCCTGTCTATCTTGCTCATTATGAGAAGAGAAAGCAATACAATGTCTTTGCCAAATGTAATGACCTTCAAATTCCGCTCAAGGCTACTGTTGCCAGTACTGGTGGCGGTCAGGGGACATCCCAGAATGGCAAGAAAATTGTAGGCTATCGCGAGGAAGTCGGTTATGAAGAGGAAATAGTAGATGATGGAGGAGGGCAGAGTTACGTCGAGGGCGGTGGAGCACTTTCTGATGAAATGGGAGGTGTAGGTGGTCCCGGCGGAGGCTTGTCACCTGACGAAGAGGCAAAAATCCTCATGGAGCGGATTGAGCAACTCATGCCTATGGAGACAGGCAATACCCTTTCTGAAAATATCATGGGTTCTATCAACCAACTCAATGCCCTCAGTTCGAAAATATCCGACCCGGAGTTGAGAGCAAAAGCGAACCAGACTCTCAGCGAAGGATATGGCAAAAAGGCGCAATTGGAACAAACCGCGCAGGATAAGGAAAAGGCTAAAAATGATTCCATTGCCGCTGAGCAGAAAGCTGAGGCCGATAAAGCCCAAAGTCGTAATCTGTGGATGATTATTGGCGGTATAGCACTCGCTATCCTCGGATTTGTGGGTAATCAGGTCATGCAACATTTCCGCAGTCTGAAAAACCTCAAAAACATGGAGGCCATGCAAGCCAACGCCATGAAAAAAGCACAAGATGAGGCGAAAAAACGCACAGAAGAAGCCATAAAAAAACAGACTCAAAAGGCAACTGAAGCGGTGGAGCAAAAAGTGAAAGGTCCTGCTACTCCAAAAGGAAAAACCGCTGCAGCCGTGGCTGCGGCCAGAGCTGCCAAAGGCAATCCCCCTTCAAATCAGCCTAATAATCCTAACCGGCCTAATCCTAATAATCTCAATTCGCCCAAACGGCCTAATTCTACTGGTAATCCCCATACTCCCCAATCCCCAAATCAGCCTAAAACCATCACTATTGGAGGAAAAACCTATCAGGTAAAACAGAAATCCAACCGTGGCGACCAGGCCAATGCCGAAAATAGAGATAAGAACAACAAAGATATTAAGATATGATGAATCGATGGGTCAAATATGCGGGTGTCGTCGTATGTCTCATTTTCTCACATGCGATGCTCTTCGCTCAACCTCATGACGGTAAGAAGACGTCAAGGGACGCTTCTGTCACGCTCAGGGTGGAGGTCACATCTCCTACAACGGCAATGTTTGTTGATTTGCAAAAGTCGGCTGACGATAATGCCCGTTTAGGCACCAACCAGCCTGGGAAGATAGAGATTGTCAGAAACGGATCTGTCATACTCACATGGGACAAGAGCGACAGCGAACGGGTATGGCGGCAATATCACAAGATGGACGATACCAGTGCCAATGCTGACAAAAAGGAAAAAACTTCCACAAAAGAGAAAAACGACGTTTCTGACAATCGAACCAAAAATAATTCCCTAGCTCCTGTCCAGACGGTGGTGCCTCCGGTTGAGACAAGGCCCCCTGTAGGTACTGAGACCGTCATTCGCGAGTTTGATGAGTATATGGGCAATGATGCATATTTTGCCGAAGATGCCATCAATGGTTTTCAAAACATCATCGATGATCATATTTCTAACCTGAGAAACAAGACTGACAAGGACGGGTATATCGCTGAGAATGAGTTGGATTCTTATGCAAGAGGAGAGAGAGACATCTTAATGAACAAACGTGAAGAACTCTCTTCGCTTGTCAGTGCGTTCCTCAAACGCTACAATAAAAGCGGACTGGTCGACCGCGACAAATGTGAAGAGAGGCTGACGGAGATCGTCGAGAAGAAACTTGACCGTCGCGAGGAAGCCCTCAGCAAATTGGAAAACGAACTTGGCATCACACCTCCAACGGCAAAAAACAAAGAGGTGAGATGGTTCCCCATCGCCTTGACGATTCTTGGTGCCTTGTTGCTGGGTGGACTGCTCGTCTATCTGGTCAAATCAAGGAAAAAGACAGGAGTGAATAATGCACCTCAGATCAATCCCGCCTACACCAAAAATACAAAGACAGCCAACGAGCAACCGGCTATTGTCGTCAGAAGAAAAACGACTGCCATTTTGAAGAAACAGAGTCTGGAGGATGTCATCGACAATCCTGCTTACTTGCCTATCGAAGTGGCTGAATTTTGCGACAATGCCGAGCTAAGGCGTATCTATCTGAAAAACTCCTGCATACGCGATATCTACAATATGTATGCTAACGATTTGCGTCAGGCGGCGAGTCCCAAAGAGAACGGCTGTATGGTACTTGGAAGATGGGTATATGACTCTCAGGCACAGGAGTATTACGTATCGCTCGAAGAGGTTGTTATGCCCGGTGATGATGCCGTATTCCAAGAGTACGAACTCAATTTCGGAGGAAAAATCAAACTCCGTGTCACTGACAGGCTACGCAAATTGCGTATGAATACCAATCTGCAGTATGACCTCACATGTTGGGTTCATTCCCATCCCGGTTTGGGCGTATTCTTTAGCAATGCAGACAATGCCGTACATCAGCAGTTGAAACATCCCACACATCCCCGATTCCTCACCGCGATGGTTGTTGATACCCTCACACCTAATCAGGATACGGGCATATTTGTGTTTAAGCGTGACGGAGCGGTCACTTCGAAAAATGACCTTAAACGGATGTACTCCCTTAAACAACTCTATCAATGGGCGGTGAAGAGTGAGCAGAATATGTCATCTGGCGCTTCTGCGCCAACAGCCCCCGTCAATAATCCCGGAACCCCTGTAAATCCTCCCGTCAGTTCGCCTCGGGTAGTACCTAATATACCTCAACATCCTGTTCAACCAACTCCGCAGAATGCAATGTCTCAACGTCCTGTTGCAGCCCAGCCAACTGACCGTTTCAATCTGCTTGCCAATGCTGTACAATTAACCAATGGGTGTCATGCCATTTTGATGAATAAATACGTAGCTAATGACTTGAAAATGATGCTCGACATGGCTGTCAGTGGCCGCGTCGGTTTTATTCACGGGTGGACAAGGGGGAATAACGCTCAAGAGGAATGTGTCATAGAAAAAGTGTCGAAATCTCCATCTATTGAGGGTCTCACTTTGACGGGTTGTCTGGTTATGACAGCACATCTCAGCATACCAACCTTACGGAAAATCGTTGGTGACTGTTTGGGAAGAATTCGGTTTGTCATGGTTTATACACAAGCTGACGGATTAATTACGTCCATTCCTGTTGTGGGCAATGACTTGTGTACGGATGAACATTATTATGGAGAACAAAAATTAGAAGATATCGTGTCATGGGTAAGAACAAACAGATAATCTTGTGGAAATGTATCATCGCTTGCTTTCTGGTGATGGCATCGATGGCCGTTTGTGCACAAAATGTACAACGGATTGAGTTTTGTGACAAGAAATACGAGTATGGCGTAGGCAACGACCAAATTACCCTTTTCTTCAGGGTCATCGACGGTGACAGAAAGCGTAATCAGGAGATGTCGGCCGAAGAATTGCAGAATTATCTCGTCATCAAGGAGGATGGTAACATTATTCCTCTCTCAGACTGCAAGATTGAAGCACTGAAGTCGGGTCAGAGAATCCCCGCTGACTATACATTCTCCGTATTAGTTGATAAAAGCATTTCACAAGAAGGTAAGGAGCGCATTTTTGAGGCTGTGGGCCATCTTGTGGAGAGTGCTCCCGATGGATGTGTTTATCTCTCTTTCTTTGGCGATGAAGTCACCAATAGTGTCCCGGTAAATGCAGAGTCCTATAAAGCCATGAAAGAGGAAATGATGAAACCTGCTGCTAATAAATACTTCTATGGAGCCATCTATGCCAAATTAGCGGAGTTCAATACGGCTTCGGCAGAAATGGAAAATCTGGTTAAGCAACAGACGGGGTATCAAAAAAACAGTGATATTGCGAAGCGTGCACAACTCCATAAAGACAAAAACATACTCTTTGTCTTTACTGACAGCCGTGTGAGGCCACAGGATGAGAGCATCGGGTTTATAGAAGTGACAGATTTCCAAAATGACAGGAACCACTTGATGCCTAAGGTATATGCTCTTTATTACACAGGCAACGGTGAAGACGAGAATGTAAAGGCTATACTGCAAGGCATTTCTCAGGTTCGCGACTCAACAGGTACTGTGGTTGCTGAACGCTCTGGCGCTTATAAACCCTCTGACAACATGAGCACCGTCATGACAGAATTTGAACAGGCTGTGAAGGATGCCATGTATGATTATGCGTTCACATACAAAGCCACACCGGGAAAAATCTATCATGGTCATGTGGCTTATCAGGCAGAGTGGAAAGGGACGAATGTAGGTGAAGGCGACTATTCTATCGGTACAGCCGAGAACCCATGGCCATCTCATGAGGAGACGGGTAGTGATACTGTCATGAAGTACATTATCGCCGTGTTGGTGGCATTGCTCACCATGGCTTTCTTCTTCCTCATTATGAAAGTGTTGATACCGTGGGTGAAGTCTAAATCGTTTAATGCAAAATACTATAAGAAATATGTTCCAGAAGCGAATGTCAACAGGAGAATATGCCATTTCTGTAAACAAGACATTCAACCGGGACAGTTGGTCGTAGTGAAATGCAGACATATCATGCACGTTCCATGCTGGAAGGCCAATGGTTACAAATGTGCAGAATACGGGCAGAATTGCAAAGAAGGTATCCAAGACCATATTGAGTGGAAATCACTCTTCTCGGCTGCATCACTAAGAGATTGCTATCAGACTTTCGCTGGTATTTTGGCGGGCTTGTTTAGTTGGGTCATCTTCGAACTCACTGGAAGGGGACTCTTCCGCGGATTAGCTGAAATTATTGTCAATGCAGGGTTCACCAATGATGAGCAGCGAAGCAACCTCTTTGGCGACTGTGTCAATAAGACTGCCGCATTCCTTTCCATCGGATTGTTGCTCGGATTCTTCCTCTCGCTCATCTTCCGGTATTTTGACGAATATCGCAATAAAAATTGGAAAATATACTTGAAGATTTTCGGATTGTCGCTTCTCTCAGCATTGATTGGTATGCTCGCCTTCGCATTAGGTGCATATATATTCTGCGTGTTGTTGTCTGCGGTAAACACGACATATATCCCGTGGTATTGTTCTTTGCCTGCATATTTGTTGTTCTCCATCTGCCTGTCGCTCAGTCTCACCATCAAGTCAACCATTCCCATGAAGAGTGCGTTGCTCGGTGGACTTTGTTCGGCAGTCATCGGTTTCGTCGTGCTTTACTTCTCCAGTATATCAGGGAGCAAGTACGGATGGATGAGCATGCTGCTCGACTTCATCATCTATGGTGGCGGTTTGGGTGCTTCGCTTGTCACGGTGCGTATGCTTGCAGAGAAATTCTTCCTCGCTATTCAGAACGGCATCAAGGCTAATCAACGTATACCCATACACAAATGGATGAAAGTGGGAAACAAAGTCTCTATTGGTATGACGGGAGAATGCGAGATACAAATGAACTGGGAGAAAAGCAACAAAGTGGCGAAAGAGCATGTACAACTCTATGTGGATACTGCCAAGCAACTGCCGATGATTAAAGCTTTGGCCCCTGGTGTTTTTTACAACAGTCGTTTTGAACTCGTTGTAGGCAAGGCTGCCGTTCTTTCCAACGGTGACACCTTCACTGTTGGCGACACAATTTTCAAATACGAAGAAAATTGACATCCCCTTTTGAAGATTTCATTCCAAATTGACAATCATGGAGAATACTTACGAGTGGGGCGAAGGCGTCTATACGCTCTTGTCATGGTTCAAGAAAGAAAAAGTGAAAAATGCCCGGGTGCTTGTTGCCGGGGCTGGAGCATTGGGCAATGAGGTTGTTAAAGATCTCGCCCTTTTCGGCGTGGGGCATATCTATGTGGTTGATTTCGACCAAATAGAGATATCTAATCTCACACGAAGTGTTCTCTTCCGTGAGGAAGATGCTTTCCAACATCGTTACAAAGCCAAAGTGGTGGCGCAAAGAGCTCGGGAAATCAATCCTCAGATAGAAGTCACACCGATTGTCGGAAATCTATTCTCTGAGGTTGGGCTGGGGCTCTACAGGTCAGTTGATGTGGTCATTGGTTGCCTTGACAGCAGATTGGCGAGATATCAACTCAACAGGCTTTCGTTACGGGCAGGTAAGTCGTGGATTGACGGAAGTATTGAAAATCTCACAGGAACAGTACGTGTTTATACGCCTGGGATGAGTTGTTATGAATGTGGGCTGTCAAGAGAGGAATTCAATCACATCATGCTCCGCACAGGTTGTGCCGATGTCGTCAGACTGCAATCTTCGTCGGGTAGGGTGGCCACTACGCCTGTCAGCGCTTCGATTGTTGGGGCTATACAAGTGCAGGAAGCCATGAAAATCCTTCATCTTGACGAAACTGCAAATTCTACCTTCCAAACTTTGCAAGGAAAAATGCTTAGATACGAGGGCATGACCAACAGTATGAACATCTACCGTTATGCCTCATGGAAGAAGAACTGTCCCGCTCATGAATGTTGGGTAAACGTGGTGGAAGATGAACAACTCTCCGCTAACATGACTGTCAGCGAGGCATTAAGACGTATGAAAGAACTCCTTGGCGTGGAGGCCGTGGAACTTAATATGCGCAATAATAAGTTCATCGACAAAATCATTTCTGACAGGCCGGAAAAAGAATTTGAGGTGATGTTGCCCGAATCAAAACTCGATGCCTATATAGATAAGGATAAGGAGTTGCGACAACTCAGTTATAAAACACTCTTTCACAAGTCTTTCTATGAGAACATTGACTGCGAATTTCCATATCAAGATCTGACATTAAAGGAAATAGGCATTCCCCCGTTTGATGTCGTACAGGTGTCAACAGATAAAGGCATGTTTTATGTTGAGCTCTCTGCCGACAAATTCTGATAATTTCAACATATATCGGTAATATCACTCTCAACCCTCAAAATACAAATCACGTGAAGTTCATACCTGATGACCTGAATGCGGAAGAGTTACTTGCATATTTGCCTGAAGGCTCATGTAAAGTGGCTATTCAAGGACTGCATCAGCGAAATGTATACCACGATATACTCGAACTCTCTCCTTTAGCAGAGAAAGAGGGCTATTGTTTGGCCTTGGGGCGTAACGGTCTCTACTCAGCTCTCCCTGAGGTGCTCTTTCATCAAGTTGACAGGTTCAGTAATTTGCCTGCGCAAAATGAGAAAGAGCGTTTTGACGAGGAATATGCTTTGCAGGAGCAGGAGAAAGAGAATGCAATAAAATTCTTTCTCCCTATTGATCTTATGCTCTTCATGCTCAAAACGGATGCCCACCGCAAAATGGCTCAGATGGCTGAGTACGACCAGGTGTTGGAGAATATCATAGGCGATAGATTGACACCGAAGATGCGGGAGAATCCGTTTATCAGCCAGCTCATACATTTCCTCCCAGCATGCAAGTATATCAGAGGCAATAAGACCCTGCTTACATTAATGTTGAGAAAAGTGCTGATTGAAGAGGGGTTGACGCTTCAAGTCGAAGAGGAAAAAGTCTCTTGCTCTGACAGTCTGCCTCGGTATGATAATACTGTTGGCTCTATACTGGGTGAGGGCTTTCTCGGCCAAGTGTATGATGATACGGCGGTATGCTATACCCTGCATTATTGGCCCGAAGACCAATGCGATGGGGATTTCATGAAATTGATGGATAATCTCGAAGAAATGAGACAATTCGTTCAGGATTATTTCCTGTCCGTTGAAGAGGTCTTAAGGTTTGAAATAAGCCATGATGCCGGGCCGCTCAGGCTCTCAGACGATCTGAGTTTCAATTATCTGAATTACAATGCGAATTTAGGTTGAAACGCCCCGTATTAATCGATACCCCTCAATAGTAAAGCATTGTCTTTATATTCTTTTACTACTGCAATTACTATAAAAATACGCAATAATCCTCCAAACCATGACAAAAAGAATTTTCTGGAAAAAAGGAATGCGCTTGACCGATGAGGTACTTACCTTATCCGACCGATGTACGGACGAAAAAATAGCGCGAGTGTTAATGACGGCAGCCTCAGGACAATTTGGACTGATGCCCTCCACCATACCGTTTGAAATCAATGTCAACCCCACAGCTGGATTCATAGAGGTGGAAGCCCTCTCTTGTTTGGGCGTGACGAAAGCGGGCGATCTGGTGGATGTCAATTTCGATACACGTTATGCCAATTTCTTCGATACACGAGTGCAGTTGCCAGAGGCTGGCGATGGGGCAGAGTATATCCTTGCGGTTCAACAGAATTTCGGAGAATGGCAGGAAGTGAACGACGGATTGGCCGAGCCGCTTTACACATTTACACTCATCTCAAAAGATGTTCCACTTTCGTCCCATGCCTTGCCAGTCGCAAAACTAGTCAACCAATTTGGTTGGCATATTGATGAGGAGGATTTTGTGCCCCCGTGCTTGTTGATTTCTGCTCACCCGAAATTCATGGAACAATATGTCAAAGCCATGCAACTGTTTCATGATATGGAGTCGAGGGCACACGGTTTGCTAAATACCGATGTCATGAATGCCATGCGAATATTCTGGCCTTTGTTGCAACAGGTGTTGATAGAGACAGATAAAGAACGCGATGTTTTGTCACCGATGAATTTGCTGGCTAAGATTCAGCGTTGTGTAGGGGCGTTTACATGTGCTTGTGAGTTGGATGATTATCTTGAGTTGGCTGATGCAGATATCTTCCGTGCGTATTCACTTGCTCCATACAATTATAAAGATGTTTACAATCGCATCAGGGAAGGACTTGACATTTGCTCGTCTATTCGAGACAAACTGGATAAAATGAAAGAGGCTCCTGCTGCGGCTCCTCCACCACCAGCAGCTTTGCCTTCCCCCGAGATAGCAGAAGCATATCATAGAATCGGGTGTGCGTCAGGTGCAAAAGTGCCTGTTATTTGCCATACACCTGGTGCTGCCATTTTCTTCACGCTTGACGGCTCTGAACCTGGCAATAACATGCTGAGGACACCATTCATACCGCTATCATCAGGATTTACGAAACATCGTACCCCTGAACCCGAAAAGATTGTCACCATAAAGATGAAGGCAGTGAAAGACGGTATTAGCAGTCCTACGGTCACATACCAGATTACTTTATGGAAAGATTTCAATAAATTCAGTGGGCCTGAAATCTAAATAGTATTTCAGTTTTATATCATAGTACCCCTTTTAACACTCCCTTCCTGGGAGGGAAAGGGTGGGCTTAATATCTCTTGCCACTTGCCCCCATACATTAATGAACTACATCTCCGCACCAATCGACTTCAACTCTGATGATTCTCGACAGATGATAGTCAGAGACATTGACGACAGAATCC
>JAEEGL015038291.1_pt1 | contig 11289 bp, 9 predicted proteins | sample 9134231 | NCBI WGS metagenome assembly JAEEGL01 (sample SAMN16246548, study PRJNA631951) | gut metagenome | biome: gut microbiome; feature: rumen; material: fiber-attached | host: Bos | place: Iran: Karaj | collected 2018-10
GACGCTACTTTTGCTGCTATTACAGGAGCACTTAAAAAAGGAGATAAAGTTCCTCTAGTTGGATTTGGTACTTTCGCAGTATCTAAGAGAGCTGCTCGTGAAGGACGTAACCCAAGAACTGGTGAAACTGTTAAGATAGCTGCTAGAAAAGCTGTTACTTTCAAAGCTGGATCTGCTTTAAAAGATGCTGTAAACTAATATAGTTTATAAAAAAGGACCTTATTTTTAAGGTTCTTTTCTTTTTTTTGTGTTATAATTTGTTTAGGTGGTGATTCGATGCTTGATATTGCTTTAAAACTACTTAAAGATATTACTGATCATTCTTATAAAGCATATATCGTTGGGGGTTTCGTTAGAGATTATCTTCTTGGAATAGAATCTAGTGATATAGATATTACAACTGATGCTACTCCTAAAGAAGTAAAAGAATTATTTGCTAATAGCTGTTTACCTAATGATGATTACGGTTCCATTGTTGTTATAAAAAAAGGTATTCGTTTTGATATTACTACTTTTCGTGAGGAAAGAGACTATGAAGATCATAGAAAACCTGGAGTTATACAATATATAGATGACTTATATCCTGATTTACTTCGTAGAGATTTTACTATTAATACTTTATGTATGGATGATAAGGGTGAAATAATTGATTATTTAGGTGGAAAAGAGGATATTAAGAATCGTATTATTCGTACGGTAGGAGATCCTTATCAAAAGTTTACTGATGATAGTTTGAGAATACTTAGAGCTATTCGTTTTGCGACGATTCTTGATTTTGAATTAAGTGATGAAGTAATTAAAGCTATTAAAGAAACTAAACAATTTGTTAAGGATTTATCTTATACTCGTAAGAAGGAAGAATTAGATAAGATATTTAATAGTTCTAATAGAAATAAAGGTATTAAATTATTACTTGATTTTGAATTAGATAAAGAACTTGAAATAGATAATTTATCTGATGTGTTGGATAAAGATGCAGATTCTTCTATTAGTATATGGAGTTTACTTGATGTGTCTCCTAAATATACTTTTAATAAAAGTGAAAAAGAATTAATGAAGAATATTAGAACTGCTATGGATTTAAATAATTTGGATCCTATGGCTTTATATACATATGGTTTATATGTTAATAGTTGTGCTGGTAGAATGAAGGGATTGGATGTTAAAGATGTAACTGATAGTTATATTCATTTAGCAATTCATAGTAGGGATGAGATAGATATTGATTCTGATACTATTATGATGATTCTTTCTCGTAAGCCGGGAAAATATATTAAAGAAATATATTTTGATATAGAAAGAGAAATCTTATATAGAAGATTAAATAATAATAGAGCAGATATTTCTAGTTATATAATGAATAAATATAGGGGTGATAATATGAAAAAGATTATTAAGACATTATTATTAATACTAGTAATAGGTTTTTATATGCCTGTTTTTGCCGCAACTCATAGTACTATGGAACTTGTTCCTGCTAATGAGACTGCTACTGTGGAGACTAATTTATTTACTTATAATGATATTTCTTATTCTCCTACTGTTCCTAATAGAAGTTTTGGTAGAATTGGTTTTAAATCTATTACTAATAATACTGATAAAAGATTACCTATTAGTATCGATATGTTGTTATTTGATGCTGAAGGTAAAAATATAGGATATGTTACTTATTGTACTGATAGTGATGTAGGTGGAGACTTTTCTAAGGCTACTTTAAGTGCAAAAGAATCAAAACCATTTTATATTAATGTGGGAAGTAAGTATTTTCCAGAAGAAAATACTCCTTCGGAAGTAGCTTTTTATGCAGTACAAGATGATAATTCATATTGTCATGTTGGTGGATATGATAAATATTTAGGTCTTACTATAGATGATATTAAACAAGGTAGAGTAATGATGGATGATGGTAGAGGCGGACAGTTTATGTATGACCAGCAAATAATTGATTTATTTAAATCTATTTCACTACAATTAGTAATGATAGTATTAATTGCTAGTTTAGTTGTATGTGTTGTTAAGGGATTATTCTTAAATGCTTTATATAAGAGAATGTTTGATATGACTTCACCTTTTTCTTATTTACCTATTTGTAGTGAATATATTGCTATTAAATTAGCATTTGGTTCTATGTTAGCTAAAATATATATTATAGGAAGTATATTGGTAGGAGGATTAAGTGCATTTGTTCCTGGAATAGCTCTTCTATCTTTAATATTCGGACTTGTTAATGGAGTAGCTTGGATAATAGACCTTATTAAATTGATTACTAAGAATTATGGTTTATGTTATTTAGAACCATATGTTCCTCTAGGAGATGATGGAGAAGTTAAACTTCGTTTACCTAGCGAGAAGACTAAGATTCCTGTTGTAGAGGAAGAGAAAAAAGAAGAAGAAACAGTAGTTGAAACTACTCCTGAGACTACTCCTGAAGAAATAGAAAAAGAAGAAGAGGTTGGGGGACAAGTTCTTAACTTAGATTATGATGATACTGGAGCAGTTGGAAACAATGAAGAAGAGGCACCTGATGTTGATGTCGATGATTTAAATAAAAATATTTTAGATGATGATGAAACAGTTAATAATAAAGAGGGAGAATCTGATCTTATGAATCTATTTAAATAGATTCTTTCTTTTTGCTTAAAAAAAGAGATTGTGATAAACTATATTTAATCTTAGGAGGTGGTAGGTATGAAAAGTTCTAAACTTATAGAAATATTTAAAGAAGGAAATATTGTTGTGCCTATGTACTTGCTTAAAAATTATAAAGAGATGAAGCTTGAATTAGATGAGTTTGTCTATTTAATATATTTGTTTAATCAAGGAGAAAAATTTTTGTTTGATCCGGGATTATTTGCGGATAAATTAAATATGGATCTTACTGGTATTATGAAATTAACTAGTAATCTAACAGATAAGGGATTTATTGAAGTAGAAGTTGTTAAAAATGATAAAGGTTATATGGAAGAGTATGTTTCTCTTGATAATTTTTATAATAAATTAAAGATATTTATGGTTGATGATATTAATAGTAGTGAAGATAAAAAAGTAGATGATTCTACTATTTATGAAACTATAGAGAAAGAATTTGGTAGAACTTTAAGTTCTATTGAATATGAAATAATAAGAGGTTGGTTAGAACATAATTATAGTGAGGAAATAATAAAAGAGGCTTTAAAAGAAGCTGTTCTAAATGGAGTATCTAATCTAAAATATATGGATAAGATACTATATGAATGGGGTAAAAAGGGTATTAAGAGTGTAGAAGATGTAGAGAAAAATAGAAAAAAGAGAAATAATTCTATTAAAGATAAAGATACTAAGAGTGATATTGATTTAGGTATTATGGATTGGGATTGGTTTGATGAAGACTGATTTAATTCTTAAATATCTTGATTCTTTGTTTCCTAATCCAAAGTGTGAATTGATATATAATAATGATTATGAATTATTAATGGCAATTGTTTTAAGTGCTCAAAGTACTGATAAAAGGGTAAATAGTGTTACTCCTATATTATTTAATAAATATAATAGCTTATATAAGCTAAAAAAGGCTGATTTAGAGGATTTAGAACTTATTCTTAGACCAATTGGGTCTTTTCGTAAGAAAGCCTCTTATATTAAGGATATTGCATGTATTTTAGTGGATGAATATAATGGTATAGTTCCTAGAGATAGGTCTTTATTAGAAAAACTTCCGGGAGTAGGAAGAAAGACTGCGAATGTCTTCTTGAGTGAATATTATAATGATCCATATATTGGTGTAGATACTCATGTAGAAAGAGTATCTAAGAGATTAAAACTTGCTTATAGTAATGATTCTGTTTTAGATGTAGAAAGAAAGCTTATGAAAAAGTTTCCTAAGGATAGGTGGGCTACTCTTCATCTACAATTAGTTTTGTTTGGAAGATATTATTGTAAGGCTATCAAACCTGAATGTAGTAATTGTAAATTAAAAGATTTTTGTAAAAATAAAAGTATTCGTTAAAAACGAATACTTTTTTATTAACTACATGTATTTGTTGCGGAATCATATGTTTTTGTTTTATCTATACAATCACATTTTTTAGTTAATGGATTATATGTCGCATCTGCAGGACACGTTACTTGAGGTTCTGGCTCAGGTTCTTTAAGTGTTGTAGTTGCGGCATTACTTTGAACATCATCGTAATTCTTATATTTAGCTATTACTTTGTATGTACCCCATGGAGTACTTGGAGTATAGCTATATGATGTTTTATCTGTCCAATCTATTAATATACCATCTTTATATAATGCATATCCAAATTTACCGTGTGCTGGGTTTGCTAAGATGCTTGGATCTACTGCTCCCCATGAAAGAGAAACTCTTCCACCTGATTGAGTAGCTCTGAAGTTTCCAGGCGCTGGTAATTTGTAATTAGATGTATCGTATTCTGTTGGTTCGAAACCTTTCTTGAAGTATTCATAGATTCCTCCTGCTCCAGGAGCAGCCAATTTAGGAGGGTTACTTCCAGGTGCAACACCAATCTTAACTACACTTGCTGGTTGTACAAATTCAGATCTATTTGCTTCCATAGCTCCTGATGATACATAAGCATTGAATAATAAGTCTTTAGCTATTGTTGCTGGGATATTATGTAGGATATAACCTTGAGCTATTTGATCTTTAGTTAAACTATCATATCCATACCACATACCAATAACTGTTTTTGTTGAGTAACCTACTACCCATGAGTCTCTTACAGCATCCCAAGGCATGTTATAGTTTTCCATTGTAATATCATCGTAGTTAGTAGTTCCTGTTTTACAAGCTACATTATGTGGAGTACCACCACTTAAACTAACATTTTGTAATACGCTTGAAATCATAAATGCTGTTGCATCAGACATTACTTGTCTTCTAGCAGCTTTAAATTCTACTTCTTCTTTTGATTGTCTATAAACTATCTTGTTAACAGCATGTGGTTCATTGTAGTAACCACCATTTGAGAATGCAGCGTATGCAGCGGCCATTTGTAATGGAGAAACTCCAGTAAATGCTCCGATAGCATGAGCTTCGTGAATATTTGTTGGCTCTTGTGTGTCATTCTCATCTTTATCGTTTACACATTTCTTAACGTTAATATTATAAGTGTATCCATCTGAACATATTTCTGGTTCAATACCTAAACCTGTAACGAAATCTCTTATCTTAGCATTATCTACTTGTTGGAAAGCTTTTAGTGCAGGTATATTACGTGAATGTGATAATGCTGTACGTAATGTGATGGTTCCGAAGTATCCACCATCCCAGTTTTTAATTGATCTACCATTTGAATATGAATATGGTGCATCATCGAATAGTTGATATGTTGACCAGTTATTATATTCAATTCCTGGACCATAATCGAATAATGGTTTTGCAGTAGATCCAGGTTGTCTTCTAATATCAGTAGCAAAGTTGAATTGGTCAACTGTTCCATTATTTCTAGAACGTGTATTTCTACCATTACCAATTGCCCATACTTTACCAGTTTCTGAATCAAGAACTGCTACACCAGATTGAACTAAATCATCTTTCCATGTATATGTTTGTCCTTCTAGTACTGCGTTAACTCCGTTTTGTCTTGCTCTATCTAAGTTTGTATAAACTAGTAATGGAGTTGTATATGGATTAACACCATATCTATCTTTTAATTCATCTACAACGTAATCAATATATCCTTGATAAGGATTTTCAGATACTGTAGTTGCATTTGATGTTAATGTTTCAACTGGAATACTATTAGCAATCTTTTCTTCATCTGCTGTTATATATCCATGTCTTTTCATTAGTTTTAATACTGTAGCACGTCTTCCTGCTGCATTTTCAGGATTTGTTGTTGGTTTAAAAGCATTAGGTGATTTGAACATACCTGCTAAAATAGCAGCTTCACTTAAGTTCAAATCAGTAACACTTTTTCCGAAGTATGCGATAGATGCTTCTTGAACTCCATATGTATTTCCACCTAAGAAGTGGTTATTGACATAGAATTCAATTATTTCTTCTTTTGAATATTCTTTTTCTAGTTTGAATACTGCTAGATAAATATCTTCAAATTTACGAGTAACACCTTCTACACCAGAAGTTTTTTCTCCATATTTATCTGTGAAACTGTTTTTAACAACTTGCATTGTTAAGGTTGAAGCACCACCTGCTCCAGAGTTTCCAGATACTTGTCCAATAAATGCCTTTAAGAAACGTGGAGCATCGAAACCATTATGTTGATAGAATCTTGCATCCTCTGTTGCGATAATTGCATCTACTAGAACTTCAGGTAATTGTTCATATTTTACTTTTTCACGGTTTTCTTCACCAATTTTAGCAAATTCATTACCATCTTTGTCATATAATCTTGATATTTCAATTGTATTCAGTTTAGCATTTTCATATTTTGGATCTGCTTGTGTTTTTACATAAATCATAAATGCACAGAAGCAGCTTAATACAATAATTCCACATGTTAGGAAGAATATTAAGAAGAGACTTATAATTTTCTTTCGTCTACTTTTACTTTTTACTTTTCCTAATAAAAGGAAGAATCCTCCAGCTACGAATAATAATAATGCTACTACTACTGTTAGTTCTAATCCTAAGAATTGATAGCTAGCTAATATAATTGATAATACGAATAAAACTACTAATATTTTAATACCACTATTTTTAACTTTAACTTTTCTTTTTCTTCTAGGAGCACTACTAGTTCTTGTACCCTTACTTTTTACTACTTTTTTTGGCATGTCTATTTCCCTCCAATTAATTCATCTACTACTTTTAGATAGTCAATTCTTGGCATATAGCCATCTTTTATAAGATATGCTACTTCTCTAAAATAATCTATTGGAATTGATTTTTTATTTGTTTCATTTAAGTATTCTATTAATGATTTTGTTGTTAAAAGATATGTTTCATTTAATACTGTGAATCTAACAATTAAAAATGAAATTCCATTATGTTTATCAATATTTTTCAAATGTTCTATTTGATGGGGATGAATATTTGTTAAGGCAAAAGATGTTTTACTTTTAGTTTCTTTTGCTTCAAAGTCAATATAATATCCTTTATACAATCCATTGTAATCTGTTGTAGAAGGAACTGTGAAGTATGCTTCTTTAATCATTGCTTTATCTCTAGATGGGTAATCTACATTTACTATTTTGACTGGTGTTGGTTTTTTATAAATATAGGCTTTATCTATTTCTCTATAGTATTCATTAGTTACATTTAATTCTGATTCTAGAGTCATACCTCTATTTTTATGACTTAAATTACTATCATACGATGATTTTGTAGTACTTGTTGTCTTTTTCTTAATACCATTAGGATAGTTCATTACATCACCTACCTTTCATTATACAATAAAAAATGTATTTTTGCACCATATTTTTCGATGTATTTTGTATTTATTCTCTAAATGTGATAGACTACTTATTACCGCGCTTATTGATTGGGTTATTAATTGACAAATAAAGTCTTTAATGACATAATAATATCGTAAGGGATTGGTGATTATCATGTATCAAAATAAAATTACTTTAACTCCTAGAGATATTCTTGAAAAAGAGTTTAAAATCGATACAAGGGGTTATCGTCTAAAAGAAGTTGATCAATTTTTAGATATTGTTATAGGTGACTATGAACAATTTTTTGAAATTATCAGCAGTTTAGAAAAAGAGAAGGCTGATTTACTTGCTGAAATCATGAATCTTAAGCAAGAATTGCGTAACTCTAGATTAAGTGCGGAGGTTGCGAATAGTACTTCTGGGGAAGTTACTAATGTTGATGTAATCCGTAGATTATCTCAATTAGAGAAGATGGTTTATGGTTCTAAAGCAACTGAAGAATTAGAAGAAGAGAAAAAAGAAGAAGAAAACGACAATTAATATATAGACAAACGCTGGAAGTCTTGAACTTCTTGAGGAAAGTCCATGCTCGCACAGTCTGAGATGATTGTAGTGTTCGTGCCTAACGCAAGTTAGGGTAGTTTATACTAACGGCGGAGTAATTCCTAAGTCTTTGATATGGAATGATCCATAAAGTGCCACAGTGACGATGCTTTTCGAAAGAAAAGAGTGAAACGTGGTAAACCCCGCGAGCGAGAAACCCAAAATTGGTAGGGGAGTCCTAATGAAAGAATTGAATGGAGTTAGGAACTATGCAAATAGTAGATAGATGTTTGTCGCCTGGTAACAGGTACAGAACATGGCTTATTTATATTTATTGTTTATTAGAGGTGTTGTATGAAGGAGTTAGGAGAGTATTTAAAACGTACTAGAATTAGTAATGGTGTAAGTCTTACTGAAGCATGTGAAGATCTCGATTTCTCTACAACTCAGTTAGAAAATATAGAGAGTGGAAATGTTAGAGCATTTAAAGATGTTTATGAACTACGAGATTCTGTTAAAAGCTATGCTAAATATTTAGGTTTAGATGCTGATAAAGTTGTAGATGAATTTAATGGTTTTTTATTTCAACATACTTCTAGAATATCTTTAGATGATATAAGAGAAGCTCAAAAGAAAAAAGAAGAGCTATTAGAAGAGAAGAGAGTTAAATCTCCTTACACAATAGAACATAAAGAAAAGGTTAATCTATGGCCTGTTATATCTGTACTTGTTGCTGTTGTGTTTATTACCTTAATAGTATTAATTATTGTTAGTAATATAAATAAACATGAAGATAGAACAGATGAGTTGAAATCTTGTGTTAGAGAGGAGATGATTGTATGAACTTACCAACTAAAATAACTGTAGCAAGATTAGTTTTAACACTTGTAATTATTGCTTTATTATGTATTCCGTTTTCTTTCTTTGGATTTAATTTTCCAAAGTATGATTTTAATGGAGTAACTATTGAATTACAGTATATTATTTCTGGTGTATTCTTTATTATTGCTAGTTTAACTGATTTCTTAGATGGATATCTTGCTCGTAAGAATAATCAAGTTACTGATTTAGGTAAAATGTTAGATGCTATTGCTGATAAAGTATTAGTTAATCCAATATTGATTATCTTAGCTGCTCAACATTTTATTCCTGTAATTATTCCAGTTATTTATGTTACACGTGATATTGTTGTTGATGCAATTAAGATGCAAGCTGCTACTAAAGGTAAAGTACAAGCTGCTATTAAGTCTGGTAAATATAAGACAGCATGTATGATGGTTGGATTATGTTTAGTGTTCTTTTATAATATCCCATTCGTATTTATGAATGTTCGTGTTGATTTAGGATTATTATATATAGCATGTATTTTAGCAATAGTTAGTGCAGTTGAATATTATGGTATTAATAAAGAATTAATTTTTTCTAAAGAAAAATAATTTTTATTTAATAAATGTTATTGAAAAACTTCTTTTCCCTAAGAAGTTTTTTATTTTTGGGTACTTTGCAGAGTGTCAAATTTATAAAACAATTGTTCGAAAAAGTATTGACTTTTAATTTTTAATATTATACGATGTTAATGTAAGTTATTTACGAGGAGGAAAATAAATGGCTGTAAGTAAAGAAAAAGAGGCTTCTAAAGATAAGGCTTTAGAGCAAGTATTAAATGATATTGAAAAACAATTTGGTAAAGGTTCTATCATGAAGTTAGGAGAAAATAAACATATGAAAGTTGATGTTGTATCTAGTGGTGTATTATCACTTGATATTGCATTAGGTGTAGGTGGTTATCCTAAAGGTAGAATTATAGAAATATATGGACCAGAGTCTAGTGGTAAAACTACTTTTGCATTACAAGCTATTGCTGAACATCAAAAGTTAGGCGGTAGAGCTGCTTTTATTGATGCAGAGCATGCACTTGATCCAGTATATGCTGAAAAATTAGGAGTTAATATTGATGAGTTATTGTTATCTCAACCTGATACAGGGGAACAAGCATTAGAAATATGTGATGCTTTAGTTAGAAGTGAAGCAATTAGTATTGTTGTAATTGATTCTGTTGCCGCTCTTGTTCCACAAGCTGAAATTGATGGTGAGATGGGAGACTCTCATGTTGGACTTCAAGCAAGACTTATGTCTCAAGCATTACGTAAATTAAATGGTACTATCAGTAAGACTAATACAACTGTTATCTTTATTAATCAATTAAGAGAAAAAGTTGGTGTTATGTTTGGTAATCCTGAGACTACTACTGGTGGTAGAGCTTTAAAATTCTATGCTACTGTTAGATTGGAGATTAGACGTAGTGAACAACTTAAGATGGGTGAGGGAGTAGTTGGTAATAAGACTGCTGTTAAGGTTGTTAAGAACAAAGTTGCTCCTCCATTTAAATCATGTGTTGTAGATATTATGTATGGAGAGGGTGTATCTCGTGAAGGAGAAGTTATTGATCTTGCTAGTGAAGCTGGAATAATGGAAAAAACAGGTGCATGGTATGCTTATAAAGGTGAGAAATTAGGACAAGGAAAAGAAAATGTTAAATTAATGCTTAAAGAGAATACTGAACTTCGTGATGAGATTGAAGAAAAAGTACGTGAATTCTATGATATAGATATTAAAGATAATAAAAAAGAAGAAAAATAATTCTTCTTTTTTTATTCGTTGGAATACTTAGATATGGATTTTTTTCACCTTGACATAGCCTTAAATTAAAACTACAATAGAATTAGATTAGAGGTATATTCTGGTCTAGATGGAGGAATTGTATGAATAACGTATTATTCTCCATTTTACTTGTTGTTATAGGCCTTATTGTGGGCTATGGTATATCTTTTTTGATTAATTTATTAAGTGGAAATATGGCATCTAAAAAAGCCGATAAATTAATTGAACAAGCTAAAAAAGATATTGAAAAATTAAAGAGAGATGCTGCTATTGAGCAAAAAGAAGAAGCTCATAAAGCAAAGATGGATTTAGATAAAGAAATTCGTGAAAAGAAGGACGAATTAAAAGAAACTGAAAATAGAATTATGCAACGTGAGTCTAGTATTGATAAGAGAGAAGAAATGTATCAAAAGCGTGAAATGGTTTTAGATGAACGTGAAAGTAAATTGTCTGAAAAACAAGAAGAAATCCAAAATGAAAAAAGTAAAGTGGAGGAAATTAAGAAAGAACAACTTGATTTACTTGAAAAAATATCTGGTTTTAGTAAAGAAAAAGCTCGTGAAATGGTAATGAGCAAAGTAAAAGAGAATATGACTAAGGAGATATCTGAGTATATTCGTGAACGTGAAAATGAGGCTAAGCTTGAGGCTGATAAACAAGCACGTGAAATGATTGTTACTTCTATGCAGAAGTATGCTGCAGATAGAGCTAGTGATCAAACCGGTACAGTGGTCGATCTACCAA
>JAEEGL015087528.1_pt1 | contig 11289 bp, 8 predicted proteins | sample 9134231 | NCBI WGS metagenome assembly JAEEGL01 (sample SAMN16246548, study PRJNA631951) | gut metagenome | biome: gut microbiome; feature: rumen; material: fiber-attached | host: Bos | place: Iran: Karaj | collected 2018-10
CTTACGGCTCACCAAGGTAGAAACGATGATCCCAAGCTCATGCCCCGCTCCCGGAGCCATAAGCCTTCCAAGATGCACATGGGCATCCGTAAGTCCGGGGATCGCATAGTTTCCTTTTCCGTCTATTACTTCGTCAAAGTTTTCTTCGGATACTTCACCTGCGATGATCTCTTTGACAAGTTCGCCTTCTATCACGATATTCCTGTCTCTTAAGATCTCGCTGTGCTTTCCATCAAATACGTTGACATGCTTTATCAAAATGCTCATTATTCTTTACCTTCTTTCAGATACTTATCCATCCATTCGGTGATCTCTCTGAGCCGCCTTAAGCGGTTACGGGGATGTCCGTCCCTGGAAAGTCCGTGATGCTCGTTCTTAAAAAGGATCATCCTGGTGGGTACATTCAGGTACTGAAGTGCTGCATACATCTGGAGGGATTCAACATGATAACACCTGTAATCCTGCAGTGAATGAAGAAACAAGGTAGGCGTTACCGTGTGCTTTCCTATGTACTTAAGCGGTGAAAGATCCCAAAGCTTTTCATATGCATCGGGAGCATCGGGCTCTGTCATTGACCTTATGAATCCGGGCGCCATGTCCTTGTTGGCGGCCTCCGTAATGTTGTTGGCTGTAGACCGTTGAGATGCGGCCGCAGCAAATCTGTCGGTATGACCGATGATCCAGTTGGTCATAAAGCCGCCGTAGCTTCCCCCCGTAACACCAAGGCGCTTAGGATCGATGTCGGGAAACTCCCTAAGTACCAGATCCGTAAACTGCATGATATCCTCATAATCACTTCCGCCGGTACCGTTAACGATCTTTCCAAAGGCAACACCTCTGCCGGTGCCTCCCGTAGGATTGCAAAAGAATACGAAATATCCAAGAGCTGCCCAGTACTGCATCTCATGAAAATAAACCGGACCGTAGGCTCCTCTCGGGCCTCCGTGAATATCAAGAATGGCAGGGTATTTCTGCCCTTTGCGGTATTCTGCCGGTTTTAGCACATAGCCGATGATGGGCTGACCGTATTTATCTTCAAACTGAAGCTTAACAGGCTCAGAAAGTTCTTTATCCCCGTATCTGTCAGTGTTATATGAAGACTCACGGGTCACTTGCCCCGACCCGTCAATCCTCGCAAAGAAAAGCTCCTGATGATCAAGGCCCTTAAGCGCAGAAAACCATATGCCTTTCTTTGTAAGTGCAAAGTCATGGATCACTCCGTCAAAATCCGGAAGGAAGTCGGTTATCTTTGAGCCTTCCAAAGAGGTTTCTTTTACCGGATCCCCGTCCCTCAGATCAAGCTTAAAGATCGAAACCCGCTCATGCCAGGTTCCAAGGAAATAAAGGCTGTCATCCAGTATTCCAAACTGCCTGCCGGTCCCGTATACCACATCCGAAAATACGGATCCGCCATAGGAGATTTCAGTTGAATCAAGCTTGTCCGCAACAGTCCCGTCTTTACTTATACGGTAAAAAGAAATCCCTTTCCCACGCTCAAAACTTATCCCGTTATCGTGAAGATTTCCCGCAAATACAAACCCGTCCTTGTAGGCGGCAATATCCGAAATGTCTGCTCTGCCCGGCTCAAACAGAGTCTTAGCTTCACCGGAAGCTATCTCAACGGAATAAAGCCCTGTCTTTAAAGGGCGCTGTACTTCAAAGCTTCCTCCGGTATAAAGAACCGTCCTCTCGTCCGAAGAAAGGGCGACGTTCTTTACATCAAAGAGGTCAGGTGTCAGCTGTTTAAGTTCTTTATCCCCTGTAAAAAGAAAAAGGATGTTACGGTGCTTGTTGATCACACCTTCTCCGTCTGACCAGTAGGGAAACTCATCGATCACAAAGCAGTCTTCGTCCTGCAAAAGGGTCTGCCTGTAGGCTTCCTCAGCATCTCCTGTTGCCTCTGTCTGCTTCTTTTCCGCGATATTTACACGTCCCTTCAAAAGAAGGCTACCGTCCTTAAGAACTGCTTTAACGCCAAGCTTATAGGGCACTTCGCCAAGAAGCGTTTTCTTTCCTTTACGCACCTTATAAAGAAGGGTCTTATGGTCTTCCGGGCTTACCGCATAGTAAAACGTTTCGTCATCCGCAAAGACCGCTTCCCCGAAAACAGGATCGATCTCAGTGACCTTGTCCTCTTCTTTTAACACGGTTTTGTGCTCATACCCGTTTGTCTTAAGCACAGGCTCGTGGGTCTTATAAATCACCCGGTCACCGGACGGCGACGCATCGATATTTGAAACGCTTATGTAATTAAGCGCATCTTCCAATGTAACCTTACTCATTCTCTTTCCTTTCGGCGGTGAGCTTACTGAATAGCTGAGTTAAAGCGCTACACCTGCCCTTGCATATTCATCATCCACGTGGTAGCAGGCGGCAAAATGTCCGGGGGATACCTCGTGAAGTACGGGAGCTGCCTCTGCGCATCGTCTGTCTGCATAAGGGCAACGGTTTCTGAAGGGGCATCCGGAAGGTGGATTTAAAGGTGAAGGGATCTCACCTTCAAGGGGCTTCCGGCTCTTTCTTCGCTGCTCCTCGACATTGGGATCGGGGATAGGGATCGCAGCCATAAGAGATTGCGTATAGGGGTGCAGGGGCTGACGGTAGAGTTCGCCCGACTCAGCAAGCTCCACGATACTGCCAAGATACATTACTATGATCCTGTCGGAAATATGCTTTACCATTGAAAGATCATGGGCTATGAACAGGTAGGTTAGCTTGTTCTTTTGCTGAAGATGCACAAGGAGATTTACGATCTGAGCCTGGATCGACACATCAAGTGCGGAAATGGGCTCATCAAGCACGATGAATTCAGGCTCCACCGCAAGGGCTCTTGCAATTCCTATCCTCTGTCTCTGACCGCCCGAAAACTCGTGAGCAAAGCGGTTTGCATGCTCTTCGTTAAGTCCCACTTCCTGAAGGCACTTAAATATCCTTTGGTTACGGTCTTCCTTGTTCTTTGCAAGGCCGTGGATATCGATACCCTCGCCTACGATCTCAGCAACCGTCATGCGGGGATCAAGGGAAGAATAAGGATCCTGAAACACGATCTGGGCCTTTCGCCTGAAATCCTTAAGATCTCGTCCTTTAAGGGAATGAACGTTACGTCCGTCAAACAGGACTTCTCCTTCGGTCTTTCCGTAAAGTCCGATCACCGTGCGGCCGCAGGTGCTTTTTCCGCATCCTGTTTCACCCACAAGTCCAAGGGTCTCTCCCTTAAAGATCTGGAATGAAACATCGTTTACGGCCTTAAGCTTCTGCCCGTCTATATCAAAAAACTTTTTAAGATGCTTTACATCAAGCAATATTTCTTCTTTTCCATTCATCTGCATCAAAACCTTCCGTGCTCCGTTGAAAACTTCGGAGGCTCAACCTTGGGTGCATCCGGATCATTAAGCCAGCAGGATGCGCAGTGTAATTCATCAAATTCATGCCGCTCCGGAGCATGCTCCAAGCAGACATTCATGCAGTATTTGCATCTTGGTGCAAAGGGGCAGCCCTTTGGAGGAGCGATCAGATCAGGCGGTGCGCCTTCTATGGATTCAAGATCTTCTTTTTCCTCTTCGTCAAGCCTTGGCACTGCCTTTAAAAGTGCCCAGGTATAGGGGTGCTTTGGTCTATAGAATATATCTCCGACTGTCCCTTCCTCTACGATCTTACCTGCGTACATTACGTATATTCTTTTCGCAATATTTGCTACCACGCCAAGATCATGTGTGATGAGGAGTATCGATGTTCCGTTCTGTTCCTGAAGTTCGCGAAGCAGAGTGATGATCTGGTCCTGCACCGTTACATCAAGGGCCGTTGTGGGTTCATCGGCTATCAGAAGCTTTGGCTTACAGGAGATGGCGATACCGATCATGATACGCTGTCTCTGTCCACCGGAAAAAGAATGTGGATAGAGGTCAAAACGGGTCTCGGGATCCGGGATACCCACACTTCTCATGATCTCCACGGCCTTCTCTCTTGCTTCTTTTTTGCTGATCTTTTGATGCTGCATCAGCATTTCCGTGATCTGGTATCCAACCTTCATGGTAGGGTTAAGGGAAGCCAACGCGTCCTGAAACACAATTGATGCCTTCTCGCCCCTGAAATGGCGAAGCTCACGCTGTTTCATCTTCATCACGTCTTCGCCTTCAAAGCTTATAACGGTTTCTTTATCTATCTCACCGTTATCGCGGATAAGCCTCAGTATGCTTTTCGCCGTGACTGACTTGCCGCAGCCTGACTCACCTACCAGCGCAACGGTCTCGCCCTCATCCACTCTGAATGATACGCCCCGAACGGATTGTACCGTCCCCTGGTACGTTTTGTATGAAGCCTTCAGGTTTTCAACCTTCAATAGATCAGACATATCGTCTCCTTGTTATTTACGCATTCTTGGATCAAGTGCATCCCTCAGACCGTCGCCAAACAGATTGAACGCAAGTACTATCAGGCTTAAGGTCAATGCAGGGAAAAGAAGCTGATTTGGATGTGAGTTCATGACAAGCTGTCCTGCGGATATCAGTAATCCGAGTGAGATCGCAGGTGTCTTAAGTCCAAGACCTAAGAAGCTGAGTCCCGCTTCCTGAAAGATGTATCCCGGGATCGACATTGTCACATCAAGTATCAAAAGTCCCATGGTATTTGGAAGAAGGTGCCTCAAAAGAACCCGTTTTGCAGGTGCTCCGAGGGCCTGCGCAGCCATTATGTACTCTGATTCCCTTAGTTGTAATACCTGCCCTCTTATCTGGCGGGCCGTGCCGCACCAGCTTGTGATGCTCATGGCTACCAGCAGTGAACCCATGCTGTTTCCAAGGGCGATCATTATGATGATGGTAAGAAGAAGTGAGGGGATCGATGATAAGATCTCGATCAGCCTCATCATTACCTCATCCACCCAGCCGCCAAAATATCCCATGATACCGCCGTAGAGAGAACCGAATACAACCTGAATGGCGGTACAGCTGAAGGCTACCGCAAAAGAAACTCTTGCTCCTGCCCATACTCGTGAAAAAAGGTCTCTTCCGAGAGTATCGGTCCCCCACCAGTACCTGGCGCTTGCGGACTGGTTTTTGTCTAAGGGTACCATCGTCACATAGTCATATCCTCTGAGCCACGGGCCGATAACACAAAGAACGATCAGCACCACTATCACGGCAAGGGAAATCATTGCAACCGGATTTGAACGAAGTCTTCGCCAGGCATCCTTCCAATATGAAACCGGCTGCCGCACCATGGCGTTTGACTTGGCAAAGCCACCCGCCACCGGTGTAAAGTCTTTAACAAAATCCATTTGGAATACCTCTTATTTCTTAGCATTCTTTATACGGATCCTGGGATCTACGACTGTGTAGAGGATATCCGTAAAGAATATGACCGCAATATAGATGGCCGCAAGGAAGATCGTCTCGCCAAGTACGATTGAAAGATCGTAATTGGATACTGCTTCAACAAAATACTGGGCTATACCCGGTATCGAGAAGATCTTTTCGATCATGAACGAACCGGTAATACAGGTAGCTACCGTCATTGGAAGCCTGGTAACTATGGGAATAAAAGAATTCCTGAGTATGTGGTGAGTCACCACTCGTACCGGGCTTATGCCTTTAGCCTGGGCTGTCAGGATATAATCCTGGCCGAGCACATCAAGTATGGAAGCTTTAAACAGTCTTGAGTAAGAGGCTATATAGCCAAGTGCTCCCGCCAACATGGGCATTACGGTAAATTTCCAGCCTCCAAACCACAACTCGTCTCCGGACGGCCATCCGATAGTCGGAAGAAGCTTCCAGTATCCTGAGAGATATCTTTGAAGCAGCAGGCCAATGACAAGATTTGGTATCGAAATAAAGAGTACCGATATGACAACTATGGTCCTGTCAACAAATCTACCGTGCCATATTGCGGCTATAACACCGAACAATAAGCCCAATGTTACGCCGAATACCATTGTCTGTAACCCCAGTCTTGCTGAGACCGGAAGTCTTGTTTTTAACAGTTTTTGAAGTGTCATTCCCGAGTGAACGACCGATTCACCGAAATTACCTTTGAGCATTCCGCCCAGGGTGATCACATAACGCTCGCCCAGACTTTTGTCCAAGCCGTATTTTGCATACATGTTGGCTTTTACATCTTCTGTCTGCGTCATTACCCTTTCTACAAGGGGATCACCCGGAGCGGCATTTGTCAGGAAAAAGGTCGCTGTGGCGATCAGGAACAGTGCAAGCAGTAGTTCTGCCAGCCTTCTGACCGTATATTTAAACATCCTACAACCTCCGACGTTGTTGTTTAGTGCTTGGCAATATAAGCTCTGGAAAAGTCATAAAGCGCGCTTAACTGTCTGTATGTAACGTTCTTAACGTAAGTCTGCTGATAGTATCTGGTATCACCCCAGTAGATGGGAGCGATGATACCCTCGCCTACGAGTCTGTCTTCAACACCCTTATAGATCTCTACGATCTTCTGAGGATCTACAACGCCTGTAGCAGAATCAAGCCGTGCCTGGATATCCGCATCATCTAACTTACCGTTAAGGATCGGGATTCCCACGTTCTTATCAAAGATACGAAGAGAACCGTAAGGAGAATTTGAGTTCCAGGTTGCGTTTGTTACGTCGTAATCACCCTGCATATAAGCAAAGTCTGCTGTCACTTCTGTCTGTACCGTGATACCAAGGACCTTTTCCCAAGTCTGCTTTAAGTATTCGATTCGTGCCTGGTCAAGGGTATTTTCCGCTTTATCGGTAAAATAAAGGACTACATCGCTAAGTTCGCTGTAAGTGTATCCGATCTCATCAAGGCCTTCTTTTAACAGTGCCTGAAGCTTTTCGGGGGTATCGTACTGTGCCTGAAGTCTCTTAATGGTACCGTCATCCTTTGAGTTGTATGCTAACCCCTGTACAGTAATGGGGTAAGGAGTAAAGTCCCATGCGGGGAAGTATCTTCCGCCAAATACAGTATCAAGATATTCCTGGCGGTCGATGGCAAGGGATATTGCAAGTCTTGTCTTTTCATTTCTGGTAAGGCCTGATTTACCGTTTTGGTTAAAGATAAGCCAGCGTACCATTGCCCTTGGCTGAACTATGGAAGTGATCTGCCCTGCCTCTGCCTGCGCATCCCATGCAGCTGCATAGTCATCGTTCTGTTCTACGATATCAAGCTGCTTAGAATCAAAGAGGGTGGCCTGTGTGCCGGATTCAAGCGCATAGATAAAGTTAACGGTTTCAAGCTTAACATTCTCTGCATCCCAGTATTTGGGATTCTTCTTTAAAGTAAGCTTGTTGTCTAAGATCCATTCGGTTACTACGAAGGGTCCGTTAAATGCAAGTTCGTTAAAGTTGCTTCCGAAATCGGATGTTGCGGCATTTACAAGATCCTGTCTGATGGGATAAACTGCTGCGATCTTGCCTATAGCATCAAAATCAGCATTTTCAAAGGTGATCTCTAAAGTTTTTTCATCAACTGCTCTGACACCAAGATCTGAAGCCTTCGCTTCGCCTGCATAGTAAGCTCTTCCGTTCTTTACAAAGTTATAGCTTGCTACGGAACCGATACCGTTTTCTGCATTAAGGACTCTTACGAAGCTGTCTACATAATCCTGAGCTGTCACTGCTTTGCCGTCTGACCAGCTGTTGTCTTTAAGATGGAATGTGTAAGTAAGTCCGTCATCTGAAACATCGTAGCTCTCTGCGCCTGCCAGAGCGTAATATTCTTTGCCGTTTTCATCGATGGATGCTCTGAAGAGCGTTTCATAGATCACTGATGTGATCTGCTGCTCTGTTACCCAGCCGGTGTTCGTTACATCAAGGGTTGAAACGTTGTGACCAAGGATCAGGTTAAGTGTCTGATCGTCCGCAAGATCGCTTCCCGCTTCTTCGGAAGAAGAAGCTGCTGCAGCTTCACTCTTTGTTGCTGCCTGAACTTTGCTGTTGTCTAATACGTTTCCCGAGGGTTTACCGCATGCGCTCAGGGCAAAGGTGCCGATGAGCAAAACCACAAGTAAAATATTTATCAATCTGAACTTTTTCATAATCTGTTACTCTCCTTATTGTTTCTTTCTGCGCCCATTACAGTGTGTTCTTGTAAACTGCGGCGTCTTTCATGATGAGTTTTATATTGTTGACATCAGTAAGTATTGTAGCGTCCTCTAAGGGATTCCCCTCGATTACCAATAGATCTGCAAAAGAACCTTCTTCCAGTACGCCTACCTTACCAAGCGGATAAGGATTCTGATATGTGGTAAGCTTCACGATATCGTTAAAGGTTCCCGTAGCTGCCCGCAGTGTCTTGAAGCTTCCGAATCTTTCTACGAATCTTGGTATGTCTTCTAACTGTCTTCCCACTCCGTCCGTACCATAAAGAAGTTTGATCTCGTACTTGTTGATGAGTTCTGCCTGTCTGTCTTCACCGGTTTTAACAAGCTCGTACTTCGGACGTCTGATGGGTGAATCCCATATAAATGCCGGCGGCTTCTCTGCGAAGTTGGGGCAGGCACAAAGAAATGCTCCGGCGTCCGCCACTCTCTTTGCCGTATCCTCGTCGATCAGCTGAGCATGCTCAAGACTTTTTACTCCCGCATCCAAGGCCCTGTTTACTGCCTTTGTGGTATAAAGATGAGCCATTACGTAGGTTCCGTAATCTTCGGCTGCATCAACTATTGCCTTCATTTCCTTAAGCGTGAACTGAACGGTCTGGATAGGATCGTTGGCGGAAGCAACACCACCGCCTGCCATGATCTTGATCTGTGAAGCTCCAAGGAAGAACTGCTCTCTGGTAGCTCTCAATACCTCTGCTTCTCCGTCTGCCAGTGCACCCCGCCTGGTCATGAGCTTCCCTGACGCATAGAGCCCGTCGCTGATACGATATTCGGCTTTGCTGGTCCTTGCATCACTGTGACCGGTGGTCTGTGAGATCGGCGAATTTGAAGGGAAGATCCTGGGGCCCGGTATCAAGCCCCTGTCGATTCCCTGTTTGATGCCGTAGGTTATTCCTCCGGCATCGCGAACGGTAGTAAAACCGTGTTCCAATAGAAACTTGGCATTGACCACTCCGCCTACCGTGGCCTCATCTACCCTGTCTCCGTCCCGGTATTTCGCTCCGCTTACATGAGTGTGAGCATCTATAAGCCCCGGGATAACGGTTCTTCCGGCCGCATCTATCACTTCTTCAAAGCCGTCTGTTGATACTGCCTGCTGTGTTATTTCTTTTACAAGGTTTCCGTCGATCACGATAGTGGCATTCGTTGTAAGCTTATCGTTGCGACCGTCGAAAACATTGGCATTTACTATTGCTTTCATAGGATCTGTCCACTCCTTTTTTGTGTTCTCAATGGCCCTTTGTCAGGCATCGATCTTTCCTTTTAGGGGGTTGATGGAAGCATCTACATCAAGAGGACTGTTCTTGGGATCTGCGGGATCTCTGTCAGCCTGGTCCGGACGGTTCCAGGGGCTCGGAGCGATCTCAGTGATGTAATCCTCGGGCTTTTCACCTTCCGGATGACGAAGGTAAATCTCATCCGGGTGATTTGATAGCTTCGCTCTTGAGCCGTCATATGCAAAATACTTGTCAAAGTCGATCTGTGAAGCTATCCGCGAATTCCAGTCTGCAAAGATCTTTTCATCTTCACCCGGACGTTTCTGTGCGGATTCTTTTAAGAACTGGGTCTTGTGGAACTCAGGGATCCAGTAAAGCTCTCTTAAATATCCCCAGATGTTCTTATAATCCACGATGCGGTGCTTGGTGGGACCTACGTTACGGTAGTATCCGAAATCCCAGCGGATAAGAGTTACATAGAAACGGATATCCGAGTCGGTGATAAAATCACCAAACAGGAATCTGTTTGTCTCAAGTCTCTTTTCAAGCTTGTCAAGTGACTCATAAAAATCATCAAATGCTTCCTGGAACTTTTCGTATGACTGTCCGAAAGCCATACGGTAATGTCCGTTATTAACATGAGGGAAAAGCCAATCGTTAAACTGATCGATCTCTTTCCTGTATTTCTTCGGATAAAGATCCGGAGCATCTGCAGGCTGGAAAGGTCTGAAATTAACTTCAATGTAATTGGTGAGGCGGTGATAATCGTTACTTACCGCGATCTTGTTTTCCACATCTACGAGGGTAGGTGTTGTTGCTCGGCCGTTGTATTCAGGCTTGGCTCTTTTGTAGAATTCGGAAAGGAAGTAAGCACCTGTTGCGGGGTCTTTGTGTTCGGGCTGATCGGGAAATCCCCAGCCGTATTTGTTGTGTTCGCCGGTTCCGTATACCACCTGATCGCTGATCACATCCTGAAGTCCCAGGATATCCCGTGCGATTATGGGTCTGTTTGACCAGTTGCAGCCGTGAGCCCAGAAGATCCTGTATTTGTTCTTTTCTGCTTTCCATTCTCCTTCTTTGTCACCAAAGGGAACTGCAAAAGAATTGGCCTGTCGTACAAATCCGCCCTTATCATCTATCTCGTTGCGTGTTTCCATAGGTCTTGGACGGGCATCCACTTCTTTTGCATGAAGCTCAGCTTCTTCGTCGGTATAGTTAAAAGCATTTACCTTTGCTGCTTCTTTTGCTCTGTGTGCACTGATATCACATGAATTTGACATTTGCTTACACTCCTTTTATGTTGGTTGTTTTGTTTTCTATGTTTTTGGCTTATCCTTTTTTTGTGCAAAAAAATACAGCCCCACATCCCATGGAACTGCTCACCTAAAATAGTATATTTCAAGCACTTACACCGGAATCATAGTTTGAGTATCCTGTTTTCTTTTTGCTTCATACACATACAACACATACAACACATCATCTTTTTCATGGTCTGCTCCTTCCTTTTCAAACGCGATCAGTAACTGACCTGCGTTTCCTACGGCGTTTTCTTTTGTTTCGTCCGCTTTATTTGTTTTACATCTTAAAGCACGGGACCGGATCTGTAAAATCGTTAGTTCTTATCGCCTGTGATAACTGTTTCTTATCACAAGGTTTTGGGCCCCGGGGAGACTTTTTTTATAATAAAAAAAAGAGACTCCCGCAGGAATCTCTTGTGATTTCAGTTTACCATAGTCAACAGATAAGATCCTTCGCGCTGCTCAGGATGACATACCCTTAAAGACTATCATAATCACTCTGGATGATATACCCTTAAAGACTATCATAATCACTCTGGATGATATACCCTATAGGCTGATTATTCACAGATCCGCAAGTATACCATTCAGGATGACAGGCCTTAGAAAAGCTGTGCTATGGCATCAAGGACTTCTTTGTACTTGGCCATGAGGGTAGCGTGACGGTCGCGGATACCCTGAAGGTTGCCGTCTTTACCGTC
>JAEEGL016210230.1_pt1 | contig 11289 bp, 5 predicted proteins | sample 9134231 | NCBI WGS metagenome assembly JAEEGL01 (sample SAMN16246548, study PRJNA631951) | gut metagenome | biome: gut microbiome; feature: rumen; material: fiber-attached | host: Bos | place: Iran: Karaj | collected 2018-10
AGAGAGCTGTCGATTATGACGGTGCCCCCTTGTTGGACAAAAGGGATGAGAGTCTTTCCGTTGTGCTTTTGCGGGCGATCGATTACAAATAGTTCTGCAGATGGCGAAGCCTGTCTGACGGCTTTTCGCGATTGTGCCACAGCTTGATTGATGAAATGATCAAAATCAGTTCTATCTATACTCCTCAACAGCGGTTCATGTTCCTTAAGATATATCTGACAGTACAATTTGCAAAGTTCCTTATAGTCGTTTGCTTTGACAGTTCTGCGCTGAAACCCTTTGGGGTGAAGTAGCGCATAAATATAAATTAATCGTGAATAGCGATCAGTGAACTTGACTTCTGTCTCTGTGCCGTCTTGTTGTATCAGCAGCACTTGATATCTCCCACTAATTGCACTTTGTGCTCTTACCTCGATCGCTATCGGTCGTTTCATTAGTTTTTCATCAGCTAACATGTATTCTTTCAGTCGGCTCCTTAGCTCTTCCACCGACATTTCTTCAATCATTTTTGTAATTCTTTCTTCCATAAATTTAAATTAAGGTATGTGTGTAATCATGCGGTTCGAATTATTAATGTTAATCATACATGTCCCGTTAAAATTGGGACGAGTCAACAATTGGTCATTATCCCGAAGTATGGGGACCTGTTCGTTTCACGACATCAATGATGTCTGTTGCACATTTGCTGCAGTCATGTCCATCATCTAGGATAACTCTTCAAAAGAACGACAGCCACAACTCTGGCTGACTGCAGAAAAGAGGATATAGCGATAAGGTTCTGGTTGATAGCAATTTGGCTGGTGAGCCTTGCTATCATCAAGTCACGCATTTTTAAGTATCAATATGTCAAAGACCGATTTGTCCACATTAACGGGACTGCAGTGCATGCTAATGTGGGTTCCGGTATGTTTTTACAAGCCCACAGTTGTTGCTCTCCAAAAGCGATACTGAACCGGATTGCGAAATGATTGAATCAAGCGGACACGGAGTCAGTGATAGCTCTGGTGAAAAGAATGATTAAGAAAATTAAGTGGTGAAAGCGATATTGCAAGGAATAGAGTTGAGAGGGTCTCTTCAGAGAAAGCGTTCGTCTAATTTTTGTGTAATAAAAGATACGTTCCTATCATTATTGGTTTTTGTATTAAGTTTTATTTCAGGAAAAGTGGTAAGAGAGTCTCCTTAGAGAATGGTTTTCAGCAAGTAAAATAAGTGAAAGTAAATGTGTGTTTAATCTGTCATGGCACTCTGTCTTTTTTTTAGCGGTTGCGAAGGTAATGTTATCAATTGACACATCAAAACGATTTAACATTTTTTACAAAAAACTTCAAAGAAAGGGTAAGTGTGATTGTAGAAGCCAATCGTTAGGATGGGTATGACAACATGATTATTAAGGGACTCGCTTTGCTCGTTAGGGCGGGCACAGTGGCACCGCCCCTACTTCTCTGTAGAGACGGGGGAACACGATTGTATTTTTTGATTGGTGTATAATTTGTGTATGAATGGATTGATTCGGTGTTTATGGTTACATATATTTTTAGCAGATTTACGAAAATATGTGTCTGAGATTATGACTTTGTAGAAATTGGATAGAAATTGGGGCTTATATTGTTAATAATTGAAAAATAATTCTCCTTTACACTAATAATTTGTAACTTTGCACCCCAAAATCAAGCGAATATTATTATTACTATTTGTTTATGTCTGACCATCAAATTTTAGTAGGTAAAAAAATTAAGGGGATGAGAGAGTCGAAGAACCTCTCAATTGAGGAAGTGGCAGAAAGAAGCGGTCTGTCGGTAGAGCAAATCAACTCAATAGAGAACGATGTCAACCTGCCTTCTCTGGGTCCGCTGATCAAGATAGCACGGGCTTTGGGCGTGAGACTTGGAACATTCCTCGACGACAACGACGCATTGGGACCGGTGGTCTGCCGGGCGAGCGAGCGGGAACAACACAACAGCATCAGTTTCTCAAACGACGCCGCCGACGCACGCAAACACATGCTTTACCACCCCCTTGCACAACAAAAGACGGGACGCCACATGGAGCCGTTCATTATTGACATCCATCCCGAGGAGAAACCCGACTTCAAACTCTCCGAACATGAGGGCGAGGAGTTTATCTACGTCATGAGCGGCGAGATAGAGGTGGATTACGGCAAGGAGAAATATGTATTGGGCGAGGGCGACAGCATCTTCTACGACTCCATCGTCAAACACCATGTGCACGGTGCACCCGGCAAGGCCGCCAAAATACTTGCAGTGGTGTATATTCCTTTTTAAAGTTTAGTGTAGAGTGTTTAGGGTTTAGTGTTCTGCACGGCAAGGTCCCAAACGACCAAAAGACCAAATGAGCAATCTCCCAAACAACTAAACGACCAATCTCCCAATCTCCTATAATCATGCAACAATTATTTGAACGCACTTTAGGGCAGTGGCTCGAACATTGGGCTGAGACCACTCCCGACAAAGAGTACATCGTATATAGCGACCGTGACCTGCGCTTCACATGGAGCCAGTTTAATGAGCGTGTGGATAACCTGGCAAAGGGTCTGCTCGCCATCGGCGTGAAGAAAGGGTCGAACGTGGGCATCTGGGCCACCAATGTGCCCGATTGGCTCACGTTTCTCTATGCCACGGCAAAAATTGGCGCGGTGCTCGTCACGGTGAACACCAACTACAAACAGGCGGAGTTGGAATACCTTTGCAAGGACTCTGACATGCACACCCTCTGCATCACTGACGGCACATGGGAGTGCGACTATGTGGAGATGACCTACAAAATGTTGCCCGAACTGCGCGAGTGCGAACGCGGACATCTGAAGAGCGAGCGTTTCCCCCATATGAAAAATGTTGTGTTTATCGGCATGGAGAAATACCGTGGCATGTACAACACCGCAGAACTATTGCTATTGGGACAGAACATCGAAGACGAGGATCTTGACGAGGCAAAGAGCAATGTCACCTGCCACGACGTGGTCAACATGCAGTACACCTCGGGCACCACAGGATTCCCCAAAGGTGTGATGCTCACACATTATAACATCACCAACGACGGATATATCACAGGCGAGAACATGGAGTTTACGCAAGATGACAAACTCTGCGTCTGCGTACCGCTCTTCCACTGTTTCGGCGTGGTACTCGCCACGATGAACTGCCTCACGCACGGATGCACCGAGGTGATGGTCGAGAAGTTTGACCCGCTCGTTGTGCTCGCGTCGATACACAAAGAGCGCTGTACGGCTGTCTATGGCGTGCCCACGATGTTTATCGCGGAACTTAACCACCCCATGTTCTCGATGTTTGACATGAGCAGTCTGCGTACGGGCATCATGGCAGGCAGCCTTTGCCCCGTGGAACTGATGAAACAGGTGTCGGAAAAGATGTTCCTCACCATCACCAGCGTGTATGGCCTGACAGAGAGTTCGCCGGGCATGACCCAATCGAACATCCACGACACCTTTGAGCAGCGCTGCACCACCGTGGGCCGCGACTTCCCCTTTGTCGAAGTCAAGGTGCTCGACCCCGAAACGGGCGAGGAATGTCCCGTAGGTGTGCAGGGCGAGATGTGCTGCCGCGGATTCAACGTGATGAAAGGTTACTACAAAAATCCGCAAGCCACAGCCGAGGTAATAGACAAGAACGGATTCCTCCATTCCGGCGACTTGGGCGTGAAGGATGAGCAGGGATTCTACCGTATCACCGGACGTATCAAAGACATGATTATCCGTGGCGGTGAGAACGTCTATCCGCGCGAGATAGAGGAGTTCCTCTACCACATGCCCGGCATCAAGGACGTGCAAGTGGCCGCCGTGCCGTCGAAGAAATACGGCGAAGAGGTGGGCGCGTTCATCATCCTCAACGAAGGCGTGAAGATGGAACCCGAAGATGTGCGCGACTTCTGTAAAGGAAAAATCGCCCGATACAAGACACCCAAATACGTGTTTTTCGTAGACGAGTTCCCATTGACAGGCTCAGGAAAAATCCAGAAGTTCAAGCTCAAGGAATTAAGTCTCAAACTCTGCGAACAGATGGGAATTGAGGTGATATAATCTTAGTAGTTAAAGAAGTTAAAGAAATTAAAGTAGTTAAAGAAGTTAAAGAAGTTAAGTAGTTAAGCCATTACTTTTCGCAATATGAGCGGAGAGATGGTTTAACTACTTTTTTTTAGTAGTTAAGAAGTTATAAAAGTTAAGTAGTTAAGCCATTACTTTGAGCAGTTTGACACTCCACCTCAGTCCATGTCTTTGAAAAAGGGGGATGTCAGGTGCCCATAAACTTACGAAGAGCCTTGACCAAGCCGTCTCTTCTAAAAGGGGGATTCTGATGGAGGCTTTTCTCAAGGTGGGGAATGAATTCGTGAAAAACTTTATGAAAACTGGCTGGTAATAGGGGATTTTTATCTAATTTTGCAGCATGATATACCCGAAGAACTTTGAGGAAAAGATTGGTTTTGACGAGATACGGCATTTGTTGCGTGAGCGGTGCCTCTCGACACTGGGCAAGGAGATGGTCGACAAGATGGCTTTCTCCAACAATTGCGACACAATCAACGAATGGCTGACACAGACGAGGGAGTTCCGCCGCATCCAGGAGGAGGTGGCAGAGTTTCCCTTGCAATATTTCTATGATGTGAGAGCGAGCGTGGCACGTCTGCGCTTGGAGGGCACGCACATGGAAGAGAACGAGTTGTTTGACCTGCGCCGCTCACAAGAGACGTTGTGCCGCATCGTGACGCTGTTGAACCATTCTGACACTGGAGACGACGAAGAGGCGAAGACCTATCCCTACCCTGCCCTGCAACGTTTGACGGATGGCATCACGACGGTGCCGGGACTGATACGGCGCATTGACCAGATATTAGACCCATACGGCAAGATACGCGACAGCGCATCGCCCGAACTGATGCAGATACGCAAGGAACTGGCCCGCACCGAGGGCAGCATCTCACGAATCCTGAACAACATCTTGCGGTCGGCACAGAGCGAGGGACTGGTGGAGAAAGACGTGACCCCCACCCTGCGCGACGGGCGACTGGTCATACCCGTGGCTCCGGCGATGAAACGCAAGTTGAAAGGCATCGTCCATGATGAGAGCGCCTCGGGCAAGACCGTGTTTATTGAGCCGACAGAAGTGGTGGAAGCCAACAACCGCATCCGAGAGCTGGAGATGGACGAGCGACGCGAAATCATCCGCATATTAACGGAATTCGCGAAGGAGATACGTCCGCATGTGCCGGCATTGCTCGACACCTACCGTTTCCTGGCGAAGATAGACCTGATACGGGCGAAAGCGGAGTTGGCAAGGCTGTTCCAGGCAATCGAACCGACGGTGGAGAACCGCCCTTACATCGACTGGATACGCGCCATCCATCCGCTGTTGCAACAGTCTTTAGAGAAACAGGGCAAAAAGGTGGTGCCGCTCGACATCATGCTGACGCGCGAGAAACATATCCTCATCATCTCGGGACCGAATGCCGGGGGCAAATCGGTATGTCTGAAGACAGCAGGACTGTTGCAATATATGTTGCAATGCGGTTTGTCAGTGCCAGTGAGTGAGCGCTCCAAGACAGGCATCTTCGACCATATCATGATAGACATCGGCGACGAACAAAGCATCGAGAATGACCTGAGCACCTATTCGAGCCATCTGCTCAACATGAAAAACATGATGCGTCAGGCCGATGACCACACGTTATTGCTGATAGACGAATTCGGCACGGGCACAGAGCCACAAATAGGCGGCGCCATCGCCGAATCAGTGCTGCGTCAGTTTTGTAAGAAAAAGGCGTGGGGCATCATCACCACGCACTACCAGAATCTGAAGCATTTCGCCGAGGACCACGAAGGTGTGGTAAACGGGGCGATGCTCTACGACCGCCATGAGATGCGCGCACTGTTTCAGTTGCAGATGGGTCAGCCGGGCAGTTCGTTTGCCATTGAGATAGCACGAAAGACGGGATTGCCCGAAGAAGTCATCAAAGACGCTTCAGACATCGTGGGCAGCGACTATATCCAGAGCGACAAGTATCTGCAAGACATCGTACGCGACAAACGCTACTGGGAGGGTAAACGGCAAACCATCCACCAGCGCGAGAAAGAGATGGAGAAAACCATCGAACGCTATGAGCAGACCATCCGCGAATTGAAAGAGAGCCGCAAGGAGGTGATGCAACGGGCGAAGGCACAAGCCGAGGAGTTGTTGGCCGAAAGCAACCGCCGCATAGAGAACACCATCCGCGAGATACGTGAGAGTCAGGCCGAGAAGGAAGAGACGCGCCGCATACGCGAGGAGTTGAACACCTTCAAGCAGGAGGTGAGCGAGATAGACACGCATGCCACTGACGAGATGATAGAGCGGAAGATGCAACAGATACAAAGGAGGCAGGAGAAGAAGAAAAAGAGGAAAAAAGAAAGCCCCCTCCCCACCCCTCCCCAAGGGGAGAGCTCCGGTGCCGGTTCAAAGGAGAAAAAGACCATAGAAATACAAGCAGGTGACACGGTGAGAATCAAGGGATTGAAGACCGTGGGCACCGTGGAGAGTACCGACGGGAAAATGGCGACCGTGATATTCGGCGAGATGCGCACCAAGATGCGTATAGAACGGTTGGAACATGCCGAGATGCCGAAGAAAGAAGAGGTGAAGACCTTTGTGCAGGTGAGCCGTGAGACACGCGAGACGATGGACAACCGCCGGTTGAACTTCCATCAGGAGTTGGATGTGCGCGGCATGCGTGGCGACGAGGCTCTCAACGCTGTGATGTATTACATCGACGATGCCATTTTGGTCGGCATGTCGCAAGTGCGTATCCTTCACGGCACAGGCAACGGCATCCTGCGCCAACTCATCCGCCAATATCTGGCTACGGTGCCCAACGTGAAACATTTCCGAGATGAGCACGTGCAATTCGGCGGTGCTGGAATAACCGTAGTGGAATTGTGAATAATGCGAGAGCGTAAACAGACAAACAATTACTCTTGAATAACTGAGGAATACATTATTTTTATTACCTTTGCATCATCAATGTGGAAGATTGCTTTCATCTATCAGCAACCAACCTCGAAACGACTTAAAAAAGCATCAACATATACAATGAAAAAGTTAATCTCTTTTTGGTCAGTAATCGTGGCCGCGATAATGATTGCCGGCTGTGGCTCCAAAGGGAAAGAGGCGGCATCTGACGAAGGCGCAGGAGTGGACATGAGTCCTAAATATGCGAAAGGCTTTTCCGTGAAACAGACAGACGACGGAGTGCGTCTGGTGGATGTGGCCGACCCACAGACAGAGGAAGACAAGATGCCGGTAAGCTATCACTTCGCACTGGTGAAAAAAGGTTCAAACGGAACGGTGCCTGAAGGCTACGTGAAGGTGGAGGTGCCCGTGGAGCGTACCATCGTGATGACAATGCTGCAACTGTCGAACTTTACGGCATTGGGCGCACAGGATGTTATTAAAGGCATCACCGGCACGAAGAACCTGTTTGACGAGGACATCAAGAAACGAGTGAAAGACGGTCAGATAGTGAAAATCGGCATGGAGGGAAATTTCGATACCGAACTGATTTTGGCCGCCAATCCCGAGGTGATTTTCATCTCTCCCTTCAAGCGCGGCGGCTATGACGTAATCAAGGAGACGGGCATCACGCTGATACCCCATTTCGGCTATAAAGAGCAAGACCCATTGGGGCAAGCCGAATGGATTAAATACGTGGCGATGTTTATCGGCAAGGAGAAAGAGGCAGACACCGCTTTCAAAGGCATCGAGGAGCGTTATCTGGCTGTAAAAGAGAAGGCGGCAACGACTAAGGAACGGCCGACAGTATTCAGCGGTGAAATGCACGGCGGCAACTGGTATGCCGTTGGCGGCAAAAACCATTTGGCACAGATTTTCCGCGACGCGGGCGCCGAATACGTCATCAAGGATGAAAACACGGGTGGCGTGAACATTGAATATGAAAAGATGTACGCGATGGCCGCCAATGCTGACTATTGGCGCATATTGAACAGTTATCCAGATGAGTTCAGTTACGACGCGCTGAAATCGTCAGAGCCGAGAAACGAGTTGTTCAAGGCATTCAAAGAGCGACACGTTATCTATTGCAATATGAAGACAACTCCTTATTACGAGAAATCGCCCGTGATGCCCGACGTATTGCTAAGCGACCTTGTGGCCATCTTCCACCCTGAGGTGATGCCAAAAGAATATAATCCGACTTTCTATGAACTTTTGAAATAGTTGAGGAATTTCTTTTTTGGGGGTGGAAGTTAAAGAAGTTAAGGAAGTTAAAGAAGTTAAAGACATTAGTTTATTTTTTTGGGGGGAAGTTAAAGAAATTAAGGAAGTTAAAGAAGTTAAAGACATTAGTTTTTTATTTGGGGAAGTTAATGAAGTTAAAGACATTAGTCTTCTATCAAAACTGTATATGCAGATAAGTAATTAAGGATATGCGGCGGACCTTACCATTGATGATATCGCTGATAGCAGCCATATTGCTGCTGTTTCTACTAAATCTCTTCCTCGGGACGATACATATCCCGATGAAGAGCATTGTCAGCATTCTGACAGGCGGTGACGGCGGTTCGGAAATTTGGCGCAACATCATCATCAGTTCGCGTGTGCCACAAGCCTGCACCGCATTGATGGCAGGCATGGGATTGGCGGTGAGCGGACTGCAGATGCAGACTGTATTCCACAATCCATTGGCGGGACCGTCGGTGCTTGGCATCTCCAACGGAGCCTCGTTGGGTGTGGCGTTCGTGGTGCTGCTGTCTGGTTCGTTGGGTGGCGTGGCTTTGAGTCGTATGGGTTTCATCGGCGACGCAGCCATTTCCATCGCAGCCATTGTGGGCGCGCTGGCCGTCTTGTCGCTCATCGTGTGGATTTCAGAGCACGTGAAAGGTAAAGTGACGCTACTGATTATCGGTGTGATGATTGGTTATCTGGCCAATGCCGTCATCGGTGTGTTGAAATTCTTCTCCGCCGAAGAAGACATTAAAGCCTATGTGGTTTGGGGATTAGGTTCATTTGCACGCGTGTCGGGCGGTCAGATGGTACTGTTTATCGTGTTGATGCTTATCCTATTGCCGCTGAGTATGTTGTTGGTGAAGACGATGAATCTGTTGTTGTTGGGCGACACCTATGCGAGCAATCTGGGCCTGAACATCCGCCGTGCGCGCCGTCAGGTCATTATCAGCAGCGGTGTATTGGTGGCCATTGTCACCGCCTATTGCGGCCCGATTATGTTCATCGGTCTGGCTGTTCCCCATTTGGCACGATCCTTGTTCCGCACGAGCGACCACCGCGTTCTGATGCCCGCCACGATGTTGGCCGGCGGCGTGTTGGCTCTGCTGTGCAACCTGATAGCACGTATGCCTGGATTCGAAGGCGCGTTGCCCGTGAACAGCGTCACAGCCCTAGTGGGCGCCCCAATTATCGCCAGCGTGCTGTTTAAGAGGAGAAGGGATAGTGAGTAGGAGCCTCCCCCGCACCCCCTCCCAAGGAGAGGGACACTTGCCGGGTTATTCTCAAACTTTGTGAGAATACTAAACCGTTAGAAAACTAAATCTTTAGAACGCTAAAACATCAACCCTATATACTATAGGCCATAGACCTTGCCATCTTCGTCAATGAGGAGGATGGTGAGGTCGCCATTGGGATACAGGGGAGTGCAATGAGTGAGACAATGACGGATGACGGTGGAGCAGAAACGCGGGAGAGTTTCAGATGGTATAAGAGTCCACAGTTCACGTGCGAGAGTCATGGCGTCGATATTGACGAGACAATCGGACTCAAGGAGCAAGGAACGGATGAAATCTTTGTCCATCGTCCCCCGACGGCTATGAGTATCTAGTTGTCCAGCGGCAAGTTTGACGGCTTTTCCCATCATCACACCGAGGGTGACACAAGTGATTTGCAACTCTGCGGCGATTTTCAGGGTCTCGCCGATGTAATTACCATATTCCACAAAAGCCTGCATGGGAAGGTCGGGATAGAGCGCCTTGACAAACCGTTCGCTCTTTGCACCACTGTTGATGACAACGCGCTCGGAACCACTGGCTTTAGCCACCTCCATGCATTTGCGGATAGAGTCGATGAAGGCATTCTCGGAGAAAGGTTTGATGATGCCGCTAACGCCGACGATGCTGATGCCGTCGACAATACCGAGACGCGGGTTGAACGTGCGTCGTGCAATATCACGCCCTTCTGGCACAGAAATGGTCACCTCTACCTCTTCTTGGATATTTCTCCGCAACATCTCGCGTGGGACCCGATTGATGGCCGCCTCGCCAGGAGGATAGTCAAATCCGGGCAAAGTGATGGTACCCACGCCCTCGCCGCCCTTGACGCAGAAATAGTCTGCAGGCTGTATGCTCGCCCTTATTTCTATGCCGTCGGTCACATCGGGGTCATCACCGCTGACTTTCTTCACGAAAGCGTAACCCTCGCCATAACCCACCTCGACCATGATGGTCTCGCCATTTGGCAAAATGACAGGCACCTTGGAAGGCATTTCACCATGAAATACACGACGCGTTTGTGCAACAGCCGCAGCCGTGGCATAAGTGCCTGTGGTAAGTCCGCTATGGAGGGGATAGAAATCGGGAAGCAGACGCTCCACCATCCTGCGCAATCCATGTTCGCCATTGACCGTGTGAAAGACGTCAGGAATCGACGGGCGCTTAATGACATAGACCTTGATGCCCAGTTGTTTGGCAGCATTCACTTTATCAACAAATCCGCCCGACAATCCACTTTCTTTCATGATAACCGCTTCAGGACTCAACAGTCGGAACAACGCGGTGTCGTCTTCGCCTTCCTGATAGAAACAGAGTTGGTCGTCAGCGGCACCTTGTCGTTTGGCCAGAGCAATGCTACTCTCACGCTGCAAAATACGATACCATATCTTGACTCCTTTTGCCTCAAGCGGTTGCAACAGACGAATGGTCTGCACGCCAGTGGTAGCCAGCAACGACTGCTCAGAGAAGCGATTCACAACATCTTGGAAATCGTCACACCACACGAGCGAGGAGTCACGGTCAGGATACAGACGTTCAAACCGAATGGCGGGAATGCCCATATAGACAGCCACATTTGCCACCGTTTGGTGCAACTGTGCGGCAAAAGGATGCGCCGCATCGATGAGCAGACGGATATCGTGTTCTTGGCAGAAACCTGTCATCGTTTCTACATCCATTGCCCCATGAACAGCCACGCCGTGATGCAGGGGAACATCTTGTTCACCTGTTTTCGTGGAATAGTAGAACACCTGTCCGGATTCTTCCAATTC
>JAEEGL016305439.1_pt1 | contig 11289 bp, 7 predicted proteins | sample 9134231 | NCBI WGS metagenome assembly JAEEGL01 (sample SAMN16246548, study PRJNA631951) | gut metagenome | biome: gut microbiome; feature: rumen; material: fiber-attached | host: Bos | place: Iran: Karaj | collected 2018-10
CGGATCCAGGGCCGAAGTAGGCTCATCAAAAAGCATAACATCCGGATGCATTGCAAGGGAACGTACAATTGCAATTCTCTGCTTCTGGCCGCCGCTGAGGGTTGAAGGATATACATTTGCCTTGTCAGGAAGACCTATGCGCTCAAGCAGCTGCATTGCTTCTTTTTCGGCTTCTTCCTGAGTTTTGAGTTTAAGAGTTACCGGAGCCAGGGTGATATTCTGCAAAACCGTAAGATGAGGGAAAAGATTAAAGTGCTGGAATACCATTCCCATCTTCTGACGGCAAAGATCAAGATTTGTTTTAGGGTCGGTTAAATCGTTGCCTTCAAAAAGAATCTGTCCTCCATCCGGAGTTTCCAGACGGTTAAGACAGCGGAGGAAGGTTGATTTTCCGGAACCGGAAGGTCCGATAATTACGATTTTTTCGCCCTTCTCTATTTTTATGGAAACGTCTTTTAATACGTTGAGTTTTCCAAAGCTGATTTTAAGATTTTTAACTTCTATCACTTTTTGCCATCCTTTTTTCAAGTCTGCCGAAAAGCTTGGTAAGTCCTACGGTAAGAATAAGGTAAATTGCAGCACAGGTAAGCAGAGGAATCCAGGCATTATAGGTTGCGTTTCGAATCATATCGCCGGCCTTTGTCATATCCATTACTGCAATAAAGCTTGCAACAGAAGTTTCCTTTATCAGAACAATGAATTCGCTTGTATAGGTTGGAAGCACAGCCTTTACTGCCTGAGGAAGAACAATTTTGAAGATTGTCTGCCACTGGCTGAGTCCAAGGGAACGGCCTGCTTCGGTCTGGCCCGGGTCTATGCCCTGAATACCTGCACGGAAGATTTCTGTACAGTAGGCTCCGGAGTTAAAGCCATATGCAAGAATTGCAACCAGAAGACGGTTGAGTCCCAACGGTGCAAAAATAACGAAATAGAAAATCATAAGCTGGGTTGCAAGGGGAATTCCACGAAGTACAGTAGTATAGAGCTCTGCTATCGGCTTAAGAATCTTATTGCCGGAAACCTTCATTAAAGCGAGAATAAAACCGAGCACCGTTCCAATCAGAATTGCACAGATGGCGATGAGAAGGGTAATTCCCAGGCCCTGCACAATCAGCATGTAACGCTGCCCGCTTATCATTGTATCAATAAAAGATTGAATCATATTTTTATTTGTCATCGTCGGGCTTGACCCGACGATCTAGCTTATTTTCTTACAATAATAACCTGCTCAGATTCAAAATATGTATCTGAGAAGTCTACATTCTTTTTGCGTTCTTCGTTTACAGACATACCTGCTGCAATGAAATCAATTGTACCAGACTGAAGAGCAGGGATAAGGCTGTCGAAAGCCATATCTACAACTTCCAGCTTCATACCTGCATCCTTTGCAATTTTCTGGCCCATTGTGATATCAAAACCAACGATATTCTTTCCTTCAACATACTCAAATGGAGGGAAAGCAGCGTTTGTTCCCAGCTTTACAACCTTGCTGCCACCTGCTGCTTCTGCTGCAGGAATTGAGATTTTTCCGTCTGCAGGCATAAAGGCATTTACGAGAGCTTCGTATTCGCCGTTTTTCTTCATGCTTGAAATTGTATTATTGATAGAAGCAAGCAGTTCTGCATTTCCTTTCTTTACTGCAATTGCGTAAGCTTCTTTATTGTTTGCGAATTCTGAATCATGAATGATTTTCAATTCGTTATTGCGTTCTACGATTGCCTTTGCAGGAAGCTCATCAAGAACTACTGCATCGATTGCACGATTCTTAAGGTCGAGAGCTGCATCCATTCCTGATTTGAAGGATACAATCTGTGCACCCTCTACACTATCCTGAACCCAAGCTTCGCCTGTTGTTCCTGCCTGAACACCGATTTTCTTTCCGGCAAGGTCTGCTACGGAGTTGATTTCTACTTTTGATTTAGCGCATCCTGTGAATGCGAGTGCTGCAGCGAGTACAGCGGAGATTAATGCTATCTTTTTCATAAAACACCTCTTATGCATAAATATACAATTTTTCGTATATTTATTCAATATTTTTGAATATGCGGTCGCCGTTCTCTGCTAAGATTACTGCGAGGAAAATCAATGTACAACCGATAAACATTTTTAGTGTGAAGACTTCGTGCAAAATCAGGGTGCTGAATAAGATTCCAAATACTGATTCAAAACTTAAGAATAATGATGCTATAGACGACTGCACATACTTAAGGCCTATGTTCTGCAGGCTGAAGCCTACCATTGAACTTAAAAGGCCCAGATAAAGCATAGAAACAACTACTCTGCCGGTAAAGGCAGTTGTTGTCGGGAAGGCGCCGTCGAAAAAGGGAGCGGTCAGCCAGCCGGCAAGGGCGCAGAAAATAAACTGCAGCAGAGTCAGAAAAAGCGGATCTCCTCCGGACTTGTTGTATTTTTCTGTGTAAATGATATGCAGGGCAAATAAAATACCGCAAATCAGCGTCAGCGTATCTCCTATGTTAAAGCCCTTATCGCCAGAGCCAAGAGCAAGCAGGCCTATTCCTGTGAGAGACATAACTGCTGCATTAAAAACATAAAAGCGGGGACGCTTCTTAAACAGCAGCCAGGTCAAAAGCGGAATCATAATTACGTAAAAAGTAGTAAGAAAGGCATTTTTACCGGCTGTTGTATAGTCGCAGCCTACGGTCTGAGTTGCGTAGGCAAGAAACAAAAAGAGACCGGTAAGAGCCCCATGACGGATATATTCCCAGGAAAGCAGCTTCCATTTTTTAAATAAAATGAGAGACATAACTACAGCCGCAATGGTATAGCGGTAGGCAACCATATAAAAGGCCCCGATATAATCGAGGCTGTCTTTTACGATAACGAAGGAAAAGCCCCAGATTGTGGCCGCAAGGAGCAGGCCCGCACTGGCAGCTATTGAAGTAAACTTTGAATTCATACAATGTGTATACTAGAAAAAGATACCCCGGTCAAGCCGGGGTATGACAATTGTGTCATTGCCGGGCTTGACCCGGCAATCCTAAATCTCAGATGAAACAATTTGTGTATGCAGATTCTCCAGGAAATTTGCGGCTTCCTGCAATCTGTGGGCAGTATTGTTTACAGTGCCCGTAGAAGCTGAGAAGTTTTCAATTCCCGAAGAAAGCTGGCGTACAGTTGCTACAATCTGATCGAAGGCAGTAGACTGCTGGTTTATGATTTCCTTAATCTGACTTGCAGATTCAACCGTAATTTCCGAAGAAGACTGAATGTCGCTGAACTTTTCCTTCAGCTTTTCTGAAAGCTCAAGTCCCTCGCGGATTCTTTCAGTTCCAGACTCAGAGGTAATAATCAGGTTATCGGAAGAATGCTGAATTTCTGCAATCTGCTTTTTAATCTGGTCTACGGAATTGGTAATACCGGCTGCAAGACGGCGGACCTCATTAGCAACAATATGGAAGTTCTTACCGCTGCCACCCGCACTGGAAGCTTCAAGCTCGGCGTTGAAGGCAATGATTCGGGTCTGGTCTGCAATATCATTAATGATTTTTACGATTTCCCAGATGCCGCTGATTTTTTCTCCAAGCTCACGGATACCGTTAATTGTTGCAACGTTGGCTTCTGTAATTTCAGACATTTTATCGAGATTAGACTGAAGGGCTTCAAAGCCCACGTTTACATTCTTTTCAGTTCCCTCAGCAACAGCGGTTACATCTGCAATTTTTTCTACAATGTCGCGGGTCTGACGGTCTGTATCTTCCATTGTGGTCAGAATCTCTTTTACACCTGTAGCCTGCTCTACCGAAGTTGATGCTGTAGTCTGCGCAATTTCCGTTAAATCTTTTATAGGCTCAGCCATGGTCCTTCCAATTTCATTTATATCATTCAGAATAGTACGGAAGAGCATTACAATCTTATTAATTAAATAAAGATTATAGGAAGCTTCAGATTCAAAATCAGTTGAAACAAGCTCTACTGTAAAGATATCATTCTTTTCTATATGAAGCATAGCTTCTTCAAGTGTATTAGAACTATTAAGAACATTCTTTAAGAAAGCATAAATCGCAACGTAGCCGATTCCAATATTAATTGCAAGTACTACTGCAAAACGGGAAAGCTGAACTCTTCTGATTCCATTACCCTGAATATCTGAAGGAAGGAAGCCGTTAGCAGAAGGAACATTATTAAAATAATAAACATTAAAAAGAATCAGTACGAGAATAATTCCCCAGATAACCGGAATAAGGCAGTACATTACAAAGTTCTTTGTATAGGACAATCCAAAGAAATTTCTTTTCGACAGGATTTTTTCGTCTATTCCTTCATCTACTAAACGGCGTACATAATCATTGCAGACATTGCGTGTATTTGAATAAGCCAGAAGGGCCGCTACATAAGAGCCCAGAAGACAGCCGAAGAAGCTTACAAAATTCAATTTAACATTTACTCCATAACCAAAATGATAAACAAGAGCAAGGATAATCGAACAGGTTACGAAATAAATCAAAGCCTCTATCTGCTTCTTTGCCGGCAGTTTATGGAGATTCAGGAAAAGATGAGTACGATCTTCAAGTGTAATATCCTCAGACTCCCATCTTTCAACCTCTTTAGAAACCTTGCTCATAAGAAAATGATTCGTAACCGATGAGCATAAAAACTGGGCAATAAGAATTGTTGCAATTACCCCTATAAACAAAGGATAAAATTTTATTAAGCTCAGGTTCATAATAAATATGGTGTACATGAGGATGGCAATTCCGCAGGCTATATCAGATACATGACTTGCCTTCAGAATCTTTTGTTCTATTGATACGTATACTTCATTGTCTTTCATTATTCCACCTCACTTGCATTTACTGTCTTGCTTTCTTCCTGTTTTTCTTCCGGCTGGAACCTCTTAAGCTCATCAGAAATAATACAAAGGTTTTGTGCAGACTCACTAATCTTTTGTATTGAATTTGAGAAGAGATCTGAAGAAGCCGTTATCTGCCGCAGAGTTACTACAATCTGTGCAAAGGCTGCAACCTGCTGGTCTATAATATTTTTGATTTCCTCTGAAGCGTAATCCATAGACTCAGAAGAATGCTGTAATTCAACAAAGCGGTCATTCAGCTTACTGATAATTTGTGTTTCATCAACAATCTTATTACTTCCCGTCTGTGAAGAAGCAAGCAGTATACTCGAAGAATGCTGAATCTCAACAATTCTGTTTCGGATTTCGTTTGTAGACTGAATGGTGCTGTTTGTAAGGCGGCGGATTTCATTTGCTACAAGGGCAAAGTTTTCTCCAACCTCACCGGCACTGGAAGCTTCAATCTCTGCATTAAAGGCAATGAGGTTTGTCTGGTCTGCAATACCATTGATAATTCTGGCAATATCTGAGATACCGGAAATCTTTTCTGTAAGCTTTTTTATTCCATCTACAGTAACATCATTTGCATTTTTAATTTCTTCCAGCTTCTGCATATTCTGCTTAAGGATTTCAAAGCCATCGCTAATATTATCGCTTGTCTTTTTTGCAACAAGAGAAACTTCTCCGATTTTTTCTGCAATGTTTTTTGAAAGCTCATCGGTTTCTTCCATTGCAGAAAGAAGATTTTTTACACTTGAATTCTGCTCCTGGGAAGTAACTGCAGTCTCGCTCGAAATTACAGAAAGTTCATTACTGGATTCAATTACCTCCAGACTTATATCCTGACTCTTTTTAAGAATCTTCTGTAAAATTTCTATAATCTTATTTATATGGTAAACATTAAACATGAACTCATTAGACAAGTCCGTTTTTGCTTTTTTTACTGAATGAATGTTTACCTGGTTAATTCCACTTAAAAGTTTTTTCATATCTGCGACGGATTTTACCATTCTCTTGAATAACAAGGTTGCAAAAAAGGCATAGGAACCTACTGCTATAATTCCAAACCAGACTAACTTAAAGAACACAATTGACTGGCTTGTATAAGAAGCATAGGCTCTCCAGGCAAAAACAAAGAGCATTAATGAAATCAAAAAAATCGGACAGAAGATAAGAAGTATAACAAGGAAAATTGCCGGCTGTCCAAAGGCCTGCTTTGATTCTATTATCGACTTGGGAATCCCCTTTTTTACAACCTCTGCAGCATGCGGAGAAGAAACTTTACGAACAGCATAGGCAATCAGATAAACACAGTTACTGTAGATTCCAAAATACATTACGGCAATAATCAGAATAATTGAGCTTAAATCCAGTCCTGCAAGCTTAAAAAATGAAAACAGCCATGCACCATCTAAAACACAAGATGAAATAAATACATTCGCTGCAACGTTAGATGGCAGTGTTCCAAGAAGTTTCATAAGTTTAAGGCGGTCTTTTTCACTCGATTCTGCCATATAAAACAAATCTATCTCATCGGCTATATTTTGAGTCATTGTAGATAATGACAAAAGAAGAACAACAGGATGAAAGAAAACACAGATTCCAAAGCCAAGCCCTGCTACAATAGGAAAATTGTAGGAATTCAATTTTCCATATCCCATAGCGATAGAAACAATTACTACAATTGTTTGGAAAATTAAATCGGCAATCATTACTTTTACAAGTAATTTTTTTGCTAATGGCAGTAATAAAGCACGCGTGCCCTTTTTCGCTTCCATCTTAAACTTCATATACACCTCTCTTTTTTATTTCGAAGTAAGCGCAATTGCGCCATCCCAGTTTTCAGGTTTATTTACACTAAACTCTTCACAACGCTCCAGCATAAGTCTGGCTGCCTTATCCTCCGGCAAAGCATTTACTGCCGTCTCAAAATAAGGAAGAGCAAGACTAAAGGCTCCTTCGTTGTAAGCTTTAAATCCTTTATCATAAGCTTCTGTAAAAGCCTGCGGCAGAGCATGCTGCTCTACACGGTAAATGAATACCGCTTCCTTTTTACCCTTTACCTTTACAGAATCCAGCAGAAGAAGATTCATAATCTCTGCTTCTTCACCAAGCTCATCGCGCACCGCCTGTGAAATAATTACCTTGGCTCCATAAAGCTTGGTAAGTCCTTCCAGACGGGAAGCAAGATTTACCGTATCGCCGATTACTGTGTAGTTAGTTTTATCACTGCTACCAATCTGGCCTACAATAACGTCTCCGTAGTGAATACCAATTCCAATATCCAGCTTTATATCTTCCGGGAACTTAAGCTGCCCGTGAGGAATTGAATCCAGCTGAGAGTACATTTCCAGTGCAGCCTGCACGGCCCGCTTTGCATTATCGTTATAACTGATAGGTGCACCAAAGAGAACCATGATTGCATCGCCGATAAACTTATCTACAGTGCCGCCGTATTTTTTAACCACTTCTACCATGCGGGTAAAATAGGTATTAAGGAAGCTTACAACATCTTCCGGCTTATTGATTTCGCTTATGCTGGTAAAGCTTCGGATATCACACATGAGAATTACGACATTGCGTTTTTCGTTGTTGTTCTGAAGCTCCTGGTCGTCGTCGGAATTTACAAAGTCATTAATAACCTCTTCCGGGACAAACTTAGAAAAAGCACTTCTAAGCTTTATTTCCTGCTGGGTAAGCTCTGCCCTTACCAGAGCCTCCTGCAAAAGATTGGCGAGCGCAGGCGTTATAAAATCTATTGTCGACTGAACCTTGTAATTGAAGATTCGCTTTTTTGTCGAAGCAAGATGAAGGGTTCCCACAAAGTCCTTTTCGTTCTTAATTACAAAGGCTCTGTAGGATTCAAACTTTGTATCCTCTGGTTTTGAAAGGAGAACATTTTCTATCAGCTTTTCTTCATAGGTAATTGTATGATTTTTTTTAACCTGCTGCTCATAGCCTGCCTTACAGATATTCCAGAAATCATCTCCGACAGAGGCTTCAAAATATTCTGTTCCCGAGATATAAACCTTAGCCGGCTGGCTGTCTAAAATTAGGGCAATGCCGTCATAGGCACAGGCGGTATAAATCAATCTGAAGACCTCTTCTACAAGATAATCAATATCCTTTACAAAGCTGTAAAGCTGAATAATATTCTGGGTCATATTAAGGAAGAAGTCGCTTTTATCCATTGCATTTACAAGCCAGGAAACAAGAGTTTCTTCCTCTGTTTCCTCTGCCCTGCCGACGAACTCTTCTGTATCAACATAATTCTTTTCTATAAGTTCTGTGGCAGCAGAAAGGAGAGCATCTATATTGCTGTCGGAAACAAGAACAACCCGGTTGGCTTCTCTTGCAGTAGTCCAGAAATCAAAAATAGAATCATCTGTAGACATGAGAATATAAGGAATTGAATTATTCTCCGGACCGGATTTTAAAATCTTACAAAGCTCAATTCCATTAATCGAAGGCAGCTCCTTAGCCGCAATTGTCAGGGAAGGAGGATTTGCAATTATTGCCTTTACCAGCGCCAGTCCATCTCCAAATACTTTTACTTCATAGCCCTTTTCTTCAAGTGCTTTAGAAAGCATTTTTATGAGAATCTTGGATACTGCAGCCAGATAAACAAGAGGCTTTTCTTTTTTACTCATTCAGCAGCTCCTTAACCTTGGCCGTAAGATTCTCACGTTCAAAGTCTGATTTTACAATATAGCCCTGGGCACCCAAATCCTTTGCTTTTTCCAGAGTGTCTTTTTCGAAAACAGAAGTAACCAGAATAACCGGAATATTCTTAAGCTCTTCTTTATGACGCATATTATGAAGAAGTACAAAGCCGTCCATACGAGGCATCTTAACATCGGTAACAACAAGGTCAAATTTATGCTGCTTCATTTTTTCCAGGGCTTCAATTCCATCCACGGCTGTAGCAACATTGTAGTTTTCTGCTTCGAGAATAATCTGCTCAATATGGCGGGTAGTATGAGAATCATCTACAACAAGAATAGAATGGATTTTCGGCGTTTTCTTTACTTCCAGATTTTTGATGTCATAAACATTTACAACCTTAAAGCGGTGCATTGTATCCGGAATATTGAGAACCGGAATAATGCTGTAGTTTTCATCAAAGACAACACCCTGCAGGGCGTTGAAATCTTTTAGTAACGGAGGAACCGGTTTAATTACAACTGTTCCATAGTGCAGAATCTTATCTACAATAACTCCAATCTTGCGGTTCAGATATTCAAGAATAACTACAGAGATTTCAGTCTTGGTATTAGACTGTTTTTTAGAATTCGGATTTATGATGTCAAAGTCGTAAACTGGAATCAACTCGTTATGCACATTGATTACTGGACAATGCTGCATCTGCATAAAATCTGATTTCTGTACGGTAAGAATTTCTTTTATATAATGCGAGAGAATCAGATAGGAATTATCAGAAACCGAAACAAAAAGTCCGTCCTGGGTTGCAAGCGAAGCCGGCAGAGAAAGCTCAAAGTTGGTTCCCTTATTTGCTTCTGAATAAACCGTGATTTTTCCTTTCAGCTTATCCATTTCGGTACGGACAACATCCAGTCCTATTCCGCGGCCGGAAAGCTCGCTCTGCTCTTCTTTTGTAGAAAAGCCCGAAGAAAAAATAAACTGAAGCAGGTCTGTTTTATCGGCATTGCGGATATCTGCCTCACGCTCAGGGAAAAGCCGCAGAGCCTTGTCCCGGATTTTTTCGTAATCGATTCCGTGGCCGTCATCCTTTACATTTACAAAGATTCTGTTTGAAACCTGATTTACAGAAACAGAAATTGTTCCCTTTGCCGGTTTGCCCAGCCTCTTGCGTTCCTCCGGACTTTCAATTCCATGGTCAATTGCATTTCGCACCAGGTGAATCAGAATTGCAGGAAGTTTTTCCAGAATGAATTTATCAATTGTGATTTCCGACTGAGGAATATCAAGCTCAATGTTTTTTCCGGTCTTCAAGGTTTCTGCGACAATCGAACGCTTTATAGGCCGCAGAATCATATCAAAAGGAAGCATGCGCAGAGAAATAATATTCTTCTGAATGTCTACGCTCTGATTTTCGAGAACCGAAATATTTTCCGAAAGCTCCTGGAAGGCCTGGAACTCTGTCATTCCGCTTTTTTTATTCAGGATATCAATTTCGTTTTTAAGCTTAATCTGTCGCATTATCAGCTTATCAAGCAGCTGGAGAATGGAATCGATTTGAGAAACCTGAACCTTGATTGTCTGTGAATCATGGAAGAACTCTTCATTCTCAGCGCTGCCTTTAGCATTTTCTGCAGACTCCTCTTTTTGATTTTCCTCTTTAGAAAAATCTGTCGTAAAGTCTTCATCCTCCATTGCCAGATCAATATTCTTTATTATCTCGTCATACTGGGCAAGGCTGCCATCGCCGCCATCTTCAATCGAATTAATTGTTTTGTGCAGGCTTTCATTTACACCCAGTAAGAGCTGAATAATTTTACTTGGGATTTCTGTCTGATTACTCTGGATATTCTTAAAAATAGTTTCAAGATGATTGATAACCTTTTCTATCTGAGAATATTCCATCATGCGGGATGAGCCCTTAAGGGTATGCAGAAGGCGAAGGATTTCCTTTAGAAAAGCTGTATTGCGGGTTTTCTTTGCCGACTGAATTGCAATATCATCAAGAGAATCCAGGATTCCGCGGGCTTCGGAAACATAGTCTGCCTTAAAGAGGTTTTTATCAAGATTCATTTACTGCCCTCCTCCCATAGAAAATCTTTCACATAGTGAGGAAATATAAGAAGGACTAAAAGAGTCCAGGGTAAAATCATAGGGATTGTTCTTTCCAAAATCGGAAATAATTTTTCTGCATTTTGAAAAGCAGCTTTTTGCAGACTCGCTTTTTCCCAAATCGCGAAGCAGCATTCCGTGGTAAAAGAAGGCCGGCCAGAAATCGCCCGAAAGCTTTTCGGCATTCGAAAATAAGACGTCTGCCTCGGCCCGGTTATCTGCCTGGTACTCAACATAGCCCTGCAGAAAATATGCATATTTTTTTCTGTTTTCGCCCGTGATTGCATTTGCCAGCGTGCGGGCCTTTTCAAAATCTCTGCGGTTTATTTCCCTGCAGATTTCTTCATAAAGACCTTTTGCGTCAAAATCCTTATGGTCTTTTTCTGCAGCAATTGCATCCAGAGCAGTTTTTGCTTTCCGGATTTTTTCGTTCTGCTCAGAATATTTCTGAAGCTTTGCCTTTTGAACTTCCTGGCTCATACGGCGCTTTGCCCCGGCTGAAGGCTGCAGATTTTTTGCCACAGGATTATCCTTTACAAAATAATAAACAGGTCCTTTGTTGGTTTTGCAAAAAGTCTTTGGAATAACCTTTCCGTCCATAGAAGCAATTTCATTCACAGAGAAGAATAGCAGTCCGCCCTTCTTAAGCTTTTCGCTTACCTTTTGAGTAACAAGGGCGCGTGTCTTCTTATCAAAATAAATGAAAA
>JAEEGL016318729.1_pt1 | contig 11289 bp, 8 predicted proteins | sample 9134231 | NCBI WGS metagenome assembly JAEEGL01 (sample SAMN16246548, study PRJNA631951) | gut metagenome | biome: gut microbiome; feature: rumen; material: fiber-attached | host: Bos | place: Iran: Karaj | collected 2018-10
CTCATTCATCATATCGATAAACGCAGCCCTGTCACCGCCTCCAACATGCTCACCCAGAGCAAAGGAGCATTCGTTTGCAGATCTGATCAGGATAGCCTGGAGGCACTCATAAACAGTAAGTTCCTCTCCCGGATCTATGGCAATATTATTACTGCCCCTGGGTGTATCGAAAACCGCATCATGGGAAAAAGAAACCACCTCATCAAAATCACATCTCTCCGCTGCGATGAGGCAGGTTAGCATCTTGGTTGTGGATGCGGGATATACTCTTTCATTCGCTCCCTTTTCGTACAGGATCATACCGTTTTCGGCATCCATCAGCACTGCAGTCAACGCGCCCACATCAGGACCCTGAGGCCAGTTCTCCACGTTGTTTGATTCAGCCTCAATCTGTTTATGTTCGGCCAGCTTTTCTTCATCATTTTGTGCATATGACAAAAAGGGACAGCAGGCTGTCCCCAGAATTAACATAGCTAACAACAGTGAAAGCTTTGCAGGAATATTTATTTTTTTGTCTTTTCTTTGCCTTAAAAAGAAAACCATTTTTTGATATTCTTACCCACAAATTCAATAACAGGTCCCAGCGTGAAGGCCATCAGTATCGTAACTATATACCACTTGCTTCCAAAGGCGAATGCAATGAGTATCAGGGCCACATCATAAAAGATTCTGACAACCTTTATGGGAAGCTTCTTGATCTTTGACTGAATGATAAAGGGTATGGCATCACAAGGCGATACTCCGAGCCCGGAATCCATATACAGCGCTGCAAAAAATACGAACATAGCCAATGCCACTATCATAACTGCGATCCTGAGCCACAGGTAATCGTTGGAAAAATGAGGTATCCCTGTGAAGTCCGTAGTCCCATCTGTCAGTACCGGATATTCCAATACTTTTGAAGGCAGGATCTTTTTCCAGAGCCAGGTGAAAAAGTCACAAATGTATCCGATGAATACCATATTTGCGATGGTACCGAATCCAAAATTATCCGCGCCCAAAAGAAATACGGTTATGAACAGTAAAATATTCAATATCAACTGCCAGGTTCCAAGAGACAGTCCGATCTTTGCACTGATGGCAAGATTCATATTTGTAAAGGTGTCCGTTCCCCAGTCAACAAGCCTTAACCAGGAAAGCGTAAATCCCATCATAAATACTCCCACCAGCATGAGTGGAAGCTGCTTTTTGAGGTTCTTTCCCTCAACAAAGCCTTTTATTATTCGCTTTATTCTGTCAATCATTTTTCTGTTTTCTTACACAACACACGGGCTGTCGTATTGACAACCCGTTGTAATTAATATGATCGGTTCAATGCATCAGAGTTCTGAATTTGAGAACCTTCCGCGAGGTCTTCCGTCATTGGGATCCGGAGGCGCCTGCCAGTGATCGTCCGATGAAGATGCGCCGGTGTTTTCAGCCTGTTCGGCATCACCTGATTCCTCTGCCGGTTTTTTCGCATCCTCAGCCGAATCACCAATGGTTATATCTGCAATATTATCTTCCTTAACCTCGGTACTAATATCCTCGGCTGTTTTTTCGGAATCGGAATTCTTTTCTTTCTCTTCGCTATCTTCTTCCGGTTCGGGAATTCCCTTTTCCTTTCTGAAGATCTGCATGAATTCTTTACCGGTGATGGTCTCCTTCTCGATCAGGAATGCAGCGATCTTGTCCATGATATCGATATTCTCGCGAAGCATTGAAAGTGCTTTTTCGTAGCTTTCCTTGAGAACATTTGATATCTCTTCGTCGATGAGAGCCGCAGTACGGTCTGAACAGTTAAGCTCGATCCTTCCGTCCAGATATCTGCTCTCAACACTTGCAAGTGCCATAAGGCCAAACTTCTTGCTCATACCGTATCTTGTGATCATATCACGCACAAGTTCGGTAGCTTTTTCGATGTCGTTTGCCGCACCGGTGGTTACAGAGTCGAACATGATCTCCTCTGCGGCACGTCCGCCAAGAAGGCTTACGATCCTGTCCTTCAGTTCGGCTTCACTGTTTAAATATTTCTCTTCCTCGGGAACATTCATAACGTATCCGAGGGCTCCCATGGTTCTGGGAACGATAGTGATCTTCTGAACGGGATCCGCATTCTTCTGAAGTGCGGATATAAGAGCGTGGCCCACTTCGTGGTAAGAAACGATCTTTCTTTCCTCCGCACTCATAATGCGGTCTTTCTTTTCCTTACCTACAAGTACCTGCTCAACAGCAGCAAAAAGATCCTGCTGATTTACATACTCACGCTTTTCCTTTACAGCATTGATGGCAGCCTCGTTGATCATGTTTGCAAGATCGGAACCGACTGCACCGCTGGTTGCAAGCGCAATGGCATCAAGATCAACCGTCTCATCCATCTTAACGTCCTTGGCATGGACCTTAAGAATCTCAACTCTTCCCTTAAGATCCGGCTTATCAACGATGATACGTCTGTCGAAACGTCCGGGACGGAGAAGTGCCTTGTCCAGGATCTCAGGTCTGTTGGTAGCACCAAGGATCAAAATACCCTTTGATGAATCAAATCCGTCCATTTCGGAAAGGAGTTGGTTCAAAGTCTGCTCACGCTCCTCGTTTCCTCCGCCGTATTTGGAATCACGGCTGCGTCCGATGGCATCGATCTCGTCGATAAATATGATACAGGGAGCATTCTTGTTTGCTTCCTTGAAAAGGTCTCTTACACGGCTTGCTCCGACGCCGACATAGAGCTCTATGAAATCGGAACCTGTGAGTGAGAAGAAAGGTACATGTGCTTCTCCGGCAACCGCCTTTGCAAGAAGTGTCTTACCTGTTCCGGGAGGGCCTACAAGAAGCGCACCCTTGGGAAGTCTTGCATCGATCTTTGTATATTTTGAAGGATCGTGCAGGAAGTCAACCACTTCCACCAGCGATTCCTTAGCTTCATCTTCACCGGCTACATCCGCAAAGGTAACACCGGTTTCCTTCTGAACATAAACCTTTGCATTGCTCTTTCCAACGCCTAAGGGGCCTCCTGTTCCGCCCATCCTGCGCATAAAGAACATCGCAATTAGCCACAGGAGCGCTACGGGCAGGATCACACCAACCAGGATCTCTGTAAAGAGTCCGGAGTTGTTGCTCACGACTCTCTTACCCACTACGCCGTGCTCAACTAGTCTGGGCAGGAGCATTTCAAATGTATCCATTACATAAGTCTGATAGATACGCTCATTCTCCAGCTTGTATGCGTATGCCTGCTGCTCGAAAAGTGTTCCTCCGGCAGCTTCCTTTGCACTGTCACCATCGGTTACAGCTTCAACTTTCAGCGTAACCGTCATAAGAGCTTTCTCGGCATTTATCTCTATGGATTCCACCTTATCTTCTTCAAGGTCCTTTAAGAACTCGGTGTACTCTTTTTCCTTATAGTTCTTGCCTCCGCTGAAGAACATGTTATAGATAAGGAATCCGAATGCTACCAGCAGAAGTATAAAGATGATTATCATCCATCCGCCGGGTCTGCCGGTCTGATTGTTTTTTCCGTTGTTTCCGCGATTACCGTTCCCGCCATTTCCACCGCGGTTTCCCGAACCGTTATCGTACTCGTTTAAATTGTTATCCATTGATTTCCTCTGTCGCTAATTTTATCCCCGCCCTGATATCACGGATTGCTTCGTTGCTATGCAAGCATGACTCACATTTTTGACTTTTGACCCTGATATCATATAGTATATCGATGCCATTTTGATAAGGCAATAAAAATTTTGTGAAAAAACAATGAAAACTCTGCTAAAAAACTACTCCTGCGGTTGCTCCTCCACCGGTGCGGGAGCCTGGGGCTGGCCTTCCTCTGTGACGCCCTCACCCTCGGTTACAATGGTCCCATCATCGGACTTAAGCGCTTCCTCCGCCTCTCTCTGAGCCTCGGCATCATAGTCCGCTTTACCTATCTGTTCTCTTGCAAGTTCCTCGCTTACTTCTTCCTCTGTCAGGAATCCTGCATTCTTCCATACATAAAGCCAGAAATTATTCTTAAGGGCCTGAAGAGATGCGGTATACTCACTTTCTGTGTAATCCAGCATTGCCTCGAAATAGTTTTCCAATACCTTTTCGGAATAATCCGCCACACTTTTGGACCAGATCTTCTTTCCGCTTCTCTTATCATAGCGGACATAATCGGTGATAAAGCTTCCGTTATAAAGTCTCGCCCTGTGAACTCCCGACGAAAAAACATCGGTTCCCATAAGAAGCCTTGAATCATATTCGATATCGAAAAGATTCAAGATGGTGGGAAGTATATCAACGTTACAGCAATACTCATCATTGACGATAGGCTCTTCAAGACCCGCATTATAAATGATGCAAGTGGAATGATACATCTCAAATGTTTCATCCATGGGTTCGCCGCCGTTAAGTTCCTGTTTTGCTGATTCGGGCAGGAAATATGGGAAGTGATCACCAATCAGAACGATGACAGTTTTCTCCAGCTGTCCGGCCTTATCCAGTCTGTCCAGAAGATATTCCATGCCCAGCTCAAGCTCATATTCACCGCAGAAATATCCAAGAATCGCATTGTCGGTATACTTATCTCCCGCAAGTTCCTTTACGGCATCGATATTTTTCCTGTACATGCGGTTGTCGGAATTGTAAGGTCCGTGTCCGCTGAAAGTCATGTAATATGTGTGGAATCTTTCGTCGGAAATGTAATCATCCACTGACTGCTCGAATAATTCAAGATCTGATGCGGGCCAGGTGGTGGTGAAGGTCATTCCGCTTCCCATGAACTTGATATTGTCGTATCCAAGGTTCGGCCAGGAGTGATCACGCCAATAATAATTACCGTAATAGTTGTGGAACGCATAGGTATCAACATCCTGAGCCTTGAAGAAATCACCGAGTCCGTAAGGCATAAACGTGCTGGCTGACTGTGCAAAAGAACCTGCCACAGTACCGCTGTCAGCCCATCTGGATATATCGGGCCAGTAACTTGTAGCAAAAGCATACTCACCATTGGTTGTGGTGTTGGGGAAGCTGTTATAGAAATTGTTCAGCACGATACCGTTCGTAGCCATCTTGTAAAGAGTGGGAGTAATGTCGGGATCTATACCGTAATTTGAGAATGCTTCTCCGCATATATAAATAAGATTATAACCCTCAAAGATTCCGGTATACTCGTTTGTCTTTGTGGGACGTTTTGATCCGAAATATTCGCATAGGGAGATTATATTTTTATCTGTGGTATTTGCGGCGATCAGATCAAAATCCAGATCCTGATCAAGATGTGGAACCGGTATGAATTCCTCTTCCGCCGGAGTCTGGGCCGCATTTGCATCAGCCGTATCGACATCGCTTACGGATGCTTCTTCGTTTTCCGACGCATCTGTCACTTCTCCCAGCATAAGTGCATCTTCGTTTACAGCAACAACGCTGATATCTTCGCCTCCTCCGCCGAGTCCGAAGTAGATAGATCCGGTTTCAACGATGGATGTGGCAAGAGTTCCGATCCTTTCGGATGTAGTATCGGTATCAGACAGCGGGTCGTTCAGCACATAGTAAGCTGATCCTCTTTCCGTTCCCAGGAGCCTGAGGCCCTGAATACCTCCGTACCAAAGAAGGGCCACCAATACCAAAGCTACAAGATGAAGCCATTTTGAATAACCCTCTCCCAAAAGACTGCGTTTTTCTTCGCTGTCTTTTCTGGGAAATTTAACAAGTGTAAATACCGTAATCAATAATACCGGAAAAAGTATTATACCAAGATAACCGAGCGAACTTATGATAACACCCTTAAGTGCCCATCCGAAGTTTCCTATGGCATCCCCGCCCATTCCCAGCATGCTTACGGAAATGACGGATCCGAATATTCTGTAATAAATGAACTGGGTAGCATAATATACCGCGGGTATAAATGCAAGAAGGATCATTACGATCTTATTGATGACAATGTGATTTTTGTGTACTCCGCATAATGCCGCGAAAAGTACAGCTTCTGCAGGAATGAAGAACAAAAGGCCGATATTGCTGCGGGTTATTGAACCTGTGATCTCCAGGCGCATAAACACTTCCCAGTAAACGAAAGCCGCCATATATACAGCAAAATATACGGCAAGCATGTAATTTGTGTTTTTTGTTTTTGTCACTTCATTCTGACTGATTTCCTGACTCTTTTTCATAACGTACTACTAAACCTTCTACTTCCTTTGGAACCAAACCTTCTATGCTTTCACCCCTAAATATCTTCTCCCTTATCTTTGTTGATGAAATTTTTATATCCGGGAATTCAAGCAGATGTACCCTTCCGCCAAATTCCTTTTGCAGATCTTCCGCTGCTTTTTCAAGCGCTTCCCTGGAGGATCCTTCCCTTGTGGCAGCTATGATCTCGCAGTTTTCGAGAAGCTTGCCGGGATTCATCCAAAGGTGAACACTCTCCAGGCAGTCATACCCGAGTATCATATAGAAAGTATCCTCCGGATATTTTTTATGAAGATACTCAAAAGTATCACATGAATACGTAGGCCTCTTTTGGTCACTCTCGAGTTCGGATATTTCAAACTCCTCCCCCAGGGCAGCCTTAAGTATTTCCACGCGACGCACTATCGGCAGGACGCCCTTTTTAAAATACGGGTTTCCTGCCGGCATAAATACCACTTTGTCCAGATCAAACTCGACCTTCGCCCGCCTCGCAAGCATTATGTGACCGTTGTGGACGGGGTTGAAAGTTCCGCCTAGTATTCCTATTTTCATGTTTTATTTGTCAACCCGCTGCTTTGAACGCTTTTCAGCTTCCTTGCGCTTTTTCCTGAGTTCCTCAGCCCGTGCCGATTTTTCCTGAAGCCTGATAAGTCCGTCGTTTTCTATGGGCTTTACGATCTTTATGACACTGACCGTATCGTCGTCATATTTCTGAACCCTGACACGGTTTTTCATAAGCCCGTGCTCTTCACAGAAACCGGCAGCTACATACTGCTTTCCGTTCGGCGAAAACCACCCGATCCTTTTTTTGATGGGCTTATTGCATTTCGTGCACACGATGGACATAACACCCTTATCACGGAGCGCTGTCTCTCTGTCCTTGAACACTCTCGTGATCTGCTTCGAGTATGTTCCGAAATCCGTAAACACTTCATCCTCTTTGGTCTTGGGAGGAAATGTCACGTCATAGGATACGAATTTTAACACTTCCGGATGCTCTTTTGCAACCTTTGAAAGAACTTTTGCCGTATAATACGCATCACTGAAGGCGCGGTGGAAAGGAATATCCTTTTCTATGCCGATGGCATCCACAGCGTGTTCAAGGCTGAGACGCGTATGCTTATCTTTCTCGTATGCAAGAGAATATATCTTCTGAACATCTATATACTCAACGGGGCCGTCGTTTATAAGAGGCATCTCGAAGAATCTCAGATTTCTTTGAAACTCCGTGATATCCGAAGGACCCCAGGTGCAAATAACAGCATCCTCGCCGCACCAACTGTTAAACTCTTTTGCAACCTGTGTGAATCTGCCTCCTCTGGCAAGATCCTCCATCTGGATGTGAATAAGCTTGCTTGTTATGTGATAAAGTCTGGGATATACGATCGGCTTGATCAGCTGGCTGAATTCGTCTATCATCTCGTAATCACTATTAAGTTTTATTGCACCGATCTCAATGATCTCGAAGGGAAGCTTAGCAACCGACGGTTCCCGTCCGGTACTGCTCTGATTCCATTCAAGGTCCATAACTATTAGACTCATAAAACTCCTGATTAACTCAATACTCGCTTGCGAGTATTGCCGCCGAATGAGCGCTGCTTTAGCAGCATTTACCTCTGCTCATTCGTGCGATACATGGCATATTAAATCGCAGATTTAATATGCCTTTCCCCAATATATCATCTTCTTTGCGGGCTTTCCGCAGCATACGCATGTATCGCCGAGATTCTCCTGTGCAAAAGGAGCGCAGCGGCTGGTAACCGCCAACTTTTCTTTGATCTGATCTTCGCATGCTCTGTCGCCGCACCACATAGCCTTTACAAAACCTGTGGTCTCGGAGAAGATCTTTTCCATCTCTTCCATATTGTGTGCCACATAGGTGTGTGCATCTCTGTGCTTTCTCGCACGCTCCAACATTTCTGTCTGGATGGTCTCAAGAAGCTCTGGAATCTTCTTTTCGATATCTGCAATAGCGCACTCGATCTTTTCTCTGGTATCGCGGCGAACGAGGACGCATTTTCCCTCCTCGATGTCGCGGGGACCGATCTCGATACGGATGGGATATCCGCGCATCTCGGCTTCTGCAAACTTGAATCCGGGAGTCTTATCGGTATCGTCAACCTTTACTCTGCAGATATTCTTAAGTGAATCGGCGATCTCGAATGCCTTGTCAAGAACGCCCTCCTTCTTCTGCTGAATAGGGATCACGCAAACCTGAATGGGTGCAACTCTGGGAGGAAGAACAAGTCCCTCGTTATCTCCGTGAGTCATGATGATGGCACCGATAAGTCTGGTGGTCATACCCCATGATGTCTGGTGAACATATTTAAGTGTATTATCCTTATCCGCAAACTGAATTCCGAATGCCTTTGCGAATCCGTCGCCGAAGTTGTGGCTGGTACCGGACTGAAGAGCCTTGCCGTCGTGCATAAGAGCCTCGATGGTGTAGGTTGCAACCGCACCGGCAAACTTTTCCTTATCTGTCTTCTGTCCTCTGATGACGGGAATTGCAAGAACCTGCTCGCAGAAGTCAGCATAGAGGTTGAGCATCTGAATGGTTCTCTCCTGTGCCTCCTCTGCAGTTGCATGAGCGGTATGTCCCTCCTGCCAGAGGAATTCTCTTGAGCGAAGGAAAGGTCTTGTCTCCTTTTCCCAGCGAACTACAGAGCACCATTGGTTATATACCTTGGGAAGATCTCTGTATGAGTGGATATCATTTTTATAAAAATCACAGAAAAGAGTTTCCGAAGTGGGGCGCACACACATACGCTCCGCAAGGGGTTCAAGTCCGCCGTGGGTCACCCAAGCAACTTCGGGAGCAAATCCTTCAACGTGATCCTTTTCCTTCTGAAGAAGTGACTCGGGAATGAACATGGGAAGGTAAACGTTCTGTACGCCCGTCTCCTTGAAGCGAGCATCAAGCTGCTTCTGGATCAGTTCCCAGATCGCGTATCCCGCAGGCTTGATGACCATGCATCCCTTAACGGATGTGTAGTCGATAAGCTCTGCTTTCTTAACTACGTCAGTGTACCATTGTGCGAAATCCACATCCATTGATGTGATCTCTTCTACCATTTTCTTGTCTGCCATTTTTATATCTCCTAACTTTAATTTACAATGATGTCATATACTTCATCGGTGGTGGATACGATACGTTTTGCACCATGCTGTTCCAGAAACTCACGGCTTCTGAAACCCCAGTCCACCAGTATCTCATCCAGTCCGCTGTTACGCGCTGTCTGTATATCAACATCGGAATCTCCGATGTAAACCGCATCCTTTTCCGAAATGCCCAGTTTATTAAGCACGCTCTTTGTCATATCCGGTGCAGGTTTTTTCTTTATGGCGGGGCTTTCACCCAAGGCCGCATCAAAAAGTCCGTCGAAGTAGTCTATAACCAACTGCTGTACTGCCGGATCGGCTTTGTTTGAGACCACCGCACATTTAATTCCTGCAGCCTTTAACCTTTTAAGCAATTCGCAAATGCCTTCGTACGGCTTCGTGCTGTCTGCACTGTGTTCAATGTAGTATGGGATCAGATCGTCAAAAACTTTTTTACGATCCTCTTCAGTACACCCTTCCGGCACCGCACGCTCAACAAGCTTTGCCAATCCGTTTCCGACAAAAAACTTAACTTCTTCTATGGTGTGTTCGGGATAACCGTTTACGCGAAGCGCATGATTTATTGCGTCCGTAATATCCCGAAGGGTATCCAATATTGTTCCGTCCATATCAAAGACGGCTAATTTGTACATAACTAATTCTCCATAAGTATGATTGAGTCAAGTACCGCGTGCGCCAAAGTACGGCGCTACGCGGCGCGACACTCCGTGCGGTTCTCAAGGCCTCGCTTCGCTACGGCCTCTGCCACCGCGAGGCTGCAAAAAACGCAGCCTCGTCGCTTATGCCTAGAACCTGTGTCCTCCACCGCCGCCGGAATGGCCTCCTCCCGAATGGCCACCTCCGGAGTGATGACTGCCGCCACCGCCGCCTCCGCTGCTGCTGGACCTTGGCGAATAGGTTTTGGTTTCCTTCGTCATGGTAACCGATGGCAATCCTACATTGCACACCTTCTGAACCGGTCCAAGCACATCTGCCAGTGATGGTGTCTTAAGCTTTGAGTAAGAATTAATGATGATAAAGCAGATCATCATAGCCAACAGTACTGAAATGAGTGCCGCGGAAATGATCCTCATGGGCTCGGCGATCCTTCTTCCCGCCAGGATTGACTCCATCTGGCTGAAGGCTTTATAAGCACACATATAATAATTGTTTGCCGATGCATAGGTGTATACATTGTCGGTGATTATCGTGGCTTTGTCGCTTGTCAGAAGCTTAAGATTCTCACCGTCGGAATAAATGTATATCTCGCGGTTGTCCATATCAATCAGGAAACAGGACTGGGACGACATTCTTCCGAATCTGTTATGGCACTGTTCTTCGGCATAATATTTTGCCGATGTGTAATTATCATTGGTTGTGAACAGAGCGATATTTCCATATTTTGTGAGAGGCTTCATCACATCAAGAATGGCCACCTCGTGTTCATCGCTCAAAAGGTCTGCTTCATCCGCAATAATAACCACATAACCGGTATCATCGTTTCTGGCTCTCTCCTCGCTTTTACCGCTGTCGGCAAACGCAGCGGAACCTGTTCCCAGCAAAAGGGCTGCAGCGAAAAGCGCTCCCGCAAAAATCTTACCTGTAATTTTCATGCTCTTCGCCTCCTCTCTTGTTAAACTGAGGAAGCTTTCGGCTTGCCAATTCATTGTGGCGGGCAACCAGCCTCACCACCGTGAATCCCGTCATTACCATTCCAAGGATGGCTGCTCCATAATAAAACGTATCCTGGAATGGATTGATCAAAAATATAAGTGCGCAGATCGTAAGTGATATCAACGGGAATATGGTTATTCCTATTTTTCTTCCTGCAGGGCATTTAACAATGATCTTATCCTTGGGAACCGCCTTCTTCGAAACCGCAGAAATGACCATTACCACTGCAAAGATAATGATTCCCAGGAAAGGTCCGATACCCATAACATTTCCCAAGGTGAAACCTACCATACCAAAGGCAATGGCACTTCCTATTCCCAGCGCACCGGATCTTGGCTTTACTTTAGCTTTTTTTACTTTGACATTTCC
>JAEEGL017208217.1_pt1 | contig 11289 bp, 11 predicted proteins | sample 9134231 | NCBI WGS metagenome assembly JAEEGL01 (sample SAMN16246548, study PRJNA631951) | gut metagenome | biome: gut microbiome; feature: rumen; material: fiber-attached | host: Bos | place: Iran: Karaj | collected 2018-10
AATCTGCTCATGTTTATCTAATATCGTTAGCGCGAAAGGGTGTTCGCAGGAGTTTTTTATCTCAAGATATGATATACTTCTTCTTACGGGGGCATAGCTCAGTGGTTAGAGCAGTCGGCTCATAACCGATTGGTCGCTGGTTCGAACCCAGCTGCCCCCACCAAACGGTTTATAAAATAGTTCGTAATCTATTCCTACTCTTTGCGATTCTGTTAAATCCCTTGGAAAAATAGAGAGCCATTTTTATGCTATTTTTCGACAAAAATATGCCAAAAATCGTAATTTACATCTGTAGTTTTTCTGTTAAATCCCTAATAATTTTTTATGTGTCTTACTTCGATACTTGGTATCGTTATTTCATGAGGTAGGTCAAATACATATTTAACAGTATTAGCGACGTCTTGGGAAGTTAGTCCGCTATCCATTATGTCTCTTGGCAATGGGTTATTAGCTCTATTGTAGAAATCAGTTTGAATTAGTCCAGGGCAAACATCGGTGATTTTTATGCCATTCCTTGCCAAATCCTCTTGTACCGCTTTTCTAAAAGCATTGGTGCTATGTTTTGTTGCGTTATAAATTGGGAAAGGTGGCTCACATGTTACGCCACTTTGAGAGTTTATATTAATAATCTGCCCATATCCTTGCTCTTTCATCACAGGGAATATAGTTCTTATCATTCCTATCGTGCCAAATATGTTTGTATCAATAACTTTTTTGACCCTATCCAGTTCATTCATTTTGTCGAAGATTGGTTGATCCAACTTTGACATATCTCCAGAAATCCACATGCCAGCACAATTTATTAGACAATCAATTTTTTCATATTTTTTGGTTATTGTTTCAGTTATTTTTTCTATATCTTCAGTGTTAGATAGGTCACATACATAATAATCGGCATTTAATTCGCTCGCTACTTCCTTCAAGCTAGCTTCGTCAATATCTAATAATATCAACTTGTTATCTTTCAATGTTTCCGCAATAGCTTTGCCGACGCCATTTGCGCTACCAGTTATTATGACATTTTTCATTTTGGATTCCTTCCGCTCTTCTAATCATTATGCCATAACGCACGTTCCAATTTTACCCACAAATCTTCCTCAAACACTGTTAAAACCTGATTAATCGCGCCCCACCAGAAAGTATATGAAGCGGCATTTTGGCCGATTTTTTAGTGGTAAATATCTGTTAATACCCTAAACAATCAGGTTTTTTTCATTAAACTCTTAATTGCATCTTGAACACCGCCGATACTAAGATCGTACATCGGAATCACTTCGGATATTCTCCCTATAGAATTGTCTGTATTATATTCGTCATGATAATCATCGTAATACCAGGAAGACTTAAACATCGGGTTAATCCAAACTACGTTATCGGAATTTTTCTTTATGTATGATAAACATTCTAAACCACCCATCTTATATCGCTTTATTTTTTCTGTATTATTAGATGGAGGATAGTTATCACGTTCTACTTCACTATAAGCCATATCAGCATCGCCATATATAATAACTTTCTTTCGTTTTTTTACGATATCCTGAACACTTTTTAACCCATTTGGTTTTGCAAAATTTCCATCCTTTGGGTCCCAACAATAACCATATAATTGATTATGGAACAAGTAAATCTCTAGCTTCAATAAGCCACGTGACATGCCTTTAGATAACTCTTCCATTAGTGGTCGCCATTCATCAACTGGGCCACCAACGTCTATAAATAATACTGTTTCAGGTCTAACCTCACGTTCATTTTCATATTCAAATCTGAATTCTTTTTTAGCAAAATGTTCAACGGTACGATCTACATCTAGGCGACTACTAGCCATTTGAGATGTATCGGTTATGATTCTTCGTAAATTTTTGACTATTTCATATACGTCAGTTCTGTCCGGTCGGACATTATAGCGTTCTCTCCTATCTTTTTTACGCACTGCTTCTGATAATTCACGTCTTTCAACGCGGCTTTTATGTATAGTTTTCTGCAAACTATCTCGAGCTACAATTTCAGTTGCCACATCATATTTGCCCTTACCGCCCATATTTCCAATAGCACCAAATTCTGTACGTTCTTTCTGTACGCCGTCACGCGAGTGTCCGATGCCGTCCTCGGTATGAAACTCCCCCGTCGCCTCTTTCGCATGCCCAGTTTTACCGACTATATCTTCGCCTTTACCATTATCACCCTTTTCATTTCCTTCGCCAGCGCCCTTACCGGTACCAGTCTCCCCCTTAGCTCCAGTACCATCAGAGCTGCCTTGCTTGCTGCCCTCTCCGGGCCTAGTATTGTTACCTTTGTCGCCACCGCCATCTTTGCTTTCGTCCCGTTTAGACAATATGTCGTTATGCTGGTCAAATTGTCCGCCATGAACCATTTCATTATCATCATGATTGGCATCATCTAAATTATTTGGAGCTATTTCTTGGATGCCTAGTTGTTCTTTTATTTCATGCTCGATATTATTCGTATCCGTATCTTTGTGGTTAACAAGCTCGAGCGTTTTTTTGCCAATTTCTTTTACTGTCTGTTCTTCGATATTTTCTTTTTCGTCTCTTGCGGCTTTTAAATCTTTAAAATATTCGTCAAACGAGTCCGAAAAAGTAGCCAGGTCAGCTTTATCTTTTACTAAAGTCGCCATGCCAATAGATTTTAGAGTATCAAACAAATCGTCGCTTAGCACTTCGGTATCTTTGCCTATCTCTTCTATTACGCCTAAATAATTAAGCCATTCCGGCGTAGATATGCGTATTCCGTTTCCACGAGCAAAATCCAAGAAACCACTTAACGATTTTTCTGTGCTACTATCTTCTATTCGTGCTTTTTCGCCATTCATTCAGATTAGTTTTCCCCATAATCGCCATCATAGTCATCATCGTATTCATCGTATACATCGTCATCCGTATTAGATTCATTTTCTTCTAGCCATGCACTACCCTCTTCACTCGAAATCCACTCATCCAACTTAGCCGAATCGTTACGAAGATAAGAAATCGCACTGACAATCGCATCAAAATCTAAGCTAGTTGAAGACATGATACGTTTTGAAAAATCATCTTCTTTATATAAGTAATCTTTTCTAATCAAATAGTCACCTATTTCTGTTGGTGTCATTAATTCCCATATCTTACCAGCATTATACCTTGCCTGCTCTTGCTCTTCTAAATGCTTACTGTCGTCGTTATATTTTGCCAACGTTTCTTTATGAGGAATTTTATCTAGCTCACCTTCCTCTAAGCCATTTGGATATTCTGATTGCAGTATCTGGATCCAGGAAAGCAATTCCGGTGTTGATGGTTTTTTCTGTAGATTCTCATCATCGTGTAAAGAGTAAAAAGTATCTAGAGCATATGATAAAAGTGTCTCTTGTAAATTTGGGTAATTTAGTTTTACGATTTCTGACATTTCATCTCGTGTCGGATAATCAATATAGTGGTATAGACTACGTCTGCGGAATGATGACGGAATTTTGTCGGATTCTTCAGTATTGGTCGTGATGACGATTCTCATGTTTTCTTTGCGACCTTTTATCGTATCGCCAGTTTCTGTTATGGTGAAATTTAAATTCTCAATTTCGTCGAGCATACCAGTCATTAGCTCTTCGCGGCCTTTTTCTATTTCATCTATAAGAAGCCAAACTTTTTCCCCTTTGGCAGATTGTACTATGGCTTCTCCGAGTGGACCAAGTTGAATATAATTATCGTAGCTCAAATCTTTTGAAGACTCGCCAAGTTCCTTAATAGCATCTAGTTTAGCAGAAAAATGCTTGTATTCCTCGTTCGACAATGGGTCAACTTCTCCAGATAGAATTCGCTTTTTCCATTCAGCAGCTTCATTTCGTATAGTTTCTGGAACCTGAGATGTTTGCGCATCGCTTAACCTCTGAATATTATCAACGGTATATAATAAATCCTGAGAGCGCATAGTATCTTTTACTCTTACGTGAATTAGCACTGAATTCTTGCCTTCTTGAAGCTCTTGCCCTACCTCAGAATATGCCCATTGGGTCTTACCAGTCCCGGGTTCGCCTTCAAGTATTATAGAATTCATTTGTCCTTTTTCGGCCAGTATTTCAAGAGCGGACTTAGCATTGGCTAAACCACTAGAAACAAGATATGGTTTTTCCATACGCTCATTTAAATCCGTCAAGCCGAACCTTATTTCCGACAACCTTTCTCGTTTTTGTAGAATATGGTTTTCTTTGGAAGACGAAGTATTATTTTCTAAATCATCAAGACGCGATTGGAGGGTTTCTGCTTTTTTAAGAGCGGCCAATAATAAATTCCTTAACTCTTCGGGATCAGAAATCGCTTCAACGTCCTCTAGTCTAATATCTTTTATGTCAGTTTCTGGCGATATCCGCTCTTCTTGTGAACTATTATGCGATGAAAAAGATTCATGGTTGCCAAAACTCATTTTGCAGCCTCCAATTCGGCAATTTCAAGCTCAAGTTTTTTTAATTCTTTTATTGATCTTAAAAGTATTTTTTTCTTATACTCAAGAATCGAATTATTATCACTGGCGTTATCGTTAATTATCTGATGTTCGCTCATAATAAAACCTCCAATTTTATCATATCATGAAAAAACTTCGATTTCTCTCACGTATCTTTCCTATATGCTGTTAGCGCCTGGGCAATTCGCCCCCACCAAGTCAATGAAAAATACCTTCATGGTATTTTTTGTTGGCTTGTTTATTTGAGGTTTACCAGGCAAGAGTCGTAGGTTCGCGTGAGCAATAGCTCCGCCAGTAAGCAAATGGTGAATAGATCAAAAGTAACAGCCAAAAATAGAATGAAAAACTAATTTCTTAGTCGCCACCAGTTCTTCCTAATATTCTTCCTAAAAAGGTAAAAAATTTGGACCATTTTTCGTCTGACAGCAATTGTATTTGCTTCTCAATGTCGCTAAATTCAGTGCACAAGATATTCTTAAAATCTGCTTGCCATGCGAGAAACTCGGTTCTTAAATGATTGTATTCTTCTTTTTCCTCATCTGGATAACTATCGAACGAATAACTTCTTCTTAAACTATACCATTTCGAATAATAGCGATACGCTATATCGGAGTTTAACACCTGCTGCTTCCGTTCGGGGCTCAATGTAGGTATTTGCGCATTATCTTTTTTAGAAATCTCTATGTGATATACTGGATAGCCACTTTCTTCCTCCCCTGTCTCTTTTCCGTATTCTATCGACAGGAATGGAGGGATAAGAATTTCTGCTTCATCAGTTGTCTCCTTTGTTATCTCGGGAAAACTAATACAAGGCAAACCTGCATCTAACCTTCCTTCTAAAAGCACCGCATCGGTGCCGCCAGGGCCTTTATCGCCGACGAACATAAAATCATAATCGTCGTCTTCGCTGCTCGTAAATGATAAGAAGCTTTCCGTTTCGCGACTCTTCATTCTTTCGTTCGTAAAAAGTCCCGAATCGACACGCTTGATTAGAATAGGCCGTTTATTCTTTTTTCCGAATTTGCACATAGCAGAATACATTTTGCAATAACTATCCAGTAGTTCTTTTGGGTTTTGTAATAGTTCCTGTCTTTCCATCATTCCACCATAATCTGGAATATGTAGTTTGAATAAGTCGACGTCTCTAAGAACACTTGAGGGTATAAAATATCCAGAACCCTTATATGCCGAAACTTCCTCCCACTCTTCAGGAGTGATATTGTACTCTTTAAGTTTTGCGTCTATGTATTTTTGCTGTTTTTCGGCTTTTTTATCATTTGCTCGTCTCTGTTCTTCAGTCAAATCATCGCCTACAGGTATTTGACTTGGCATTGGTGGCAATTTAACTTCTTCGTCGTTTTGAACTAGCCCTTCTAGATGCTTTTCGAAAGATGGCATTTCTTCAAGTGGATGTCGATTCGAATTATCAACCGCCTGTTTCCCCAAATTTTCGACCATATTAATGCCCATACATTCGTATAGTAACATAGAGTGGCGCCGATTGTGTATTAAAGATGTGCCCGAAAACGCATTATCACTCCTATAGAACCACCCGTTAATGCTCTAAACAACCTGGTTAATTAACCTCCACCAGACCAACGGGCACTTTTCTGGAGAAAAAGTTCCCGACGTCAAAAGAATTGATTACGAAAAAGAAGTTACGCACGTGTCGCAACTTCTTTTTTGCATTATTTATTGTTTCGATATCTCAATTAATAATTCATTATTTTAACGCAGAGCTAACTAGCGACTCAGCGTGCCCCTTATGATTTCCAACACCCGTTTTTCTCGATCTGCAATCTGCTTTTTGAAAGCATTGTCGCTATCGAAGGCGGCGTTGACGGCTATGGCCTCGTCGATTGGAGCGTATTTTAGGACAAAGTCCGATTCTTTTTCATCGTCCTCCAACTCTTGTTCGCTAACCTCGTCTTCTACTGCGCAAATATAATAGTAGTTCTGTTGGATATGAATTACATCCTGGCCACATTCGTCTCCGCGTTGAATTTTTAGAACCTCGCCGAATTCTTGGACAGATTTTGAGATGAGCGTCAGGCCAGTTTCTTCTTTGATTTCGCGAGCAAGAGTCTCGAGACGAGATTCGCCGCCCTCGACTCCACCGCCTGGGAATTTATAATAATGGTCTTTGCGGCTATAAATCATTGCAATATTGCCATTATCATCAAAAATTATTCCGCGAACCGATGGGCGATAATACTTTTTACTGTTTGGGTCGTAATCTTTTAAATCAATTGAGAAAAGGCGTTTCATTGCCTATATTGTATATTATCCATCAACGTTGTCATCATCTTGTCTAGTGTCGCCGTGACTTGATCATCCTGCAAGTCAATAACTCCTGGTTTTAGTTTTTCGGTCGGCATAGCAAAGGGCCCAACTGATAAGGTGAGCTGATAAAAATCGCGCATTTTAGGTTCAAAGAAATATGCGATAAGCTGTCTAATAATCTTTCTTTCGCCACCAACTTGTGCAATCATGTCGCAGAAATATAATTTAAACTGAAATGTCTCACTCTTGTAGTCTTTATAATATATAAAGCTTCCATCGACATTCTCGCAGCCATTATTCAGCATGAATTGCTTAGTATTATTAATAGCTAAATCTATGTGCTGCTCGAATTGATCGGATTCAATATGCCCATCAGATGCCAGCTGCTCAGTAAAGCCGTACCCTTCGGCCAACAAAATTGTTAGTGGGTTTCCATCATCTTTTCTTTCGAATCCCTTCAATACGGGTACAGATAGCTGCTCTGCGTGTTTTTTATAATTCATTATGCGCGCAGCATCGGCTACCGTTTGATGCAAATCTTTATCCATAATAGTGTTATTATATCAATGTGTTATAGCCATAGCGATAAGGACAAACTACTTAAATGGCAAAACAAAGCAGAAACAAAAAGCCAAACAGATAAAGGATATCATTATTCAAGTTGGCCTAATGGTCTATTTTACAATATGCTTTGTTGCACATCATTTTTTGGGCGTCTTCGGCACGAGGCGGATTTTATATGTGGGCGTTGCGGCAGTTGCGTTATACGTTTTTAAAACGAGAACAAAAAAGATGCAAAGTTTGCGGAAGGATTTTGTTTCCATAAGCTGTTTTTGATCTATGTGATTGGCTGTATGATTGGCACGTATTACGAAGAGATTTAAACTTTCTGTCGCTCCGGACAGCGGTTGTCTAGACAAGGTATTATTTATGGGCCATTCAACCCCGTATATGGTGCAGGCTTCCTTGAAGCAACCGACTACCTATCGTCGTCAGAGAGATAATCGCGAGCATTCGTGACGATCAGAGTCGTGCGCCCACCTTTAGCTAGCTTTAGTAGCTCTGCTTTATGGTTACCAAAATCATGACTTGAAAGAAAAAGTCTCATGATTATGATTCCAACACTCTCCTTAGCTCATTGAATAGATTGGAGAAAAATGTTAGAATATCAGAGGCTTGGAGCTATTTTTTTATAGTTCTTCAACAGTTTTTTATGAGAGGGGGCAAAAAATGAAACCGTCTTCAGTTATCGATGCCGTTGCGACGGGCAAAAACATTCGAATGATGTTGGACAAGAACGACCTAACCGTGTTGTACTTGCAAGACTACATCTTCAATTTTGGATCTTCGCAGGCAATCTACAAGTGGCTCCGTGGCGCTTCATTGCCGACGATTGGACATCTGGCAATCTTAGCGGCCATCCTGGGGGTCTCCATGGATGAAATTGTAGTCGCTAACACTTCAGCCTATCCAGCAAAAGCGAGAGGATGGAAACAAGAGTATGGAGATGACTCAACAGAGGCAGTGCGCAAGCTTCTGGCACCCAGATGCGGACAACTGATCATCCCGGATGTTAACGCTAAGGCGACCGGTGAAAGGATAAAACAGTTGATGTCTGACGCCGAAATAACCGTGCGGAATATGCAGGGAATTTTCGATTTTAAGACGCCGCAGGCAATCTACAAGTGGTTCTACGGCACCTCATTGCCGACGATTGGACATCTGGCAATCTTAGCGGCCGTCCTGGGAGTCTCCATGGATGAAATTGTTGTTATAGATGTTACTATCTTGTCTATGCCGGAAGGTAGGATAATATCTGCAGAAAAAGATGTTCGAATAACTATGGCGACAGCGATTCGGCTTCTCCGTGCCGGAAAAACGGACACAAAAGCTTGCGGATGACCGCGAGCTTTTTTATATTCTTGGCCTTATACCTAGCAAAATACTATTTCCTGCAGGCGCGGACGCGTTCGAGGTCGTATTTGTGCGCTTCAGTGGAAAGCTTGTCCATTAAGTCTTCGTCGTCAATCCAAAGCACATCGGCGATTTCTTTTTCGGCATCATCGCGATCGTTTTGCTCGAGACTCTTGAGCTTGCAATAGACCGTATAGCAAGTAATGTGCCGATTGACGTCCTTGTGGGCGGCATAAAAATTATCATAATAGACGTCTGGAAATTCTTTAACAATCTCAAGATCGAAGTAGCCCGTTTCTTCAAGGACTTCACGGCGGGCAGCCTCCGCCGGAGACCCATCATTCTCAATGCCACCCATGACAAAATCGATCCAGCCAAACTTCTTGTTCTTTACGCAGAGGAACTTATCCTCGTCGGGATGTTGCACGACCGCGATTACGACTTGACGTTCCGTCATAGGTTTGTCAGGGCGAATTGCCGAGTCGCCTTCTCCAAAGAATTCTTTTACCATAATGCTCCCTGTTACTTGGTATAATTATATCGTAGAGGATTATGAAAAAAATACTGATTAGCGACTACGACTTTACGTTCGACCCGCATTTGAAGGATGTATCTCTAAACCGGGAGACTCTTCGGAAAAATAAGGAGGCCGTGAAAAGGTGGCGCGAGGCTGGGAACGCGTTTGTTTTTGCTACGGGCCGTAGCAAAGAAAGCTTTACGGAGAATATACCCGACTGGAATAAATATGCCGATTATTCCATTGTTTGCGATGGCGCGACCGCAGTTACTGGCCGAGGAGAAGAAGTGTTCGGCGATTGTTTCGGCGAAGAGCTTGCCGAACGTATGATTCAGGCCGCAAATAATACGTGCCTTCGGCAAAATCATGTTTATATTAGCTATACTGGCGAAGGGGAAAAAGAGGCGATTACGCCATCCGCCTATAAAGTTGTTGTTTGGTCCGAATTAGCCGACGACCATGATACTATCGTGAGGTCATTCAAAGAAGAGTTAGGCGACGATTTGGATATTATTAGCTACTGTGGCATTACGGTGATTGAGGGGAGGCACTGCTTGCCACAAGATAACAGAGAGACCTATCACCACATGATTAATATAAATGTTCGTGGCATTAGCAAAACACATGGAATAAAGAGATTAACCGAACGTATCGCTGCTCAAGACGTCCACGTCATTACCGTGGGAGATGGCCCGAACGATTTACCGATGCTAACGGAATATGACGGATATTTGGTGGAGCGTGCGGGTGATGATGTGAAAGCAAAAATCGACAAATCTAGAATCGTGCCGAATGTATCGGATTTAATTGACAAACTAATGAATCAACAATAAGCTCGCCATCAGTGGTAGCGTAGCAATAGAGAGAACGGTAGAAATCGTAACAAGCTGAGATGCTTCTTTTTCGTCGCCGCCATATTTCGATGCAAAAAGGCCGAGGCTAGTTGCGGTTGGAAGGGCTTGAATTAGTGTACAGACGACTACGACTTCGTCTGGGAAGTCGAATCCGACACCACGAGCAATGTGTTGAATGGCGACGAGGATAAAGTACGTGGCGAGAGGCCCGATAATTAACTGTATGAGCGCAGTTAATCCCAGCCGCCATTTTTTTAGCAACTCAATGAACTTGGCGGCGCTTAGCATAAAGCCGACGCAGATGATCGAAAGCGCCGTGGTGGCTCCACTAACATACTTGACCGCGTCATCAACGAAAGCTGGGATTGAAAATCCTGAGATAAACACAACAACGCCGAGTAACACGGCTATAATATTCGGATTAGTGATTACGTTGAATAGAAGCTTTGCGTCTATTTTATGCTTGAACAGGTAAACTCCATAAGAGAACAGCGCGATATTGAAAGCAATAATAAAACCGCAGTATGCTATAACCGCTTCGCTCTGGGCTCCGAAGGTGCTAGAGATAATTGGATAGCCAAGGAAAGTCGCATTGTTGAAGATCAGGGCAAATTGCGATTCGTAGCGAAATTTGTCGCTGCACCATTTTTTGTTGAAAATAATGAGCGAAAGCAAGATGAGACAGAACATGACGATGACGCCGCCGATAAGCCCCGCCAGAAAAACGTGAGATGTTTCGTCGCTGTATGTAGTCGGAAAGGCCATAAAAAGCGATGCCGGCATAAAAACTAGCAAGAGGAGATTAACGAGGTCCTTGTTTGTTTTGGCGGATATTAGCTTCAGCTTTCCAAGCAAAAAACCTAATGCAAGAATAATGGCAATTGTGCCGAGACGCGAATAGAAGTCTACGAGATTAATACCGTCCATGATAATGATATTTTACCATAAGCGTCACTGAGCAGCTCGAGCCCATCAAGACTTGTGGGCTTTTTCATCTTTGGCTTTTTGATACTCTTTAACCAGATCGCTGGATTTTTTGCGGCCACCCATTTTTTTGTAAATTTGCTCGTCGAGTGCAATTATTTTGTCGAGCTTGTAGCGAAGATTTTTATCGATGGCAACGTCGCTACTAATATTCTTGTGCATTTCGCTAATCTGCCTAACCATTTTGTCGACGCGTCGCGACTCCATGTTTAGTTCGACCTCGGAATAGATAGCGATAGCAATACTAATGCCAGATATAGTCATAATAATGAGATCGTATATAGTATC